>ENA-OQAY01000400-OQAY01000400.1-human-gut-metagenome-genome-assembly--contig:-NODE-400-length-12655-cov-0.936622_pt1 | contig 12655 bp, 8 predicted proteins | sample MGYA00242740_ERZ504537 | MGnify/ENA primary metagenome ERZ504537 (study PRJEB26092, sample SAMD00036272) | human gut metagenome | host: Homo sapiens | study: EMG produced TPA metagenomics assembly of... | reverse complement strand
GCCTGCACGATGGCGGCGGCACGCTTGGCCGGGTCTCCGGACTTGAAGATGCCGGAACCGACGAACACGCCTTCCGCACCAAGCTCCATCATCAGGGCCGCGTCGGCCGGGGTGGCCACACCGCCGGCGGCGAAGTTGACGACCGGCAAACGGCCATTGTCGTGCACATACTTGGCGAGATCGTACGGCACGGCCAGCTGCTTGGCGGCCTCATACACCTCGTCGTCGCGAAGGGAGACGAGCTCGCGGATCTGCTTGTTCATGGTGCGCATGTGGCGCACGGCCTGGATCACGTCGCCGGTGCCGGCTCGCCCTTGGTGCGGATCATGGACGCGCCCTCGGCGATACGGCGCAGCGCCTCGCCCAGGTTCTTCGCGCCGCACACGAACGGCACGTCGAACTGGTTCTTGTCGATGTGGTACACGTCGTCGGCGGGGCTGAGCACTTCGGATTCATCGATGTAATCGATTTCAATGGCCTGCAGAATGCGGGCTTCGGCAATGTGACCGATACGCACCTTCGCCATGACCGGGATGGACACGGCTTCCTGAATGCCCTTGATCATGGCCGGATCGCTCATGCGGGAAACACCGCCGGCCGCGCGAATATCGGCCGGAATACGCTCGAGCGCCATCACCGCGCATGCGCCCGCGTCCTGTGCGATCTTCGCCTGCTCCGGGGTGGTGACGTCCATGATCACGCCACCCTTGAGCATCTGTGCCAGATTCTTGTTCAGTTCGTTCCTGTTGTTGGCCATCGCCAGCCTTTCGTCGAAAATAATCGTTTGCTATCGATACTAACGATTTCCCATTTCGATTTCACGCGAACTGAATCTTATAACCTACCAAAAAGTCGGTTTTGCTAAATTTGCAACCTTATTTTCATGATTGTTTCATTGGCTTATGATTTCGATTCCGTCGACATTTCGTCGGTTTCGTCCGTTTTTCTTGCTTTACCTGCGACCATGGCTTTCGATTCGTCCGCTTCCGTACGCCGTCGCGCGCGCTATAGGAAACACGAATGACATGCGATTTTCATACGACCACATTGCGGACGTGCGACGCGTCCGTATGCGGCCGCATGGGCATGGGCACCTCACCAGGCCCCGCATTACGCCGATTCACACACTAGTTCGCACGCATCGGCTCGCCGCATCAGTTCGCAATCCGCACGCGCCAGCTCACATGCGCACGATGCGGTCCGCGATGCGCATGGTGGAATCGCGGTGCGAGACGAGCAGCACCGCGCTCCCCTGCTGCGCCAACGCGTCAATCGATTGCAGAATCACGGATTCGTTGTAGGCGTCGAGGCGACTCGTCGGCTCGTCGAACAACACCAGCGACGCGTTGCGCAGGAAGACGCGAGCCAGGCCGATGCGTTGCCGTTCACCCTCTGAAAGCCGCCCGCCCAACTCGCCGACGGGGGTATCAAGGCCCTGCGGGAGCGAGTCGACCAGTTCAAGCGCGGAAGCCTTGGCAAGCGCGGCGCGCAGCACGTCATCACCGACAGAAGGGGTCGACCGGGTGGAAAGCGCGGAATCAGCGGCATTCCACGAAACGGGAGGAGCGGGCGGGGTAAGGAGCGCTCTGCCGGAAGTCGCGGAATCGTCCGGATCGCCAGCATTACCAGCCCTATCCGCATCGCCCCTGTCGCAGGCCATAAGCAGGTTTTCACGGATAGTGCCGTCGAACAGGTAGGTTTCCTGCCCCATCATCGTTTGCACGCGACGGCGATGATGCGCGTCGATCTGCGGCAGTGGCACCTCGGACAGGGCGACTAAGCCGGATTGCGGGTCCCAGTAACGCATGAGCAGCTTCAGCAGGGTCGATTTGCCGCGGCCGGACGGGCCTTGGATGCCGAGGATGCCGTGTTGTGGTATGTCGAACGAGACGTGGCTGAGGATTGGCTCGGCGGACGACTCGGGGGCATCCGCATCGCTTCCGGAAGTTGGAGCCTCGCTCGAATTGCCGTAGCCGAACGTGACGTCGTGCATGGACATGCCGTGGTAGCGCGGCAGGAAATCGCCCCGCTCCTCCACTGCGGGGGTTTCGTCCATCAGCGCGAACAGGCGGCGGGCGGCGGCAAACGTTTGCGTGAGATTGGCCGGCAGCGCGCTCAACGCGAGCGTCGGACCGAACGAGCTGGCCAGCAGCACGAAAGCGGCGGTCAGGCGGGCGGCGGGCGCGGAAATGACGGTCTGGATGGTCGCAGCGGCAGCGGAAGCGGCGGAAGCGATGGGCATCGTCGTACCGGACGTGACCATCGCCAGCAATGCCGCGATGGCAGTGAACAGTACGACCAGCACCGCGCCGAAGCCTGCGAAATCGCCATTCTTGGCACTCAGCCGGGCGCGGCGGCTCCAGAGCGAGCGCGTGCGTGACGCGATGCCGGCAAGCCGCGCATGGCCTTGGCCGAATCGGATGATTTCGTCGAGACCGCGCATATCGTCGAGCATTTCGTCATCAAGTTGGGCGGATTCGCGGCGAATATCCCCACCGAGACCGCCTACCGCCGTGGCGAAGAGTTTCGGCAGCACGATGCCGACGGTCAGGTGCGCGATGACCAGCGTGACAGCGATCGCAGGGCTCAACGTAAGCAATGCGACCGCGTAAAGCACGGTGGTCGCGATGGCGATGACAACCGGCGAAATGGTGTGCGCAAAGAAGATTTCCAGCAGTTCGACGTCGGTGGTGACTAGCGCGATCAGGTCGCCTTTGCCTTTGCCGGACAGTTTGGCGGGCGCGAGGCGACGCAGCGCGGCAAACGTTTTCGACCGGAACAGCGCGAGCAGGCGGAAGGCGACATTGTGGTTCATGTACTGTTCGGCGTAGCGCATGCCGCCGCGGATCAGTGCGCAGATAATCATGGCTGCGATTGCCGCGGGAAGGCTGAGATTCCAGACTTTTGCGCCAGCTGCGGCAAACAGCGCGGCGACGCCGAAAACCGGCAGGAACGTGGCGGCGAGGTGGCCGAGGATGCCGCACGCGCAGGCGATGGCCATGGGTTTGCGCAGTGGGCCGACTTCGCGCAGCAAGCGGGCGACGACTTGGGTTGTTGGCATGTCCGATTTGGCGCCACTGGCGTTCGATTCGGCGGAACCAGACATCCGAGACACGGCAAACGCACCAGACGCATGAGTCATACGCGATACGCGCGGCGCGACGCGACCAGACAATCCCACCCGTTCCACGCTTTCCTGCGCCCGGAACAGCTTGGCATACGTGCCGTCCGCGGCCATGAGATCGTCATGCGCGCCCTGCTCGACGACGACACCCCCATCAAACACTACGACATGGTCCGCGTCGGCCGCGTTCGCCATGCGGTGCGTGACCATCAGCACGGTTGCGCCGGCGTCGGCGAGCGCGCGAATCGTTTGCAAAATCAACGTTTCGCTGTCCGCGTCGACGCTGCTGGTCGCCTCGTCGAAAATATAGACGGCCGACCTGCGCAACAGTACACGGGCGATCGCAATGCGCTGTTTCTGCCCGCCGGACAGATTCGCGCCGTCCTGCGTGATCGGCATATCGAGTCCTCGCGATTGCGCGCGCACGAAATCGTCGATATGCGCGGCTTCCAGCGTCTGCCACAGCTCGTTGTCGGTGGCGTCGGCGCGGGCCATGAGCAGGTTGTCGCGCAGGGTGCCGGCGAACAGGTGGCTGTGCGCGGAGACGATGGAGATTTCGCGGGTGAGCGATGCTGCGGTGAGGTCGCGGATTTGGTGCGATTTCAGGGTTTCACTGTCATCCGGCGCCGCACTGCTTAACATAGCGCCCAGCACTTCGTCCTGCATTCCGGATGGCATTTCGGACAGCAGCACATCGCCTTCATATCCGACAAGCGTGCCGGCAAGCAGCTGGACGGCTGTGGATTTCCCGGAACCGGATGGCCCGACGATCGCAGTGACTTCGCCGGGCAGCGCACGGAGGGCCACGTTGCGCAAGGCGTAGCGCGTTTCGCGCGCGTCACCCGCGCCGCCGCCCTCATCAACGCTGTCCGCATCCGCGTTCCGCATATCGGAATGCGATGTGGACGATATACGACGGGGACTCGCAACACCGGCACCCGCAGACCCGGCAGCGTCAGGCCCCGCACCAGCAGCACCCCCAGCATCCACATCCGTGTCCGCATACCGGTACGAAACACCACGAAACTCCACGCCGACACCACGCCCGGAAGCCCCGAATTCCGGCAGTTCCTTGCTGCCATGCTCCGGTTCGGGCGCGTCGAGCAGCGCGAAAATACGTTTCGTGGACGTCATGCCGTTCATCGCAACGTGGAAATACGAGCCGAGCTGTCGCAGCGGAATGAAGAAATCGGCGGCTAGCAGAATCGTCAGCAATACCGCGGCGATCGGCGTCAAACCAAGCGGCAGCACGCCGGACAGCGCGAAAACGACAGACGGCGAGAGCGAGCCGGATACAAATCGCCATATCGCAACGCCGATGCCGGCGGCCGCGCCACCGTACGCCACGGCATCCATCGCCGTGAGCGAACGCAGTTGGATCTGCAGCACGTTCATGGTCATCACGCGGAACTGTTCGGCCTTCTCGTCCATGACTCGTGCGGCGCGCTCGTCCGCGTCGAAGGTTTTCAGCGTCTCAAGTCCCTGCAGATTGTCGAGGAACGCGGCGCCCATATCCGTGTATTTGCCCCAGTATTTCTTGAATACGCGGGCAGCACGCATCGCCACCATGCCGACGATGAGCACGATGAGCGGCGCGCAGGCGAGCAGCGTCGCGGCGGTGGGCAGGTCGATCGACGCAAGCACGGCGAACAGCGTGATGGGGGCGAGCACGGCGTAGCACAGTTGCGGCAGGAACAGTTCGAAGAAGCTTTGGATTTGTTCGATGCCTTCGCCCGCGGACTGCACCACGCCGGCGGTGCGCACGCGCTGCGCGTAGGACGGGCCGAGCGCGAGCATCTTATTGAACAGTTTCTCACGCAGCGCGAGTTTGACGCGTTCGGCGGCCTCGCTACCGAAACGTGCGGCGGCGCGAATGGTGACGAATCGCACGACCGCGGCAATAAGAATAATGGCGATGCAGGGCGCGGTGGCGGACGGTACGGGCGCGAACAGCGGTTGCAGCATACGCACCACAGCCACGACGAAGGCGATGTTGGCCACGAGGCCCAGCCATTGGCAGGCGACTTTCGCCGCGATCAATCGACCGACGCCGTCAGCCAAGGAAAACAGCCGCTTGTCGAACATCATGCCCCTTTTCCAATCGTTTGCAATCCCGCCATCCGCTCCAAGCGTATCGGGCATACCGACGAAAGGCAATGACGGAACGGCAATCGCAGAAAATCGTCGGAAAAATCTAGAAAACCATCAGAACTCGCAAGCAAATGCACAACAGCAAAACCACAGAAAACCAAGGGAACGGCGAAAAGTGAGGCGGCTGAATGTTCGCCGTTGAGCAAACAGCCTAGGCGCAAGGGGTAGTTGCGCCAAACTTGAGTGTACACGGAACATGTTGTGGTTCGCAACGTCACTCCGCCCAGTTTTGCCGCATTTTCCACCGTTTTCGCCCGTAAGGGCCACCCCTCTCGAACCCGTCGCGCAACCCGTTGGACACCCTGCGATCGAACGCGTCAAACCTTTTTTTCGAGATGATGCATCCGTGTACCAATCCCCCGTTCCGTTGACGTTTCGTGCCACTTTGTCAGTTCAAACAAACCCGTCGCCGTATTTCTTGTTGTTTCTTACAATGCGGACTTACGTCACCGTAACTTACGATATGCGAGGCGCGACACAGGACGCGAAAAGCACGTCACCGATCACCGCAATCGCAGCGATCGCATATATCGCAAAACCCACGAAAACCGCGGAAACGCAAGAAAAGAGAACACTTCATGCTCACCGAGTACACGACCCCGGGCGCATCCGTCGAAGTACGCGACGACGAATCCATCTACTCCCTGCTTACCGAACGCATCAAGCGCACCGGCGAAGACACCGTGATCGCGGAACGCAAAACCGCTCCGGGCCAGTGGACCAAGGTGACGACCGGCGAATTCCACAAGAACGTACTCTCCGCGGCCAAAGGCCTGATCGCGTTCGGCATCGGCAAGGGGGATGCCGTCACCCTCTTCTCCACCACCCGTTACGAGTGGGGCGTGCTTGATTTCGCACTGGCCGCAATCGGCGCGGTCAATGTGCCGATCTATGACACCGATTCCGCGGCGCAGGCCGAACGCATTCTCAACGATTCCAACGTGAAGCTCGCCATCGCCGACGATCGCGAACGCTTCGACCGTCTTGATTCCGTGATTGGCCGCTGCCCGTCTCTGAAGCATATTCTGATGCTCGACGCCAATGCCATGGGCGCGCTGGAGGGATTGGGCGTCACCGTGTCCGACGAAGAGCTGGACGAGCGTATCACGTCGGTGCGTGCCGACGATCTGGCCACCATCGTGTACACGTCCGGTTCCACGGGGGCACCGAAGGGTGCCGAGCTGTCGCATCGCAATTTCGTGTCGATCACGCGTGCCGGCAGCCTTGCGCTGCACGAGATGATTCTTGAAGACCATCCGCGTCTGCTGCTGTTCCTGCCGCTCGCCCACTGCTTCGCGCGCTTCATCCAGTACGCGTCGATCGCTTCCGATGACGGCGTGGTCGGCTATCTGCCGGACACCAAGACGCTGCTGCCGGATGTGCGTTCGTTCGAGCCGACGTACCTGCTGGGCGTGCCGCGCGTGTTCGAGAAGGTGTACAACGCGGCTTCCCGCAAGGCCGGCATGGGTTGGAAGGGCCGCCTGTTCCTCAAGGCCGCCGAATCCGCGCGCGACTGGTCGCGCATGCAGCAGGCTGGCGAGAAACCGACCATGAAGCAGACCGCCGAACACCTGTCGTATGAGGCGTCCGTATACCACACCGTGCGTGGCGCGTTGGGCCCGCGTATCCGTTATGTGGCGTGCGGTGGCGCTCCGCTGGACGTGTCGCTGGCGCATTTCTTCAATGGCATCGGCCTGCCGATGATCCAGGGCTACGGTATGACGGAAACCGCGGCGCCGTTTGCCGCGACCCGCGTCACGGACAATGTGATCGGTACCGTCGGCCAGCCTGCGCCGGGATCGTCCGTGCGTATTTCCGACGATGGCGAGCTGCAGGTCAAGGGACCGAACGTGTTCATGGGTTACCACAATCTGCCGGAGAAAACGGCCGAGGTGTTCACCGAGGACGGTTGGCTGCGCACCGGCGATCTTGCGTCGATCGACGATGAGGGTCGTATTACGATTACGGGCCGCAAGAAGGACATCATCATCACCGCCGGCGGCAAGAACGTGTCGCCGATTCCGATGGAGCAGGAGATTGCGAAGTGTCCGATTGTGGAGCATGCCGTGGTGGTGGGCGATAATCGTCCGTTCATCGGCGCGCTGGTCACGCTCGATCCGGAAGGATTGGCGGCCTGGCTGCCGTCCGTGGGCCTGTCCGCGGATACGCCGCTTGACCGCGTGGCGGCTACCGCCGCCGTTCATGACGAGATTCAGAAGTATGTGGACAAGGCGAACGCGACGGTTTCGCGCGCCGAATCCGTGCGTAAGTTCGTGGTGCTGGATGCGCAGTTCACGCAGGAGAACAAGTGCCTGACGCCGTCGCTGAAGGTGGTGCGTCCGGCAGTGAACCGCGTGTTCGCCGACGTGATCGACCAGCAGCTGTACGCCGGCAAGCGCTGAGCCGCACATAGGTAAACAAAAACAGCACGGCGGGGAACGCTGCGTACAAAAGTACGTCAACTTCCCCGCCGTGCTGTTTTTTAAGCGCACCCCGTATCGCTGAGATAACGCGTGCGGTAACAGTGCGGCAGGAAACGCCGGCGTACGAAGGTACGTCAAGTTTCCTGCCGTGCTGTTAACGCTCCGTTATTTCAGTGACGGTTGTTGAGGCGGTGGTACATTTCGCTCAGCTCCAGCTCCTTCTCGAACTGGCGGGCGTTGGTGTTCTCGTCGATGACGGCGAGTTCGACGCCGGCGATGCGGGCGAAGTCCTCCCAAGCCTCACGACCGACGGACGTGGTCATGCAGGTGTGGTGGGAGCCACCGGCGGTGATCCAGCACTGCACGGCGGTCTTCAGGTCCGGCTTCGGCTTCCACACGGCGCGGGCGCACGGCAGGTTCTTCAGGGAGCCCTGCGGTTCGACGATGGTGACCTCGTCCATGAGCAGGCGGAAGCGTTCGCGCTCGTCGGCCATGGAGACCACGACGGCGTCGGCCGGCTTGCCGGAGAACACCAGACGGACCGGGTCGGACTTGCCGCCGATGCCCAGCGGGTAGATGGCCAGCTTCGGCTTGGCGATGGTGCCGATGGACGGGGAGACTTCCAGCATGTGGGAGCCCATGTCGAACTCGTTGCCCGGCACGAAGTTGTAGGAGTAGTCCTCCATCAGGGAGGCGCCACCCTCAAGGCCGTAGCCCATCACGGCGCCGATGCGCACCAGCACGGAGGTCTTCCAATCGCCTTCGGCGGAGAAGCCCCAGCCGTACTCGGACGGGAAGCGCTGCGGGCCGACGCCCGGCAGCTGCGGCAGGGTGCCGAGGTCTTCGAAGTTGTCGACGCCGGCGGTGCAACCGTTCTCACGCATCATGTTGACCATGGCGGCCTCTTCCTTGGCTGCGATGAACAGCTCATCGTAGCGGGAATCAAGCAGCTCGGGGGCCACGTCGTACTTGGCCTTGTAGTCTTCGATGAGGTCCTTGACCTGGCTGTCCTTGACCTTCTCGTAGGCGGCGACGAGGTCGTTGACGGCCCAGGTGTTGATCGAAGCGCCGAACACGCGTTCGGCTTCGGTCTTGTCGCCTTCGGTGACGGCCACGTTGCGCATGTTGTCGCCCCAACGCATGACCTTCATGTTCTGGGAGGCATCCCAGCCGGCGCAGGCGCGAGCCAGGTGCCGACCTTTTCGGCGACTTCCGGATCGGTGTAGTGGCCGACGACGATCTTGCGCGGAATGCCGAGACGGGACACGATGTAGCCGAACTCACGGTCGCCGTGGGCGGCCTGGTTCAGGTTCATGAAGTCCATGTCGATGGTCTCCCACGGGATTTCCTTGTGGTGCTGGGTGGCCAGCTGCAGCAGCGGCTTGGTCAGCACTTCGAGGCCGCGGATCCACATCTTGGCCGGGGAGAAGGTGTGGCACCAGGTGATCACGCCGATGACGTTCGGGTTGGCGGAGGCTTCGACCATGAAGGCCTTGACGCCGTCGGAGGACTTCAGGGTCGGCTTAAGCACCACCTTGACCGGAATCTTGCCGGTTGCGTTGAGCGCGTCGACGATTTCGCCGGACTGCTCGGCCACCTGACGCAGCGCTTCTTCGCCGTACAGATCCTGGGATCCGACGCCGAACCAGACTTCCTTGCCTTCAAACGGGTTTTCCATTGCCATGTGATTGTTCCTTTACTTCGTTGTTTATGGAGTTTTTAATTATTTATTGCGATTGCGAACTCGCGCTTCGCGTTGTTCTGTTGCGTAGCGCGAGTTCGTACGATTGTGAAATTATGTAGGATTACGGAATCGTAGGATTGCAGCTCAGTGCTGGCCGTAGACGTTGGTGTAACGATCGTTCAGCTTCGCGATATCCTCATCCGAAATCGGAATGATCTCACCCAACTGCCTCGCCGCCCACATCGTATGAGCGACCTCCTCCGTCATCGCCGCGGCCTTCACCGCCGACTCCGCGTCCTTGCCGATGGTGAACGGACCATGGTTCTGCATCAGCACCGCAGGAGACTTCGGATACTCCCTGAGCGTCTCGACCACGCCCTCGCCGATCGCCTCGGAACCGATCAGACGGAACGGACCCACCGGAACAGGACCGCCGAACTCGTCGCCCATCATCGTCAGACCGCACGGAATGTTCTGCCAGTCGCCGCCCACGCCGTCGCGTACGTCGAATGCGTATGCACCACGCCGTACACATCCGGCATATGACGGTAGATGTACGCATGCGACGCCGTATCGGAGGAAGGAGCCTCCGAACCGTCCACCACGTTGCCGTCCAGATCGCACACCACCATGCTCGACGGCGTCAGATACTCGTAACGCAGTCCCGACGGCTTGATCACCATCAGATCCGCGGTATGCAAGCGCTGCGACACGTTGCCAGCCGTCCACACCACCAGGTTCCACTTGATCAGCTGCTCGTGCAAGGTCGCCACGACCTCGCGCACCTGCTTGACCTCGGCACGAACCTCAGGACCATAATCAGCCAAAGTAGCCATAATCATTTCCTTTCAAATTGAAATAAGTTTTTAAAATATTTATTTACTTGGTTTCCAGCGGAATGCTTTCGATTGCAACATGCTCAATCGGCAGTCCCTTGCGGAAGCGATCGAAGAATTCCTCGAATCCTGCGACATCGCCTTCATCCGGATTTTCCGTGGTCGAAGCGGCATCGGCGAACACACGAGCGTCAAGGAATTCGTCGAGCGGCTGGTCGGCGTGCCACAGGTAGTCGGCTAGCACGGCCATGCCCCATGCGCCGCCTTCGGCAGCGGTGGACATTACCTTGATCGGCGTATCGAATGCGGCTGCGAGAATCTTCTGGGCAACCTTCGGGGTGGTGAAGATGCCACCGTGGCCGACGAGGGAGTCAACGGCAACGCCTTCGTCCTTGGTCATCACATCCATGCCGATCTTCACCGGGGAGAATGCGCTGAACAGCTGGGCGCGCATGAAGTTGCCGAGGCTCATGCGGGCTTCCGGACCGCGCGCGAACAGCGGGCGGCCTTCGGGCAGTCCTGCGAGGAATTCGCCGGAGCGGAACGGGTAGTTGATGAGTCCGCCGCAGTTGGAGTCAACGTCGTCCGCGATGGCGGCGCGGAACAGCGTGCCATACAGGGTGCCGGCGTCGACCGGAGTGCCGATTGCAGCTGCGAACTGTCCGAACAGACCAACCCATGCGTTGAGGTCGGAGGTGAAGTTGTTGGCGTGGCTCATGCCTGCGAGATCGCCTGCCGGAGTGGTGACGAGGTCCACTTCCGGGTGCAGGCGTTCCAGCTTGCGTTCGAGTACAACCATGGCGAAGATGGAGGTGCCGGCGGAAACGTTGCCGGTGCGCACGCGTACGGAGTTGGTGGCCACCATACCGGTGCCAGCATCGCCCTCCGGCGGAGCGAATGTGATTCCCGGCTGCAGCGTGCCTGTCGGATCGAGCAGCTTGGCGCCTTCCTCGGTCAGCTCGCCAGCCGGAGTGCCGGCCACGAGCGGCTCAGGAAGCAGATTCTCCAGCTTCCACGGCTGGGCTGCGACTTCCGGAATCGCATTGAACTTCTCAATGAATTCGGTTTCGTAGGTGTGCGTGGTAGGGTCGATCGGGAACATGCCGGATGCGTCGCCAACGCCGAGCACCTTCTTGCCGGTGAGCTTCCAGTGCACGTAGCCGGCGAGGGTGGTGAAGAAATCGACCTTGCCGATGTGCTCTTCGTTGTTGAGCACGGCCTGGTACAGGTGTGCGATGGACCAGCGTTCCGGAATGTTGTACTGGAACAGTTCGGAAAGCTTCTCGTGTGCTTCGGAAGTGTTGGTGTTCTGCCAGGTGCGGAACGGCACCAGCAGTTCGCCATCTTTGCCGAAGGCGAGGTAGCCGTGCATCATGGCGGAGAAGCCGATGCGTCCCACGCGGGTGAGCTTTTCGCCGTAAGCGTTTTCGACATCTTCGGCGAGCGCCGCGTATGCGGTCTGCAGCCCGGTCCAGATTTCTTCCTGCGAATAGCTCCACAGGCCGTCTTCCAAGTGGCTGGCCCAGCCGTAGTCGCCGGCTGCGATGGTGGTGTACGTGTCGTCGATGAGCACGGCCTTGATTCGGGTGGAGCCGAATTCGATGCCCAGACTCGTCTTGCCAGCGCGGATTTTCTCGGCGGTCAGCGCGATGCGATCGTCAAGTCCCTGCTCTTGCGCCATAGTTTCAAACTCCTTGCATCCGAGCGCCTCACAACCACATTGTCGACGGAATGTTAGCGCTCACTGTTAACGCTCACTATTCTAAACAGAAAGTGGCGACTATACAAGTTCGACGTGTCACGCAATCGTCAACGTACTACCGGCAGATCGTCAGCCGATTTTCTTGATATACCGGCATTGCGAAATCCGGCAATCGCAGCACATGCGGCAAAAAGAGATACGAGAATCACAAGAAATACAAAAATCGCAGGAAATATTCAGCGACGGCTGGCGGTGCCCAAAGAAGTGCGGCCGATCACCTTCGCGGGAATCAGGCCGACGCCATGCTGCGACGAGGCGAACGAATTCTCATCGCCCTCCCCCAGCAAAAACAGCGTCTCACGCATGGCGGCAACGCCAAGCTGTTCAAAATCCGGGCGAACCGTGGCCAGCGGCGGGTACATGTTGTCCATGGCGGGCATGTCGTCGAAACCGACCAAGCTCACATCCTGCGGAATACGCATGCCATGTTCATGCAGCGCACGAGACACACCAACCGCCTGGCTGTCGTTCGCACACACCATGCACGTCGGCAGATTTCCGCCGGTACGACCGATGTTTTCGAGAATATGGTTCATCTTGCCATACGCTTCAGTCGATTCCCAGGTTTCGCATTGCACGGTGACGGAACTCACCGCATTGGCCGCGCACAGCTTATTCCACGCCATCAAACGCGTGGCGGCGTCACGCCATTCCTTCGGACCTGCGAAATAAAGC
>ENA-OQAY01000398-OQAY01000398.1-human-gut-metagenome-genome-assembly--contig:-NODE-398-length-12695-cov-0.706636_pt1 | contig 12695 bp, 19 predicted proteins | sample MGYA00242740_ERZ504537 | MGnify/ENA primary metagenome ERZ504537 (study PRJEB26092, sample SAMD00036272) | human gut metagenome | host: Homo sapiens | study: EMG produced TPA metagenomics assembly of... | reverse complement strand
CCGGAAGAATTCCGGAAAGCCATTCGTAAGGAGGTCAGCGAAGCCCTGTCCGACCATGAAATTGATGATATGTGGAACCTGATGCTACTTGATATTCCTCGTGAAAAACTGGACTTATTGCTAAAGTTACGCGAACATTATATGGTTTACCTGCTTAGTAATACCAACCGGATACATTGGGATTATGCCTGTGAGCAAATGTTCTGTTATCGGGGATTCCGTGTAAATGACTTTTTTGAAGATATTTTTCTGTCTTTTGAAATGCACAAGGCCAAACCGGAAAAAGACATTTATGAGCAAATGATGAAAGAAGCAAACATCTTGCCCGAAGAAACGTTTTTTATAGATGACTCGGCAATCAATTGCCAGGCAGCAATATCGCTTGGCATACAGTCCTATCATTACCATATTGGAGAAGATTTAAGTTCACTTTTTGAATAATGAAAATAATATCAGATATAAACCATCAAACATTGCCTCCTTCAGTTGCCACTATCGGCTTCTTCGATGGAGTGCATCGCGGACACCGCTTTCTTATTAATCAAGTAAAAGAGGTCGCTGCCAAGGATGGGTTATATTCTGCATTGATCACTTTTCCTGTACATCCCAGACAAGTGATACAAACCGCTTATCGTCCGCAATTACTTTCTTCACCAACAGAGAAACTCGAATTATTGGAAACGATGCAAGTAGATTACTGCTTTCTTCTCCCTTTTACACAGGAACTTTCACTGTTTTCGGCTCGAGAGTTTATGCAGTTGCTACGTAACAAGTTCAATATCCATACATTAGTTATAGGCTACGACCATCGTTTCGGTCACAACCGCAGTGAAAATTTTTGAAGATTATTGCCGTTATGGTGAGGAACTGAACATATATATAGTACGCGCGCGAGCTTACACAGACAAAGAGGGCAAAATCAGCTCTTCAGTCATCCGCCAACTATTAAAAGAAGGTGAAGTAAGTCAGGCTGCCAAATTCCTGGGGTATAACTACTATCTGGATGGAACAGTGTAGATGGCTACAAAGTAGGCAGAAAAATAGGATTCCCTACAGCTAACCTGCAAGTGGATTGTAGCGACAAGTTAATTCCCTCGGAAGGAGTTTATGCAGTATACGTGTATGTGGAGGGGAAAAAATGGGCAGGAATGTTGAACATAGGACACCGCCCTACTATCAATAATGGCAACAATGTAAGTATCGAGGTAAACATCCTCAATTTCTCGGAGGATATCTACCACAAAGAAATGCGCATAGAGTTCGTAAAGTATCTTCGCCCTGAAGAAAAATATGGCACAATAGATGAGCTCATCGCCCAAATGCACAAAGACAGGGAGGAAACCGCTAAAATTCTTCTTTAATATGACGAAAAAAAAGCAAAGTGCACTTACTTTTCCGAAAAAAATATATAAGTGGTTTTCTTCCCGAAAGATGTAACCTCCCCCTTCCGCCCCTCTCTTCTCGCATAAAAAACGTTTCTTCATTCATTTTTGTCTTATAAAGGATATATTTTTATCGTTTTTCGATAATTTTTTCTTGTTTTTCTTTTGTAGTATCAAAATAAGATATACATTTGCATATCGATAAACGATAAATGAATATCGAAAAACAAGAAAGAACAAACACAAACTTTTAAAACACAAAGTAAAATGAAAAAGTCAGTATTTAAATCAGGTTTAGTAGCAGCAATCGCAGTAGTAATGATGAGTTGTACAACAACAGCAAACGCACAAACAGGAAACACGAAGTACATCTACGGTCAAGACGGCACAAACACAACAGTGTATACACTGAATGAAGACGGCAAAACATTGACACGCAAATTGAAGTATGAGTACAAACACGATGAAAATGGTCAGGTAATTGAGAAAAAAGCCTATCGCTGGGATGCTTATCGGGAACTGTGGAAACCGGCTTATTTACTTACAGTAACTCCCGGAGCGTATGAAACCAAACTCAACTATGCCGAATGGAACGTCAAGGAAAGCGCCTTCAACAACAACAAACAACAAAGTATTTACCGTGAAGACAGCAACATAAATTTGCTGGCCGACACACAAGACAAGAAATAATGGAAGCACAAACTCAAAAGAACAGTATAACCAACCGATGGCAAACCATCGGAGTGTGTATTGGAATGATTATCGGATTTGTATATCCATCAATCGGTCTAGCTCTGGGTATGCTCATGGGAATAGTTTTTGGGAAACTCATTCTGGTTAAAATTCCATTAAATACCCCTCTAGCACAAAGAGCACAACAAAAGTCCGAGATTATCTTTCTTTTAATATTGTTCATCCTATTCATTGAACATTGGTACGTTCCTTGTAAACAAGCCATTGCAAATTTAATAAACTGATAAAATAACAACTTTAAAATACATCAAGATGAAAACATTAAAACGCATTTTAGCCGCAACAACCTTACTGGTAACACTCGGTTTCGCCTCCGAAGCCAATGCACAAGTCCCTTTAGAAAACTTCTTCAAGAATCCTGAAAAAGCGGGATACCAAATCTCACCGGATGGCAAATACTTCTCATATATGGCTCCGTATGAAAACCGCCTGAACTTATTCGTACAAGAAGTCGGTTCAGACAAAGCAACCCGAATCACTTCAGAAACGGTACGGGATCTTGCAGGAAGCATGTGGGCAAACGGTCATCGGATACTTTATATAAAAGATACTGCCGGCGATGAAAACTTTCAGCTCTACGGAGTCAATGTAGACGGTACTGACTCCAAAGCATATACCGCATTCCCCAAGGTAAGGACAACTATTATTGATCCGTTGGAAAATATCGACTCACTGGTCATCATCGGTCTGAACAAGCGTAATCCACAAGTATTTGATCCTTATCGCTTGAATCTCAATAACGGCGAACTGACCCAATTAGCTGAGAACCCCGGAAACATACAAGGATGGATGACTGACCATAACGGAAAACTGCGTGTAGCCTTAGCTATTGTAGACGGAGTAAATACCCAAATTCTCTATCGCGAAACGGAAGAGCAGCCCTTCCGTCCGGTACTAACTACCAATTTCAAGGAAACGGTAAGCTTTGCCACCTTCACCCCCGACAATAAAATGGTTTATGCCCTGACCAACATCGGACGGGACAAGACCGCCCTCGTCCTAATGGATCCGGCTACTTGTGAGGAAAAAGAAGTACTTTACACCAATGATAAATATGATATTTCCGGATTAGGCTATTCTGAACTGAAAAAGAAATTAATCTCTGTATCCTGTACCGGACACAAAGGTACTATCCGTCATTACTTCGATAAAAACGAAGAAGCTATCCGCACCAAGTTGGAACAGAAACTAGAAGGTTATGATATCAACACCACCAGCGAAGATAAAAGCGAAAATATCCGTATTATTTATGCTGGAGGCGACCGCACTTATGGAACTTATTATACCTATAATGTAAAAGAAGACAAACTGACTAAAATAGCTGACTTGGCTCCCTGGATTAAAGAAGAAGATATGGTCCCGATGCACCCCATCACCTATACCAGCCGGGATGGTCTGACCATTGAAGGATACCTCACTCTCCCGAAAGGATACACCATGGAGAATGCCAAAAATCTGCCTGTAGTAGTCAATCCGCATGGGGGGCCGTGGGCACGTGACAGCTGGGGATATAATCCGGAAGTACAGTTCCTTGCCAACCGTGGCTATGCTGTTCTTCAAATGAATTTCCGAGCCTCAACCGGCTATGGACGCAAATTCACCGAACTGGGCTACAAACAATGGGGACAAACCATGCAGAACGACATCACCGACGGCGTAGAGTGGTTGATAAAAAAGGATCGCCGACCCGAAACGTGTAGCCATCTACGGCGGAAGCTATGGCGGATATGCAACATTGGCAGGGGTCACCTTTACTCCTGATCTTTATGCATGTGCCATCGACTATGTGGGTGTATCCAACTTGTTCACCTTCATGCAGACTATCCCACCCTATTGGAAACCCTTATTGGACATGATGTATGAAATGGTAGGTGATCCTGTGAAAGATAAAGAAATGATGGAAAAATATTCACCTGTATTTCATGTAGACCAAATCAAAGCTCCTCTCTTTATCGCACAAGGCGCTAACGACCCGCGTGTGAATAAAGCAGAATCCGACCAAATGGTGGAAGCGCTGAAAAAACGCGGTATAGAAGTAGAATACATGGTAAAAGACAACGAGGACACGGTTTCCATAACGAAGAGAACAAATTCGATTTCTATCGTGCCATGGAGAAATTCCTGGATGCTCACCTGAAAAAATAAATATCATTGAGAGTGTGTCAAAATGAAAACGACCTATCATTTTGACACACTTCCAACCCAATAAAATTTTAAACCAATAAACAGATTATTATGGGACGTGCAATTAAATTGATACTTTACTATCTGGCTTATCAATTACTATTCATTTTTCTAGCAACCGGGACCGATGCCACCATTGCTCTTATCGGCGGAGCAGATATTACAGCCAACTTCCGCCCCGGGACAATGGCAATATCCATCGGTATGTTACTCTCCGCATTAGCCATGACATGGCACTTGGTACATTTCCACTATGTCAAGTTCAATAAAGAGAGTATGTATGAAGTTTCAAAAAAAATCATTCTCTTGTGCATCCCTCTCCTGCTATCCGCACAGTTCATAGCAGGAATATTAAATGAAGCGCTCGATCTGACAGACACTAATCAAGAACTATTTATTTCGATGAGCCATAATATCTTCGGTGTTCTCAGTATTGCTATCGTCGTCCCTATTTTGGAAGAAGTTTTATTTCGTGGAGCTATAGAAGGACATTTACTAAGAAAAGGATGGTCACCTAAATGGGCCATACTGGTTTCCGCACTCATATTCGGGATCATACACGGCAATCCTGCACAAATACCTTTTGCATTTCTCATCGGTCTGCTCTTCGGATGGTTATATTATCGCACCGGAAGTTTAGTTCCAGGTATTGTGGGACACATTATCAACAACTCATTCGGCGCATGGACCATGTTCACAGCCACCCGAGAGGAACTCAGCCAAACGACTATGGAGACCTTGGGCACAACAATCACTTACATTCTCTTAGTACTAGCCATAATCGTTTTTATAGGTATGTATCTCTACCTGAACAAATACTTGCCGAAACCTACCAACATACAAGTCAAAGCTATTAATGAACAAGATATAACCATTTAACAAACACAACCAATCATGAAAAAGAGACTCAATCTTCTCTGTGCCTGCGTACTTATCGGCCTGCTCCTTTCTACTTCCACGGTAATCAGTCTGATGGTTCAAGCCGTCAGTGCCGGGTTTAAAGCCGGATATGAAAGTGTAGAAAAAGGGAAGGAGCTTAACATATCCGACTACAAAATAGTTTGTACGATACCTTCTGACCTATTTGCAGAAACAGGAAGCGTGACAAATCTGAAAAATTCCTCACAGGCTTCCATCAAACCAATCATAAGTTTGATAGAAGCCCCGACAACAGGAAGCAGCCTATCCCGAACGGCGAATGGAATCACTACCTTAATTTCGGTCCTAGCAAGTATCTTCTGCCTGATACAATTTTTCTATTTGATCCGAAATATCAACCGTGGTGACATTTTCAGTTGGAAGAACGTCAAGTTTCTCCGCAAGCTGGGTGTGTCACTGATACTTCTATTCATTTGTTCTTTTACCACCATCATGATCGGGAACTATGAAGCGGCACAAGTTTTGGAACTCAAGGGATGTGAATACTCTAATATATTTGCGTTTTCCGAACCAACCTTTATATTGGGATTCATCGCATTGCTGGTTGCAGAAGTATTCGCTGTTGGATTGAAAATGAAAGAAGAACAAGATTTAACCATATAAAAATCATACGGTATGAAGAAGTTCAGGATATTAGGTATTATAGCCATTATTGCAATCCTTGCAAATTTCATCGGAGGATTGGATGAAGATTGGAAAGATTTCAAAAAGGGATTTGAAGAAGGACAAAGCGGTGCAACAGAGATGTATGAATCCGGACACCACATGATAACCCGTGTCAAACTAAATGTAAAGCCATTATCTGGAACGACAGTCGATTCACTGAACAACAACCGTGTAGATAGTCCACTTCCTTATACAGTAACTGAAATAGAAACGTATGCCAAGCCATCGGCCTGGTATATCCTTGTCATAGGGTTAGCCATACCCGGACTATTCTTTTTTCTAATCGGTTTTACTCATTAATCCGGCTGCTCATCTCCATCTCACGCCGCAAAGTATTTACACCAGCCAATGTACTACGCCTACGTTGGTTTGCATATACCAGCGCAAGTTTAAAAATTCTCACAGCCATCGGAGAATGGCTAACAGGAAGCGCAGCTATGAATCAAATTAGCATACCGGGTTACAAAATCATCAGCTATGTTGGTTATTCCCCCGACTGGGTGGCAATAATCCTCCCTATCCTCTTTGCCGAGATATTTGCTATCGGAGTAAAAATGAAAGAGGAACAAGACCTAACCATTTAAAAAAGAAAAGTTATGAAAGAAAAGAATACTCTACCCTCAAAAGGGAAAAGCATTTTTTATTTAATGCTTTCCTTGACAACCACTCTGTTTGTAAGTTCATTCATCTATTTCCTTGTGTTACATCCATCGTTGGACAACAAAGCAGTGAGGATATCAATCAACATTGGATGGACTTGCTTCTGTCTGTATGCCTTTAAAAGACTAACACAACGCTACACCTTTTGGTGGCACGCATTAGATGAGAACCCGAATAAATCCCAAAATAACTAACCTATGCCGATTATAGTAAACTTAGATGTAATGATGGCGAAACGAAAGATTTCGCTAGGAGATTTAGCCGAAAAGATAGATCTGACGCCTGCCAACCTCTCCATACTGAAAACCGGGAAGGCAAAAGCCATCCGCTTCTCAACCTTAGAGGCTATCTGCAGGGAACTAGACTGTCAACCTGGAGATATTCTAGAATATAGGGAAGAAGATGAATGATATAAACAGTCACATACACAAACACTCGAACACTATAAAATTCTCTCATCTTCACCCATACACCCCGCAATGAAGCAATTAAAGATTAATTGCTTCATGCGGAGTCTTTTTATGATGCAGTTATAATAAAGTTTTTAACCAAGATTGATATTTCCTCTTTTTCCACTAGGTGGTTAAACCCCTTTCCACTCTGATATAGCATCTTATTTATCAGTCATTTAAAGCCACGAAGTGGTGCAAAAGAGTTCCCAAAATATCCATTCCATCGTTTTTTCCCTCTTATCACATAGCATCTCATCTATTTTCCTCTTTCTTGTTTACAACCATCCTCATCTGCTTTCGGCTATTTGCCACGGATATCATCCTTCTGCTTACTCTCATTTTCAACAACAGTAGCTGTATAATGAATCTTGGCAAATCCAGCAATTATTTTTTCTACCGTGGTTTTATCAGCATCATACTTAATAGTAACCGTTTTATCCGCCAAATTTGTTTCAATTTCTTTTATACCCTTCTCAAAACGAATATTGTTCTTAATCTTGCTCTCACAGTTGGCACAGTGCATCTGAGGATCAGTGTTTAAAACTACAATTTTAATGTCTTTTGCAAAGCAAGTGGCAGTAAAGCAGACAGCTGCCATAATAGCGATTAATTTTGTTCTCATAATCCATTTCTATTTGATTATCAATATATTAGTTTCTATCCCAATTGAAGCGAAAGCCTACATAATACATCGCTCCGTGTACAGGTCCCCAAATCATGGTTGAATCAAAATTTGTCCCCCAAGGATTCGAAGCTCCTACAATCGGATTCTTTTGCTTAAAGTTCGTCATATTCTCTCCTCCCACATAAATAGACCAATGCCGGAACCAGCGAGTAATCTGAGCACTTAACAATTGATAAGACTGGTATCGGGTATTCCACGAAGGAGCACCGTCCGGCAATGTATAAGGGGAGGGCATTCTACCACCACCATTCATCTGCAAAGTCACATCAAATTGCCATAGGCCCAGTGGTGTTTGGTAAGAAGCAGTCAAAAGTCCCTTATATTTTCCGGTAAGAGGACGCTCCAATAATTTCTTATTATAAGTAGTTTTCACATCTGTCAAGCGATAAGCTGCAGTTAATGTAAAACCCTTAAAAAAAGGATAAGTTGCCTCGGCTTGAAAAGTATGAGAATAAGACTTCCCTTCCAAGTTAGCAAAATGTACAATGTGGGGGTCCGTATCCAAATCAATAATCATTTGACGCCTAAAATCAGTGTAATAGTATTCGGTATTCACATTCAAGGTTTTACCGAATACCGGAATATAAAATGAAGAGCTGAAACCATAATTCCATGCTTCTTCCTGATCCAAATCATTATCTATCTTTACTTTACGACTGCTGGCAAGTAAATAATTGTTCTCCGCCAACACATGATTAGTGCGATATCCTTTGCCTACAGACACACGTAGGTTCACCCAATCATCAGGAGCATATTTGATATGAGCACGCGGAGTAACAAAGGTACCATATATATCACTATGATCAGCACGAATCCCTCCCATAAGAATAATTTTATCCTTCCAATTATACGTATACTGCACATAAGCACCAGGCACGGTCTCTTTCTCCTTTCCATATAATAAACCTGTATCATCATTTTCTAAACGATAGGTCTGATTGAAATAATCATAGTTCAAACTTAACCCTGCAGAAATACTGTTACGCTCATCGAAATTCGTTTCGAACATTAATGAAGTATACAAATTCTTCTGGTCCACATTATATAATTTATAACCGTATCCTGCATCCTGCTTATGCAAAGATCCCGAGAGAATCAAAGCCAAGTTAGTTCCCTTTTCCTTATCAAAAATATAAGCATTTTTAGTAAATGCCTCATAACGATCCGTATGGATACCTATTTTATAAAGTTCCCTACCTACAAAGCCACCAACAGAATTATCCACATGTAAATGAGTAGCTTGTCCGCTTGTACGATCCTCTTTCATTGCTTTGACAGAAGCCTGAAATACATACTGATCTCCCATCCAAGCCCAACGGTTCTGAAGATTATATTGCTCTACTTTAGGCATATCCAAGAATCCATCTCCATTATCATCATGCGACCTAGTACTATTCTCATAATGTGCCAATACTCCAGTACTCAGTCGGCTATTCAAATGTACATTAGCATCAAAATTAGCCTCATACTTCTCTTTACTGCTAGCAAAAAGATTGACATTCAAGGACTGGGTAGTTTGAGGCTTCTTAAATTCAACATTTATCTGTCCGGTAATCGCCTCATAACCATTCTTTACAGATGAACTACCCTTGGACACCTGTATGCTTTGCATCCATGGGCCGGGAATATACCCCAAAGCAAAAGGAGCGGATGCTCCACGATAATTAGGAATATTCTCTGTCAGCATTTGTACATAAGTTCCCGAGAGCCCCAACAATTTAATTTGTCTGGCCCCTGTGGCAGCATCAGCATAGCTACATCTACAGAAGGGTTTGTTGTGAAACTTTCACCCAAGTTACAACAAGCCGCCCGAGCCAGTTCCGCACTTGAAATCATATCCTGATTCAACACACTGGAACGGGATTTTACAACTCCTATCTTACGTTCCACCACTTGGACCTCATCCATCATTACACTACCTTGTAATATGATAGCCAGCTCCTTATGGTCATTTTCAACCACAATCGTATCATTCTCATATCCTATAAAACTTACTACCAATTTTTTTGCACCAACAGGCTGTTCAATAGTAAATGTCCCATTCTCATCTGTGACAGTTCCATTTGTTGTATTTATCCAAAAGACATTGGCAGCAACAACAGGTTCACCTTGGTTGTCCTTCACCATTCCTTTTACTTGAGCGCTTACAGGCATCAAATGCCACAGAAAAGCACCTAAGAAAACTATAAATTTCATGTTTTTATTTTTCTTTATCTGTTACACACTTATACAAATTTAGCAATTCCTCCCTACTCAAAGAGTTATCTTACTAAATCAAAAGTGTACAAATAAGATTCAAATACCCTCTTGGAGGCTGTCGACACAATGAGGTATCCGTATAGCAGCTCTCCTTTTTTACAGAAGACAACAGATCGAAGTTTATACTGTATGCATTGAATATCAAATGAATAACGGACAGTGTTACGTTGTCCAAATGAAGTGATGTACCTAAAACAGGCAAGTTAATTTTCTGGATTTTCACGCTAGAACAAGGAACATCTGATGACTTCCGCTCCATCATCTTGTCATGATGGCAAGAACATCCCGAACCAGATTTCACGTTTTTATTTCCAACATCACCACATCCGCAAGTACATCCATAATTGGAAATATCCACCACTGTCAATAATGCCGCATCCTTATCAGCGCACTGATAGCAACGGGACTGCACAATAGGTATTCCGACTCCCATATATATAATCATGGAAGAAAGAAAGATTGAGAATAATATGTAATGAAACTCTTTCATTGTTCAAATTGCAGTCCACCAATGTCATATACTACATTCGGGTACAAAGATAACGACTTTTTTCTTTTGCTCCCAAACGGCATTTAGCCAATATTCCCTAAATTCTATCCCTGAAGAAAACAAATATTGTATAAATACTATATAATCCCGTGATTATCCGTATCTTTGTAACGAATTAGATATTTGAAAATAAAATGAAGACATTTGAAGAGTTAGGCGTTTCCCCGGAAATACTAAAAGCAATTAAAGAAATGGGGTATGAAAACCCCATGCCGGTACAAGAAGAAGTAATACCGTATTTATTGGGGAACGGCAACGACGTAGTAGCCCTAGCACAAACAGGGACTGGAAAAACAGCCGCATTTGGTCTGCCGCTTATCCAAAAAATTGAAGTAAAAAAAACGTGTGCCTCAAGCACTTATATTATGCCCCACACGTGAGTTATGCTTGCAGATCGCAGGTGATCTGAATGATTATTCCAAGTATATTGATGGACTGAAAGTCCTTCCTGTATACGGTGGCTCATCCATCGAAAGCCAGATACGCATGTTGAAGGCAGGTGTACACATTATTGTAGCCACTCCCGGACGACTGATTGACCTGATGGAAAGAAAAGTCGCCAAACTGGAGACCATTGCCGATGTAGTAATGGACGAAGCTGACGAGATGCTGAATATGGGATTTACCGACAGCATCAATGCTATTCTTGAAAAGGTTCCCGAAGACCGGAACACTTTGATGTTCTCAGCTACCATGAGTCCCGAAATCTCGCGTATTGCAAAAAAATACCTGCACGATGCGAAAGAGATTACAATCGGTACTAAGAATGAAGGCAGCAAGAACGTAAACCACATTGCCTATCTGGTACACGCCAAAAGATAAATATGCTGCATTGAAGCGTATCGCGGATTATTACCCACAAATTTACGGTATCATTTTCTGCCGTACCCGTAAGGAAACTCAGGAAATAGCTGATAAATTGATTCAAGATGGTTATAATGCAGATTCTCTACACGGCGAGCTTTCACAAGCACAACGTGACTTGGTGATGCAGAAATTCCGTCAACGTCATTTACAGCTTCTGGTTGCTACAGATGTAGCTGCCCGCGGTTTGGATGTAAATGATTTGACACATGTCATTAATTATGGCCTGCCCGATGATATAGAAAGCTATACTCACCGTAGCGGACGTACAGGACGTGCCGGCAAAACCGGTATTTCTATCGCTATCATCAACCTGCGTGAAAAAGGAAAAATGCGCGAGATAGAACGTATCATCAACAAGAAATTTATCATGGGTGAAATGCCTAGCGGTAAACAAATCTGCGAACAACAATTAATCAAACTGATCGATGATATAGAAAAGGTAAAAGTGAACGACGAGGAAATCGAGTCCTTCCTACCCGGTATCTATCGCAAACTGGAATGGCTTTCGAAGGAAGACTGATAAAGCGTGTAGTATCGATGGAGTTCAACCGCTTCTTGGAATATTACAGCAACGCTCCGGAAATAGAAACTCCCAGCATGAACGACCGCCGTAGCGAACGTGAACCGAAAGGACGCAAAGACCATGGTAGCGCCCGTGAAAAGACAGAACGCAAGGCCGAGAAAGGATATACCCGCCTGTTCCTGAATGTGGGAAAGACAGATGGTTTTTATGCCAATCAAATCATTGAACTGATTAACCGCAACATGAAGAAGCAACGTACCACCATCGGGCGAATAGATCTGATGCAGAATTTCTCTTTCTTCGAAGTAGCAGAAAATCAGGCACAGGATGTTATCAAGGCGTTAAACAAGGTCAATCTGAATGGCGGCCGGAAAATTGTAGTAGAAGTTGCCGGTGACAATAATGGCAAAAACGACAATGGCGAACGCAGAAGCAGTGCAGCAAGGAATGCTTCATTCGGCAAAAAAGTGACAGGTCCAATAAAAAAACGACCTCAAAAGAAGGAAAAACTAGCCGTGCGGAACGTGGCTACATTGAAGAACGAGGCCCCAAAACGAAAGACGACTGGAAACAATTCTTTAACAGCGATAACAATAAGAAAAAGAAATCCAAGAAATAAGGAATCCAACTTAATGAAAGAGGATTGGACATAGTAGAAATATGCAAATAACATCCACTTCTCTTGAATAATAGCGGAGTATGCGGAATTGAAACAACCTGTCATTTCAAGGATATTCGGCAAATAATATAATAAATCTGTTGGGTTTATTATATT
>ENA-OQAY01000395-OQAY01000395.1-human-gut-metagenome-genome-assembly--contig:-NODE-395-length-12721-cov-1.235827_pt1 | contig 12721 bp, 10 predicted proteins | sample MGYA00242740_ERZ504537 | MGnify/ENA primary metagenome ERZ504537 (study PRJEB26092, sample SAMD00036272) | human gut metagenome | host: Homo sapiens | study: EMG produced TPA metagenomics assembly of... | reverse complement strand
CTGCAGCGGAACCTCATTGCGCGCCAACTGGTCGGCATCGTAGATCGTGCCGAAGTGCGTGTCTTCCATAAGCACGTCCATGGCAGGTTTGAACGGACGCAACGCACGTTCCTGCTCGAACATCCACGGGAACATGGCCTCGCCGGTGAAATTAAGCGGACGAATGTCACCCGCGAATTCCGGATGCTCGCAGCGCACGCGCTGGGCGGCCCAGCGAATCGGCGTTTTCAGCTCGCCGTTGGCGTAGATGAACTCCTGCAACGGCCAATACAGTGGGCGAGACGAGGTCGCATCCATCACGGAAGACAGGAATTCGTCAGACAGTTCCGTCGATGTCGAGGCCGAACCGTCTCCGTCAAGGAATGCCTGATCAAGAATCCAATGCACGCGTTCGAAACTTGGCTTCATACCGAAATCGGATCCCAAGCATTGGAAGCGTTCCACCGTAAGCGGATCGCCGTTCGGCAATGTGACCTTGCGAGATCGCAGTATGTCGGCAACCGTAGCGGCACGTTCGATATCGATCGGGTAGCGCTCGTAGAACTGCTTCGTCTTTGCCGCCATGCGCGGGAACGTATGACGGTACACGTCGGTCGCATCGGCGGGAACATGAGGAATGCCGCCCGTGGTGAAACTGGCGATAACCCCTTGCGGGAACAGCGAAAGATACGTCAGCGTCAGGAATCCGCCATAGCTTTGACCAAGCGTGACCCAACGTGCGCCCCCGAATTCGGTACGACGCAGATGCTCGAAGTCACGAACGATCGAATCGGCGAGGAAACGCTTCAAAAACGCGGCACCGGCCTTGCCGTCGCCGTCCATGCCCTCAATCACATGCGTGTCGACACGAGACGAACGCCCCGTACCACGTTGATCCGGCAATACCACGCGGAAATGCTTGATCGCTTCCTCGATCCAGCCATCGGAACTTGGGCCGAGCGGACGTGGACCGGAACCGCCTGGGCCGCCCTGCAGGAACACGAGTAGCGGCAGGTCGTCATGCACATGTTCGGGAGCGGTGACCACACGGTAGAACAGGCTGATCGATTCGCCATCGAACCCATGACCGGGCTCGTGGCCCGTCCAATCCAACGGCACCTTGATGGAACGATCCTCAATATGCAATCCGGGCACGTAGTATTCGCTCAGCAACGTCATGCATTCACCTTTCCTTTGGCGTCATCGGCATATTCAATGCGAGTAGTGGCTTCTTGATGGCTTCCATCCCACCCACACGCGGAGACAACCTTACCTCACAAAAGCGGCTTTATCTTACCGCCATTTCATTCCTGCGCATGATGGCGCCACAGCGTATCTGGCGCTAGGGTGGAGCATATGTCGAATTTCAAGCAGCGTCTCTTGTCGTGGATGCATGGTCATGTCTTCGCAGGCGATCTCATCCTCACGCTTGTTATAGGTGTTCTGCTGTTCGGCGTGACCGGCAGCATCACCTATAATCCGGGATTGCTGTTTGACCTTAATCCTTCCATACAGATGGCGTGGGAAGCGGCAATGCTGATCCCGCTGCTGATTCGTCGATGGCGGCCACAGACCGGAGCGTTGCTCTGTGTGGCATTGGCCTTGACGCATCTCATATTCGGCCCTTGCATATTGGGCGCCGATATTCTGGCATTGGTCATGCTGTATTCGGTGATCGTCTACGGCAATCCCAAAAACACGAAAGCCTCATTATTTTGGCGTTGGCCATCGGTCTTCTGGCTTCGGCGTTGATGGCATGGACCATGACCAATGGGCCGCTGCTCACCGGTGGCAAAGTGCATACGTGGAGCAGTTGGAATGGCTCAAATCCAAATGGCGCAATGGTCACGGAAGTCACTCTCGGCTCCATCTACACAGGAACATCCATGTCGGAAGTCGCCGACATGGTGGCGCAATACATGCTGGTGCTGACGCCGATTTTCGAAGTATGTATCATTTCCACCGTCATTGTAGCGTTCTGGCAGCGTGCCCGTCTGGCAACCGTTCGCATGATGCGGGAACGCAATGAGGCAATCGCCGCGCGAGACCAGGACGAACGCGATATCGCCGCGTTGGCGGAACGAGCACGCATCGCACGTGACATGCACGATGTGGTGGCGCACACCCTGTCAATCATCATCGTGCAGTCTGATGGCGGCCGCTATGCAGGCACGCATGATCCCGCGGTGGCTAGAAACACCATGGAGACGATTCGACACGAATCGGAACGCGCACTGCATGACATGCAACGTCTTCTGGGAGTATTCGGGGGTTCACCGCACGCCGATTATAACGATATCGGCAATCTTGTGGAACAAGCGCGAAACGTCTCCCCCGACATTCGAATCCGACGGAATATCACCGGCACCGCCAGCCCAGAACAACTCGGTGAACAAGCTCGATAGCTTCCTACCATGTAGTGCAGGAGGCGCTGACGAATATCCGCAAGTATGCGGGGCCGCACGTCGATGTGCATATCAAAGAGTCATGGAACAACGGTTTGCTCACTTTGAGCGTCACCGACAATGGTCGTGGCACGGCGGCCAATATCGACGGGCATACGCCAGGTTACGGCCTGTTGGGCATGAAGGAACGCATCGAATCGGCCGGAGGCTCATTGCAGGCTGGCCCTCAACTCGGCGGAGGCTTCGAAGTTATGGCCACCCTGCCTTACGGCGGTAAAGAGCCAGCGACAGACGAAACCGGCGAACAGTATGCCTCGGAACAGTCCGAATCTTGCAACACAACTACCATATCCAGCAAAGCGAAATTATCCGACGAAGCAATCGCACCTCACACAGCCGTCAACATATCGGCGCGAATCCCAGATCAACCATCGGAACAGACGCAGGAAACCAACCCACCAACCGGTCGCGATCATCGTTCGAACGCCCTGCAACACTTGCGCATTACCGCACCCAATCTGCATGATTTGCTCACATCGTTGAAACTGAAATCCGTAGAACTTGCCAATACATCCAATTCGCGAGGGCTGAATTGGGTGGAACGTGTTTCCGCGTGGACGCAGCACCATTATGTGCTCATGGATTCCGTTGGCGCCGTGATATTGGTCATGCTGCTGAATCGCATGTCGATTACGTTCTTTTTTGATAGTTCACGCGATGCGCAGCTCTCTCATGCGATCGCCGCATGCTGCTTGCTGGCGCTGGCTCTTCGACGCAGGTTCCCCGAGACTTGCGCGCTTATTGTGTTCGTATTGTCGGTTGTGCAATTGGTGTTTTTGGGATCGATTGAGGTTGGACATATCGTAGCGTCGCTGTGTGCGCTGTATTCAGCCGTATTGTATGGGCGTGAACACGCATGGCGCTGGACCGGTCTTGCCGCCGCTACCTGTTCGGTGCTGATGGGCTTGAGAATCGCGGCCGACCAGCACGGATACACTACCCTGTTCGGCGCCATCGCCGCTTCCGCGGGCTTAACAAAACCGGTTTCAGCCACGTCAAGTAGTAGTGCAGCGTTCTTTACCGGCGTCATGCATACGGTTGCAGTGCTGATGCTGTGCGCCGGCATCATGGCGTGGGCACGTTGGGCGCGTTCCAGCGATTCAAACGCACTGGTATTGCAGACTCGCGAAGAGGCACTGGTGTCCGAACAGGAGAAGCAGCGTATTCTCGCGGCGAATATGGAACGTGACCGTATCAGTGCCAGCATTCAGGCTGAAGTCACCGCCACGTTGAACAGCGTGATCAGCCAGGCCGTCGATGGTATTCATATGTTGGACAGCGCCGAAGCACAAGGCAAGGAGCCTACCGCCGACGAGATTTCCGCAGCGTTCAAAGCCATTGGCGAGCAGGGGCGCGCCGCGCTTAAGCGTATGCGCGAACTGCTTGGCGTGCTTCGTGAGACTGGTTTCAGCGATGACGCTCATGCCGGTAGTGCGAGCGAACTGCGGTTGAGGCCCGCAGCGCCGTTGGAGGAGCAGCTGCAGCGCGTGTCTCGATAGCCGATTCAAGTTTTTCAGGGAGATTTAAGGGTTTGTTTCGCGCTGTGAGCGGAACAATGCCGATAAGGTGGAGAGTATGAGCGAGGAACAGAAGATTCGTGTGGTCATTGCCGATGATCAGGAATTGGTACGTGCCGGTTTCGCCATGGTGATCGGCTCCCAACCTGATATGGCGGTTGCGGCGCAGGCTCGCGATGGCGCGGAAGCTGTGGCGTTGGCGGAAACGCTGCATCCTGACGTGGTGTTGATGGATGTGCGTATGCCCGGCATGGATGGTATCGAGGCGACTCGGCAGATCAGTGCATTGCGGCATCGCTTTGCTGCCGATGGAACGCAATCAGAAGTCACTCATACCAAAGTGATCATTCTGACGACATTCGATTTGGATGAATATGTTATGGCTGCGATCACTGCCGGAGCTTCCGGTTTTCTGCTGAAAGATACGGAACCGGAAACATTGCTGAATTCGATTCGCACGGTTTTTCAAGGTAATGCGATTATCGCACCGTCCGCCACGAAACGTCTTATCGAGAAAATGATGGAAGGCGATTTCATGGCTGCGAATGTTGGCGCACATGGAAATTCCACTGCTTCTTCCACTTCTGATTCGACGTACACCGATCCGGAACTAGATGAACTGACCGATCGCGAGCGCGAAGTGCTTATTGAGATCGCGCATGGATTGTCGAATCAGGAGATTGCCGATAAGCTTTTCATCAGCCTGCCGACGGTGAAAACGCATGTGGCGCATATTCTGGCGAAGATCAATGCGCGTGACCGTGTGCAGGCGGTGGTGTTCGCTTACGAAAACCATTTGGTCTGATTGATTTGTTGTTTTGCGTATGCATGATACGCAAAAAGGACTCCTACCATGTTTGTGGTAGGAGTCCTTTTCGTTGTGTTTGCTATGAAGCTTAGGCTTCGGCGAGCGCCTCAACAGGAGGCGTGCTCACTGCCCTGCGTGCGGGGAATACGCTGGCGAGCAATGCTGCCACGGCTGCCACGGCGAGTACGATGCCGTTAATGCCCCATTCGAACGGGAACACCACTTTGCCGTACATACTGAACACCACGTATGCGCCCAGCCAGCCGAACAGGGTGCCAAGTAGTACGCCCGCGATGCCGGATACCAGCGAGATGAGCAGGGCTTCCACCGCAAGAGAGCGTCGCAGCTGGCCTCGGGTCATGCCGATGGCGCGCAATGTGGCGGATTCTCGGGTGCGTTCGATCACTGACAGCGACAGCGTGTTGGCCACGCCGACAAGTGCGATGAGCACGGCCACGGCAATCAATCCCACCAGAAGCATCATCATGGAGTCGATCATCTTCGCCCATACGATGCGTTCGGCGATCGGTCCGGTCACTGTCGCATCAGTGCTCTTCTCCAATGCGGCCTGCATGTCGTTGTAGATGCCGTCAACGGAAACTCCCGACTTGTCAGTATCCGCCTTGACCAGCAGCACATGGGTGGCGGCATCGAGGTCACCATTGGTGAAATGGCTTTCATCCACGAATCCGACAGCTCCATACTGTGCGGATACGCGACGGTAGTCGGCTTGGTTTGCTTGCAATGTCAGCGAACGCGTAGCGTCGCCGTCCTGGTTCCATTCGGTGGAGAAATCAGCCGTACCATTGGCGAACTGCAGTTCCTTGCCGGTTTGCGCATTGTATGTTGGCATGAGCACGCCATCACTGTCGATGGAGGCGTTACCCAAGTTGGCACGCATGACCTGCTTGACCTGATCGATATTCTTCACGCCGACCAGCAATGCGGACGTAGGCTGGGTTCCATCCGCTTTCTCCAAGGTCACGGAAACCGCCGGCGCATACAACGTGTCGGACACGCCGTTGATGTCGGCTACATCCTTGACCATTTGCTGGCTGATGTCATCGCCCATGGCCACGATGTCGACGCTATAACGGGTGGCGAGCGCACCATTCATAGTCTCTTTGGCGCTGGCGGCACCGGTTGCGATGGTGGAAACCAGGGTGACGCCGATGAGCAGAGCGGCACCGGTTGCTGCGATGCGTCGCTGATTCTTCTGAATGTTGGCGTGCGCAACCGTTGCGGAAGGTCCTGTCAGCGAGGCCAACGCTCCAACGCCCTTCATGAGGGCCGGCATCCAGAACACCGCTGTGACCACCATTCCGAGGAACACCAGTGCGGCGCCGGCGATGGCTACGAGCAGAATCATCGTGAATTGATCGCTGCTCGCATTCTCGCCGCCATTGGTGGCTTGTACCTGCCAGATGGAAAATACCACCATGGCGATACCGACCACCACCATCAGAATACCGATTATGGCTCGCGTGAGGCTGGAACGACGGTTGTCGGTCAGTTCAATCGGGCGCAATGCCTCCAATGGCGTCACCGCAGTAGCGGAACGTGCAGATCCCAGGGATGCGAGCACCGTCACCACAATACCGAAGAGAATAGGTATGACGCGGCCTGCCAAGAGAAATTGAATCGCATACCCTCTTGCATGATGTCGCTGACGCACATGCCCCACATGAGCAGACTTCCCAGCATCACGCCAAGCACGGATGCGACGAAGCCAAGCACTGCCGCTTCGAACAGCACGGAACCATACAGCTGGCCTTTTTTCGCGCCGATGGTGCGCAGCAAGGCGAGTGTGCGGCGGCGTTGCGCCACGAGTACTTGGAACGTGTTGGCGATCACCAGTGCCGCCACGAACATGGCAAGCACGCCGAAGCACATGAGGAATGTGGTGACGATGCTGGTTTGGTTGCCGGTTAAGGATTTGATGCTTTCGTCACTGACCTGCTGTCGCGACATCAGATCGAAATGCTTTGGCAGCAACGCTTTCACACTGTTGATGGTTTTTGCGGATACGCTATTTCCATCCAAGGCAAGGTCGAGGTATACCGTTGTTGTTCCGGTGGTGTCGAAATCGTCCGTTCCCTGCATTGCGGCAAGCAGATTGTCGGATCCTACGATCGCACCACCATAGTACGAGTAGGCGCCGTTCGGATCGGAGGTGAGTCCGACCACGCGCACGTTGTCCGCTTTGGCTTTGCCATCGGTGCCTACCGCATATTGGGAGGTCAGTCTTACAGTGTCGCCAATGCCGACGTTCAGCTGTTTCGCCATGTCTTCCGGCAGTGCGACTTCGTTGGAGTCCTTCGGCTGGTCCCCTTCCGTAATATTCACGGGAAGCATGTTCTTCTGTGCCGCGGTAGAGATGATCTCGCCGCTGATGGCGCTGTCCCCCCTGGAAACGCTGACGCCGGTTTCCACCGAGGCGCGGACACCGTCAACCCCTTCGATGCCGGCGATCTGGTCGAGATGGAAGTCGCCGACAGTGCTGGAGTACGCTTCGTTGAGTTCCTCATCGCTCAGGTCGGAGCTGTTGACGGTCACCGCATAGTTGGCGTTTCCGAACATGGCGGTCATCTGCCGTGTCAGGGAGTCGTTCATGGCATTGCCGAACAGGAAGGTGCTGGCGATGAACGCCGTGCCGATCATGATGGCGATGCCTGCGGGTATGAGCATGCGCTTGGTTTTTCGCATGAGTTTCAAAGTGATGGACCACATGGTTAATTCTGTTTCCTTCTTCGAATGCTTCTACAGTGCGTTTAGCGGGAATGTCTCGCGGAAGCCACATTCATTGTGGCGGCTTCGCGTTCCTTCATCAGCAGTTCACTCATCTGGTCTGCTGTCGGCTTGTTCACGTCCGCCACGATCTGGCCGTCGGCGAACACGAGCGCACGGTCGGCGTAAGACGCGGCGACCGCATCATGCGTGACCATGATGATGGTTTGGCCAAGTTCGTTGACGGAACGTTTCAGGAAGCTCAACACTTCGGCGCTTGATACAGAGTCAAGATTGCCGGTGGGCTCGTCTGCGAACACCAGTTTCGGTTTGGTGATCAATGCTCGCGCGATGGCCACACGCTGCTGTTGGCCTCCCGATAGTTCGTTCGGACGATGGTTAAGACGTTCCTTAAGGCCAAGCGTTTCCACCAGCAGACGCAACCACTGTCGGTCTGGTTTCGCTCCAGCCAAGGTCAAGGGCATGAGAATGTTCTGTTCGGCAGTAAACATCGGCAGCAGATTGAAGCTTTGGAAGATGAAACCGATCTGATGGCGGCGCAGCAGGGTGAGCTGGTCGTCGTTCATGCGGGTCAGATCCTTGCCGTCGAACATGACGTGTCCGCTAGTGGCCGAATCAAGTCCGGCCAGCGTGTGCATCAACGTGGATTTGCCAGAGCCGGAGGGGCCCATGATGACGGTGAATTTTCCTTGTTCGAAGGCGATATTGACGTCACGTAACGCATGCACCGCGTTGCTTCCGGAACCGTAGTCCTTGACAAGATCGATGGCTTCAATGGCAGTGTTATTGGCTTTGATGGCGTCCCTGATGTCCATGGAAGTTCCTTTCTTTGCGAAGTTACTTCCAACATACGGAACATTCGACGTCAACGGCATCATGCGTTGGTCTGAAATCCTGCTGAACCGCGACTCATCCTTGAGTATGAGATCAACGCGGGAACAGCGAAAACTGGATGATCAGAAACCATGTTCCAAGCATCGGGCAATCGTCAATCGCCTAGCAATACGCCTTCGTGCGGCGGCTCAAGCCAATACGACTCCTTTTCCACACTGACGGTGGACGCCCACCAGGTCTGTTCCACGCCTGGCAATGGGCGAATGGATTCGTCCACCACGCGCCATAGGTCCTCATCGTTGTCGGCGATGATTTCAATCAGGTAATCGGCACCGTTCAATCCGACACCACTCATCGCGTACGTCACTTCGTCGATGGCCAGAAGCTGTTCGGAGTCAAGCCGATATGGAGGTTTCACTCCAAGTCCGAGGAATGCCTGTCGGAATCCTCCCAAACGCATGGGGCTTACCGTGGCCATAATGCGCATCACGCCGGAATCTTCGAGTTTTTTGATGCGGCCGCGAATCGCCGTATGGGTCACGCCGAGACGCTCCCCCAACGACGCATAGCTGGCCCTGCCGTCCTTCTGCAGTTCGTTGAATGTGTGCACGAACCGTGGATCCAGACGATGCGAGGGAATATCGGTGCCGACACTCGCCTCGCGTTTGGTCAGGAAGCCGGTTTCGCCATGCGCGGCGAGCAGACGGTTCACCACGCTGACATTGTGGTCATCAAGCACCAGCCGTCCGCATGAGAACACCTGCAGACGGGACAATCCCGGCAACGCGCGCAGACCATGTTTGAGGAAATGATCCATGCCTTCAGCCGAATACACCACAGCCTCAGCGATGATGTCGGCATCCCCCAGAGCGCAGACCACGTAGGTGACCTGTGGCATGGATTGGAGCATGGCAAGAGCCTCATCCCTGCTCCCGTCGAGACGAAGTCCCACCAGCACCTGGCTGTAATTGCCCAGACTCAATGGATTGCACACCGGGACGATGCTCATGATGCCGGATTCCGTAAGCCTGCGGTAGCTTTCCGTAGCCGCGTATACGGAAATGCCGATTTTGTCGGCAAGCGCCTGCATGGTCATACGGCCGTCGCATTGCAGGGCCGAGACCACTTTCAGGTCGCGTGCTGTGATGGTGATGCGTTGTTCGTTCTGGAACATTGGCCTGCCTCAGAACTGCCACAGCATCAGCCAGATGCTGCCTGCCGTCGCGGCGACGGTGACCGCAAGGATGATCCAATCGGAGAGTCTCATCTTCAGCTGTATGCGGTAGGTGCGTCTCACGCCTTGGAGGTTGAGCCCGCGCGATTCCATAGCCCAGCCGACGCTTTGGCTCATTTTGTAGGCGCGGATCAGCACCGCGATGATGATGGGCAGATACGATTTGAACCGGTCCACCAAGCGTACGAATACGTTGCGTTTCTTGCCGGTGGCGTCTTTCTTGCCGTTCAAGTCGAGTCCGCGGGCCCGTTGCGCGGCCGATACGGATTGGAAGATGGAGAAGAACACCGGAATGTAGCGCAGCGCGGTGGCGAGCGTGAGTCCGGCCTTGTACGGCATGCCAGGGAGGTGAGCCCTCGGATCAGCTTGGTCTGGCTGGTGGTGAACAACGTGAGGAAGCACGCGAATCCGAGCGCCGGAATGCGCAATCCCATCACCGCGGCCATGACGAGGTTCTCTCGCGTGAGTTTCAGCCATCCCCACTGCCACAGCACGTGCGTGCCGGATGGGTCGAAAATCGGCCAGAGCACCACGATGAACACGATGATCACGGCGAGGATCTTCCACACCCAGCCGATGCGTTTCAGCGGCACGCCGTCGGTGATGAGCATGAGATGTTCGATGATCAGAACGTCAAGTATGAACGCCCAGTTGCGCCATACCAGACACAACACCAACATGACCACGGTGATGAGGAATTTCACACGGGGGTCGGCGCGATGCAGCCAGCCGTCGCCCGGTACATACAAATCGGCGTCCATCAGTGTCGTCCTTCCTCATGCTTGGTGACTTTCAGCAGCACATGCGTCGCCGAAACGGGCCCATTGGATTTACGCGGTTTGCGGATGGTCCGAGATTGCTTCTGCGCCGCTTCGGACCTGTCGATCGGCCCATACTGCACGACTTTTCCGTCCTCCAATTCCAGCACGTGCGTGCAGTACCGGTATACCGCGCGCATGTCGTGGCTGATCATGACGATGGTGACGCCGCGCTGGTTGAGTTTCTCGATGGTGCCGAGGAAGCGTGCTGCGAGACGGTGGTCGAGACCGGCCGTAGGCTCGTCGAGCACGAGGATCGGCGTGCGCATTGCAAGCACGGATGACAGCGCCACCGCACGGCGTTCGCCGTAGCCGAGCGTGGCCGGCGAGACGTCTTCATAACGGTGCAGGTCGAACAGCGTCAGCATCTCGTCGACGCGTTTGAACACGGTGGCTCCGTCCAGTCCAAGCGCGGTAGGACCGAATGCGATTTCCTCCTTGGTGGTGGAGCAGAAGATCTGATGGTCGGGATTCTGGAAGACGAATCCGACGTGGGCCGCCATTTCGCCGACGCTGTGTTTGGAGGCGTCGAGCCCATCCACCGTCACCGTGCCCTGCGTGGGTCGGATCAGTCCGTTCAGGTGTTTGGCGAGTGTGGTCTTGCCGGAGCCGTTACGTCCGATGAGTCCGATGAATGAGCCACGTTCGATGTCGAACGTCACGTCGTCCAGAGCTTTCGATGCATTGCCGCCGCGCTCATATTGGTAGGAGACATGGTCCAGGCTGATGACCACGTCCTTGGACCGTTCCGGCTGATTCTTTTTGTCCTTCTTATGCTTTTTGCCCTGCTGTACGGCCTTGACCTGCGGCAGTGGATCGTCCGCGACCTGCACGCCGGAGGATTCCAGCAGTCCTTTTTCACGGACGAACAGGCTGGCGTCGCCGTTGCGCACCAATTCCCCATTGACCATGAACAACACTTGGTCGGCCCAATAGGCGATATGCTCCGTGTCCTGTTCCGCCATGATCACCGTCATGGAACGGGTCTGCCGGATGCGTTCAAGCACATCGAAGACTTCCTGCTTGCCTTCCGGATCGAGCGCCGCAGTCGGTTCGTCAAGGATGAGCACGTCGGGTTCCGCCGCCAATGCCGCCGCGATGGCCACACGCTGCATCTGCCCGCCCGACAGGCTGGCCGGCACGCGCTTGCGGTAGCCGGTCATGCCGACCAGATCGAGCATGACGTCGATCTGCTTGTCGATGATGTCCGGTGCGATGCCGCGGTTTTCCAAAGGAAAGGCGATCTCATCCTCAACGCTCGCGCAGAACAGCTGCGCTTCGGGATCCTGCTGCACGTAGCCGATACGTTCGGACAACGCCGATACGGAATGACGGCTGGTGTTCATGCCGTTGACTTCCACCAGTCCGGTCATGGTGCCGTCCGCCAGATTCGGGATGATTCCGGCCAAAGCCATGCACAGGGTGGATTTGCCGGCGCCGGTCGGTCCAATGACGCCCACGAACGAGCCTGATTTGATATCGAAGCTGACATGCTTGAGGCTATCCACCGGCTTGCCGCCATCCACCAATGGCTCATACTGCCAACTCAAATCACGTACCGTGATCATGCGCTCTTCTCCATATCTTTCAGCACATCAGCCCATTGCACCGGCCGCGAACACAGCCACTACGGATACTATATGAACGAATATGTATAAATAAAGCCCGTGGAATCGCCGTTCATCGGTGAACCCACGGGCTTTATTTATGCAAGACAATAATGTATCACTCACCGGCCTTGACGCTGAGGTTGCCGAGTCGCACCAGCGGCGGATAAGCCTTGCGCACCGCGGAGAACAGTGCGAAGCCAACGATCAGGCCGACAACCATCTGGAATGAGTTGCCGATGATTTCGCCTAGGGCCGGACCGAAGCCGGACAGGATGCCGCCGGCGATGAAGTAGCCGAACACCTTCCACACGCCGGCCACCAGAGAGCCGATGACGACGTTGGCCGGTTTGAATTCACGGACCAGCAGACCCACGAGCACCGCCTGCAGACCGTCGATGATGAAGGTGAAGATTGCCCACTGCGGGTATCCCGAGATGAGGTCGGACAACGCCGGTCCAAGACCGCCGATGATGCCGCCGACCCACGGGCCGAACGCATAGGAGCTGAAGAAAATCATCGTGTCGGACAGGTTGAGGTATCCACGGGTCGGGGTCGGAATCTTCACGAACATGGTCAGCACGGTGGTGACCGCGGTCATGATGGCGATCAACGGGATGGTGTTGACCTGAATAGCTTTCTTGATATCGTTCTTGACATCCTGCGTCATAATACAGTCTTCTTCTCTCTTTTTACCAAAATAGCAAAATC
>ENA-OQAY01000394-OQAY01000394.1-human-gut-metagenome-genome-assembly--contig:-NODE-394-length-12727-cov-0.661429_pt1 | contig 12727 bp, 10 predicted proteins | sample MGYA00242740_ERZ504537 | MGnify/ENA primary metagenome ERZ504537 (study PRJEB26092, sample SAMD00036272) | human gut metagenome | host: Homo sapiens | study: EMG produced TPA metagenomics assembly of... | reverse complement strand
CTATTTTAGAATATTGTTGTTTTAGCTAAAGGCAACAGATACAGAAAATCGTCTAAGGGAAAGGCACTCTTTCAATGACAACTCCTTTCCTGCGTATTTCATTGGGAGTATCTCCAATATTTCTTTTACAGAAAGTGGTAAAATGAGAAAACGTTTTAAAATGATATTCCAGCATTATTTGCTTGACTGGCAGAATATTCTCTATCAATTTAAGCTTGATTTCGTGGGAAGTCCGCTTTTGCAGCCATCGGTATGGAGTCTCCCCAGAAAAACATTTTTTGAATAATAAAATTGAACATGGTATCATTATATCCGCATAAAACAGCTAAATCTTTAGCGGTCCTGCAGCTTTTGTAATGAGTCATGACAGATACAAAAAAACGCAATTCATTTGACAAGGCATCACGAAAGAAGGATGCTATTTCATGTTTTGAGTAGCAGGTCTTGAATAATGAAAAAAGTTCATATTCCTTGGCCCGGTGCAGTTCCGGGATTTCCATACCTTGCTTCATATAATCAACCAGTAGGTCAAGAAAGGAACGCATTAACGGATAAATGGGAAGGACTTCTACCGGTTTTACTTCTTCGATGGATATATCTTGCAGATACTCTATTGTTCTGCTATGTAGATAAGGAGCCACAATATTACATGCATGAATGACAAGTTGTACTTCATCCATTGCCTTGATTTTACATTGATGCAGGCTGCTGATGAAGAAAAATTCATTCTGCATTGCCATCAGAGGCATGGATTCTATATGATCTCTGAATAGGCATAATGATCCTTTTAGAACAAAACAAACTTGAAATTCATGGGTTTCGTTCAAGTTTTGGATAATCTCTCCTTTACTTATATGAAGACACCTGAATTGGCTGAATCTGGATAGCGCAAGAGGATCACGGTATAAATTCTTTAGTAAAAATAGCATTTCCATACATTATAAACATTTTAAGATAAAAAAGTTTGATACATCTATCCCGGACAAATATAACTTGATATTTAAAATGTTTTAAAGCTATAGGAGGAATATGCAACTAAATCATTGCTAATATGAAATTGAATCTTCTGTTTAAGAAAGAGTTTATCAACATATGAAATTATAAGGTATTTAAGGCCGGATGCTTTGGATGGTAGCTTATAAAGTGGAAGATGTTTTGCTGATTTTTTTTTATGAGTGAATGTAAATAAGTGATTTGGAATGGAGATAAATCTAAGGATCTTTTTCTTATTGCAATGAACAATAAGGAAATTACAAATAAAAAATCCGAATATAAGGCCGCTCATGTGATACTGATTACTAAGTATCGATTATATAAGTATTCCCCATCTTCGGGAGTATGGTTCAAAGTGCAAAGCAAACATCGGCACAATGGATTATTTGCGTCGTGGGAACAATAGGAGTAAATAAGGAATGACAGACTACCTATAAGTAGGGTTAGTACAGCCAGAATCTCTATCTTTCTATGATGAAGTGTCTTGTTCACAGGCATTTCATGATGTACCAGTTTAACCATGCTTGTTTTTTTTTGCAAAATTAGTTATAGAAGTATATACTGACAATACCTATTAATGGTGATAAAATCCAGTTTTATACCTAAATAAGTACTTGTGTACTTTATTATATATGTGATTATTAGCAATAAAACCCCAATTTTTAGGTATTGTGTACCCTTGGTAGTAAGGGTAACTTTGCAACAAATTTTAAAACATAAAATAATAACTATTAATCAATAAAACAAAAGTATTATGAAATTGAAAAACTATTTAGCGATGATGGCTATTGCATTGTGTGCAGTAGCATGTAGTGATGATGATAATAAAAAGGAAGATACCGTGATCCCGGCTCAGGAGGTTGCTGGTACTTACAATGGAACATTATCACTCTCAGTATCAGGAAATGATCAAGGAACGTCAGACAGTCAGGTGAAAATTACTGCGGAAGAAGGAGGAACTGTTCAAGTTCTTCTAGTTGGTGGTGCTGGTGAAGGAATGATGTCATTGCCGGATATTGCTATACCTGGAATTAAAGTACAGACCTCCGATAATGTTACTTATACTTTTCCGGAAAGTGCTATTGATGTAACTGTTGGTACTGTAAAATATACAGGAAGTTTACAAGGAACGATTAAGGATGAAAAAGCTGATCTGATCTTTACACTAAAGCCGGGAGCCATGCCTATGGCTATTACTGCGACTTTTGTAGGCACTAAATAGCATGAAAAGATATCTCTTTATTATATCCATGCTGGGAATGATGCTTTTGCCATTCTCGGCATGTGATGGTATTTTGGAAGGAATATATGATAGTCCTGCTGCTTCGGATAGTAATGAATTCGGTTTCATAAGAACAGACCCTTCTACCCATTCGGGTACTATTTATATTGATGCTACTGATTATAGACGTTGGACTTTTATTGATTTCCATACACAAAAAGTAGATTCTGTGAATGTGACAGATTCTGACCAGAAAGAACCGGAGGAATGGGATATTGCTGTCCATCGTTTATGACGTTAAAACCAATGCTGGAGCAGTATTGGAAACCGGTTTCACAGGTTTTCCGCTTTACAGAATGCGAGTGCGATGCCCGAAGGAGTCTATGTGGATGATGTTTGGACTACCGCTAAGGTAGCCATTGATATGTCAGGTATGATGGATGGCAATATTGTTTATATGGAATCCTATTATAATGAAGAACTATCCAAATGGTTGAATGTTGATAAAAGTAATATGCCACCTACCTATACTCTTTCAAACAAGGTTTATATGGTAAAGCTGAAAGATGGAACTTATGCGGCTGTTCGTCTCACAAATTATATGAATGCTAGTGGTGTAAAAGGCTTCATGACTATTGACTATATTTATCCGTTTGAATTGTAAACCGACATACGATATGCATAGACTACTCAGAAACGTGTGCTTGATATTGTGTTGGCTGATGGCGATACCAGTATCAGCACAACGAATTATTTCGGGAACTGTATTTGATGAAAATAAAGAACCTCTGATGGGAGCAACAGTCTCCGTAAAAGAAAAAGTAACTTTGGGAACCACTACGGATACACAGGGAAAATACATGTTGAAATTACCCGATAATAGAGAATATACTCTACAGGTTTCATACATGGGGTATATCTCGCAAACTCATAAAGTGTCTGTCAGCAAAACAGGTAAAGTTGATTTTATACTGAAAGAAGATGCTGTAAATATGGAAACTATAGTTGTAACAGGAACCCGTACTCCGAAACTCCTGAAAGATGTTCCTATTGTTACTCGGGTCATTACTGCCGATGAAATAAAGAAAGTAGATGCCACCCATATTGGAGATTTGCTTCAGGCAGAACTGCCGGGAATTGAATTTTCTTATTCCATGGACCAGCAAGTTTCTCTCAATATGCAAGGATTTGGTGGAAATGCTGTACTTTTTCTGGTTGATGGTGAGCGTCTGGCAGGTGAGACTTTGGATAATATAGACTATAACCGCTTGAATATGGACAATGTGGAGCGTATTGAGATTGTAAAGGGTGCGGCTTCTTCACTTTATGGTTCGAATGCGGTAGGAGGAGTGGTAAACATCATAAGTAAAGTGCCTGCGGAGCCTTGGACTGTGAATCTCAATGGACGTTACGGGGCTTATAATGAGCAGCGTTATGGAGGAACAATAGGTTTCAATGTTGGAAAATTCAATAGTGTGACTAATGTACAGCATACCCAAGTAGATGAAAAAGATTTGGCAGATGGAAAAACAAATGAGGAAACGGAGGATTGGGCATTTAAAAAGGTGTATGGTGATAAAACTTGGAATTTCAAAGAACGTTTGGTCTATACTGCTAATGATCATCTGAAACTGACGGCACGTGCTGGATATTTTTTTCGTGAACGTGAGAAGTCACAGACTAGTAAAGACCGTTATCGCGACTTCAGTGGTGGGGTGAAAGGAAATTATGTATTTGATAAAGATAAAGATCTGGAAATAGCTTATTCTTTCGACCAGTATGATAAGAGCGATTACTTGCCACAAGATGCTAATGATGTACGTGATTATAGTAATGTACAACATTCGGTTCGTACTTTTTATAATCATACTTTTGTCGGTAAGCATATTCTCACCTTGGGTGGTGATTATATGCGTGATTATTTAATGTCCTATCAGTTTGCCAATAATGGAAGTAAACATCAGTATACAGTGGACGGTTTTGCACAGTTTGACTGGAACCCGACGAAATATTTCAATGTCATCACAGGATTACGTTTTGATTATTATTCGGATTCCGATATTAATCATTTCTCTCCCAAATTAGGACTGATGTATAAAATAGGAAACTGTTCATTGAGAGGTTCCTATGCCGGTGGTTTCCGAGCCCCTACTTTGAAAGAAATGTATATGAATTTTGATATGGCAAGTATTTTTATGATTTATGGTAATCCTGACTTGAAGCCTGAAACCAGCCATAATTTTTCTCTTTCGGCAGATATATTAAAGGTCGTTATAATTTGACGGTGACAGGTTTCTATAATATAGTTGATAATCGTATCACTACGGCATGGAGTGAGGCGTTGAAAGGACAGGTATATACCAATATATCAAATATCAAGATATCTGGTGCCGAGGCAAATGCTTCCGCCAAATATCCTTGTGGACTGTCGGCACGTTTATCTTATGCTTATACACATGAGAATATCAAGAAAGGGCAACCTGTCATTTCAAGTACTCGCCCGCATACGGCTACTGTCCGTCTTGAGTATGACAAGCATTGGAAGAACTATGCGTTTAATATTGCTTTGAACGGACGTTTTCTTTCCAAGGTGAATACGGAGGAATATACGTCGAACACTTCTTATGAAGAAACTGAGAAGGTGACCTATCCGGCGTATACAATGTGGAAGCTTACGTTGTCTCAGAAAGTATGGAAAGGTGTTGATATGACTTTGGCGGTAGACAACCTGTTTAATTATGTCCCTTTCCGTTATTATAATAATTCGCCTGCTACTAAAGGAACAACTTTTTCAGCCGGTTTATCATTAAATATAGAACAATTATTCAAATGAAATTTGGCTGCTAATACTAAATAAACTACGTGATTTAAATAAAGATATGAAGAAGAAACAATTACTGATTGGAGGAGGGATAGCAGTCATCTTGCTGCTTTTGTTTGGTGTATGGAATCTTTGGTTCAGTGCAACTAAAGTGGCTTTCATCAACTATCAGGTAATCAGTTTAGGGCAGATATCTAAGGCTAATGACAACTCATTTATTAAAATCAGTGAACTGAGCACAGATGACCTGAACCGATTGACCAGTTATGATATGATATTTATCAATGCCATGGGATTAAGGATTACTGAAGAGCAACGTGCGCAAATACAAAAGGCGGCCGATGGTGGTCTTCCGATATTGACTACTGCCGCTACCAATCCTGCAAACAAGATTATTTCATTGGATTCCATCCAAGCGGATACATTGAAACATTATCTGTCTAATGGAGGACGTCGTAACTATCGCAGTATGCTGAACTATGTACGTGTGTATATTGATAAAAAACGATTCTCTGTGTCTGAACCGGAAGCCGTAGTGAAACGTGCCGATGATGTGCTTTATCACATGAACCCAAAGAGTCCCGAAGACGAAGAGTTGGGTTTCAATACGGTAGCCGGATACAATATTTTTCTGCAAAACAACGGTTTGTGGAAAGAGAATGCTCCGCGTATTATTGTGACCGGTCCGATGGGTGAACCTTCCGGACTTATTGCTAAATTGGAGGAAACAGGCAATATGGTTTATCCTATACGTTCCATGCATTCTTTTATTCAGAACCATGGAATTGATTCTGTTCGTCCGTCTGCTATCATCAATATGGGCGCATGGACGGTATGGGCGATTATATCGTAGATATTTGGCGAAACAGAATATACCGCTTTTCTCCCCATTGAATGTAAATCGCTTGGTAGAGGAGTGGGAGAGTGACAAGATGGGTATGAATGGCGGCTTTATGTCACAAAGTATTGTTACCCCCGAAATAGATGGAGCTATCCGTCCGTTCGCTCTTTTTGGACATTATAAGGATGAGGAGGGTTTACAACGTGCTTATGCTATTCCAGAACGCTTGGAAACTTTTGTGGAAACAGTTAATAACTATATTACTCTGCAGCGTAAATCCAATAGTGAGAAACGCGTAGCTATTTATTATTATAAGGGTCCTGGTCAGAATGCACTGACTGCGGGTGGTATGGAAGTGGTTCCTTCACTTTATAACTTGTTGCAGCGTATGAAACGCGAGGGCTACAAGGTGGACGGTTTGCCTACCTCTCCGAAAGAATTGGAACAGATGATACAATCTCAAGGAGCCGTATTTGGTCCGTATGCCGAAGGAGCTTTTGACCGGTTTATGGAAACCGGCAAGCCCGAACTCATTACAAAAGAACAATATGAAAGTTGGATAAAGAAATCCATTCGTTCTGATATGTATGCCGAAGTAGTAGCTGCTAATGGTGAATTTCCCGGAGCATATATGACTACTTCAGACGGCCGTTTAGGAGTAGCTCGTTTGCAATTTGGAAATGTGGTGCTCTTGCCACAGAATGCAGCCGGTAGTGGGGATAATGCATTTAAAGTTGTACATGGAACCAATGCAGCTCCTCCACATACTTATATTGCTTCTTATCTGTGGACACAATTTGGATTTAAAGCTGATGCGTTGATTCATTTCGGTACTCATGGCAGTTTAGAGTTCACTCCGCGCAAACAAGTTGCTTTGTGCAGCAATGACTGGTCCGACCGTCTGGTAGGTGCATTACCTCATTTTTATATTTATTCCATCGGCAATGTAGGCGAAGGGATGATTGCTAAGCGTCGTTCGTATGCGGGATTGCAATCTTACCTTACTCCACCTTTTATGGAAAGTAGTGTTCGCGCCATTTATCGTGAACTGACTGAGGCTGTCAGACCAATACAATAAGTTTGCTCCGGCTGATGGGCAGGCTGTACTGTCTACCGGAAATAAAGACGCTTTGAACCGTGCTTCATTGGCGGTAAAGAAACTCACGGTGAAACTGGGCATCCATCGTGAATTGGAATTGGATAGTCTTCTTACTGTTCCTTATGCTGAAGAAGATATTCAGCGTATAGAAAATTTTGCTGAGGAGCTGGCAAATGAGAAGATTACAGGTCAGTTGTATACAATGGGGATTCCCTACGAACCCATTCGTATTACTTCCAGTGTGTATGCTATGGCTACCGAGCCGATAGCCTATAGTCTGTTGGCATTAGATAAACTACGTAATCGTGCGGACGGACAGGTAGAGAAACATCGCACTCTTTTTACTCAACGTTATTTGGAACCTGCACGTGATTTGGTCACTCGTTTATTGGCTGATCCGTCGTTGGTTTCTGACGAATTGATTTGTCGTATTACTGGCATTACTTCCGATGAACTTGCTAAAGCACATGAAATCAATAAATCCCGTAATACTCCTCAAGGCATGATGACCATGATGATGGCATTAGCTGAAGAGGCTCCGGCTGAGGCTAAAACACATGCTGATATGAGCGGTGGAATAATGCAGGCTGACCAAAGCGTACGTTCGAAAAGGAATAGCATATCTGAGTCAATGAAAGAGAAAATGAAGGAAATAGCGAAAGGTATGAATCCTGAGAAAGCTATGGAACTTGCAAAAAGAATGGGTGCAAGCCCTGAAGCTTTAAAGAAAATGGAAACAGGAATGTACAAGAGCCATGCTGTAGGTATGAATACACTGGCCAAAGATACGGTTACAATGAAAACAACTTCTCGAGGAAAACGTGAAAAAGCGGATAGTGATAAATTCGGAGGCATGGAAGCGATGATGAAAGTTATGATGTCCAAGAAAAAAGAATACTCTAAAGAGGAGATAAATTTTGCTTTGGCTGTCATGGAAGTAGAACGCACTTTGAAGAATGTGGGTAATTATAAGAGTGCTCTTTTGGAAAGTCCGGAAAGAGAATTGACCTCTATGGTTAATGCGTTGAATGGAGGATATACACAACCTTCACCGGGTGGCGATCCTATCGCCAATCCTAATACTTTACCTACGGGACGAAATCTTTTTGCTATCAATGCTGAAGAAACTCCGTCGGAATCTGCATGGGAGAAAGGGAAACAATTGGCTGACAATACTATCGAAATGTATCGTCGTCGTCATAATGACTCTATTCCCCGTAAAGTAAGCTATACATTATGGAGTGGAGAATTTATAGAAACCGGTGGCGCTACTATTGCACAGGTATTGTATATGTTAGGTGTAGAGCCTATTCGTGATACGTTCGGACGCGTGACGGATCTTCGTTTGATCCCTTCGGCAGTTGGGGCGTCCTCGTATTGATGTTGTGGTGCAAACTAGCGGGCAGTTGAGAGATATTGCCGCTTCACGCCTGTTCCTTATCAACCGTGCCGTAGAGATGGCTGCCAATGCTAAAGAGGATCAATTTGAAAATCAAGTGGCGGCAGGTGTTGTGGAAGCTGAACGTGTATTGATAGAAAAAGGTCTGACTCCGAAAGAAGCCCGCGAAATGTCTACTTTTCGTGTGTTTGGAGGAGTGAATGGCAATTATGGTACGGGTATACAAAGTATGGTGCAATCTGGTGACCGTTGGGAAAGTGAAGAGGAAATCGCCGATGTTTATTTGAATAATATGGGTGCTTTTTATGGTAGTGAAAAGAATTGGGAAACTGTCCGCCAATTTGCTTTGGAAGCTGCTTTGACACGTACGGATGCGGTTATTCAGCCACGTCAAAGCAATACATGGGGTGCATTAAGTCTGGATCATGTGTATGAGTTTATGGGAGGTATGAATCTTGCTGTCCGTAATGTGACCGGTAAAGATCCTGATGCGTATCTGAGCGACTATCGTAACCGTAACAATGCCCGTATGCAAGAGGTGAAAGAAGCTATTGGCATAGAGAGTCGTACCACAATATTCAATCCTGCTTATATTAAGGAAAAAATGAAAGGGGAGGCCGGCGCAGCTAATACTTTTGCTGAGATTGTGCAAAATACGTATGGCTGGAATGTCATGAAACCTCAGGCTGTTGATAAGGAAATGTGGAATGAGATATATGATGTGTATGTAAAGGATAAATTTAACTTGGGAGTGCAGGGTTATTTTGAAAAGCAGAACCCTGCTGCTTTGGAAGAAATGACTGCGGTAATGATGGAAACTATCCGTAAAGGAATGTGGCAGGCTAGCGAGCAACAGATAGCGGATATTGCCAAACTACATACCGATTTGGTGAATAAATATAAACCGTCTTGTTCAGGTTTTGTTTGTGATAATGCAAAATTACGTCAGTTCATAGCTTCTAAAATGGATGCACAGACTGCATCCCGGTATAAGGAAAACATCAGTCAGATACGTGAAGTTGCTGCTTCAAAAGAGCAAAAGGGTATGGTGATGAAAAAAGAAGAGATGAATACAGTCGGTACGGAACAACAGACGAATACGGTAAGCAATACTGTTGTTTGTGTTGTAGTGGTGGCTGCAGTTCTTGTTTTAATTGTATTGGTGCGTTGTCGCCGTAAAAAAATGCAGGAATAACAGGCTATGGAAACAGTTGTAGTTGTTCTTATGATATTGGTCTGTTTCAATTTTATGATGAAACAGACATTCCGCAAACGAGGATCGGTTGCAGCAATAGCTGTTGTAGCCACCCTCTTTGTGGGACTGATGTGGCCATATGCTATTCAGCAGTCTAAGACACAGATTGCTGATTGGCTGGCAGATGCCCAATTGATGCTTGACACTTCGGTGGTGCTTACAGTGGAAGTTGCCTTACAGATGGCTTTTTGTATGTTGGCTGTTCATGTGCTTACTACAGGTCCTGTTAAGAAACGTACTCTTTGGGCTTACCGTGCTTTACGTTGGTTTCCGGGTATTTTGATATTTCCTGTCTTGTTTAGCGGATTGGTATATCTTATCTTCTCTTTTCCGGGTGTTTCCTTTTCTCTTGTCGCATGGAGTATGGCGGCAGGTGTATTGATATTGATTTCTGCAGGCACATTGTTTCTTCGTTATCTTTTGCCGGAAAAGGAATTACGGTTGGAGCTATTGTTCCTCACTAATGCATTGACCGCCATATTGGGAATTATTGCTACTGTAAATGGTCGTACCGCCGTAACAGGTATAAGCGAGGTGGATTGGGGGGCATTGACCGGCTTGATAATTATGCTGGCAGGTGGAGGACTCATTGGATTGGTTATATATAAATATAGACGAATAAAAACAAACATTTAAAACTTACTGACATTATGAATCTTATATCAGACATTCTGTTTTGGATTTCGAACGGACTTTTAGTTCCTGTTGTTGTATTGCTTATTGTTCTTTTCATCCGTTCGCTATTATTGATAGGCAGTTTTTTCGGGCAATATTTGGCTATTCGGCGTACAGATGCGTTGTTGCGTCAACAGCTTGATGCACTGACTATAGATACTTTGCCCGAATTGGAAAGCAAACTTCCAGTGAAGTCGAACTCGTTGGTCATTGTGTATATCCGTCGGGTGTTGGGGTCAAAAGACCGTCCGGCACATGTGCAGCGCCTGTTGGCTGATTTTGAAATTACTGCTGATAAGGATTTGGCTATTTCAAAAACATTGACCAAGATGGGACCGATGCTTGGATTGATGGGTACATTGATTCCAATGGGACCTGCTTTGGTGGGACTTTCTACTGGTGATATCGCTTCTATGGCATACAATATGCAAGTCGCTTTTGCTACAACTGTAGTTGGTCTGTTTTCTAGTGCCATCGGTTTCATAACTCAACAGGTGAAGCAACGCTGGTATTTGCAGGATATGACTAATCTGGAATTCCTTTCTGAATTGCTCACTGAAAAACATACAGCTTGAGATGAAACGTAATTTATTAAGAAAAGAGGAGGATAGTGACCCGATGAGCGTGGTCAGCAATCTGTTTGATGTGGCGATGGTGTTTGCTGTAGCGTTAATGGTGGCCTTGGTTACCCGTTATAATATGACTGAAATGTTTAGTCAGGAAGATTTTACGATGGTGAAGAATCCGGGTAAGGAAAACATGGAAATTATAACCAAGGAAGGGCAGAAGATAAACCGCTATACACCTTCTGAGGATCAGGATGCCAAAAGCGGAAAGAAGGGTAGAAAGGTGGGGATTGCATACGAATTGGATAATGGGGAAATTATTTATGTGCCGAAGATTGATTGGGGAGTTATGGTTGATTGATTTTTTCTTCTTCAATCGAAGAGGTGTAGGCTGTATTTCATATTCAGTATTACGCCTCTTTTTATTTTGAATATTTACTGATTACAAGTAGCGGTCTGTCCGTTTAGTTACGCATTTTGAAACAACTCTCCTTTGATATTTGTTATTATTACAAATAACTCACTCATATAAGAACTATAATGATGCAAAATGAACTAAACACAAGCTTGATTGAAGCTGTAAAAGAAAAACTGCCACTTAAAGAAAATCTGGCCAATCTGTTAATAGATACTTTGTATATCGGTAAAGAGGCTATTTATCGGAGGTTGCGTGGTGAGGTCCCTTTTACATTAGAGGAAGCTGCTTTGATATCAAGAAAGTTAGGTGTTTCATTAGATAATGTAATAGGAGTCTGTTTCAGTTCCAATGCCGTATTCGATTTGAATGTGGTGGATCATGAAGATCCGTTTGAAACTTACTATTCATTATTAAAAAAGTATGTCAATGTGTTACATGCTTTGCAAAACGATCCTTCCTCTTCCATGGGTACTTCTTCCAATATTATCCCCCAAACACTTTCTTTGAAACATAAATCATTGTCTAAGTTTCGCCTCTTTAAATGGATGTATCAAAACAAGCATATTCAGTGCAAGCATTTTGACAAGGTGGAAGTTCCTCAAAAAATATATGATATTCAAAATGATTTTGTATCTGCTACCGGACATATACATTCTGTGGATTATATCTGGGATAGCATGATTTTTCATCATCTGATAAATGACATACAGTATTTTGCCGGGATTCATCTTATCACAGAAGAGGACAAACATCAGATTAAAGAAGAACTATTGCAACTGACCGACGAATTGGAAGACTTGGCTTCTAAGGGAAAGACAGAAGCAGGTAACAGTGTACATATTTACGTGTCTCATATTAATTTTGAAGCCACCTACAGCTATCTGGAGGCTGATTCGGTACAACTCAGTTTGATACGGGTGTATTCTATCAACTCCATTGCTACGCAGGATTGTGGAATGTTCCTCAGTTTGAAAGAATGGATACAGTCACTGAAGAAATTCTCGACTATGATTTCAGAGAGTGGAGAGATGCAGCGTATACAGTTTTTCCAACAACAACGTGAAATAATAAGCACTTTATAATAGTTTCCTATTTACGAAAAACGAAATAGGAAAGAAATTCTGTTTACTGAAAATGAAAGTAAATAATCTGTTTATTTACTTTTTTTCGTTATCTGTTTTCTTATTTCTCAATTGGTCGTGAATCAGAAAGATAGAAAGTCTTTCATCTCTGTTTTAGAGCATAGAATTCCCATTTCCATAACTTAAATTTGCAGTCTGTTTGTTAATAACCAAAGAAGGGGAAAAGAATGAAGAATAAGATTGTGAATGAACTGATTACAGCCATGAAGGCACGTGTTCCTGAAAAGCAGAATTTGGCAGGCTATCTGGCAGATACATTATGTATGGGAAAGGAAGCCGTTTACCGCAGGCTACGG
>ENA-OQAY01000393-OQAY01000393.1-human-gut-metagenome-genome-assembly--contig:-NODE-393-length-12777-cov-0.658340_pt1 | contig 12777 bp, 9 predicted proteins | sample MGYA00242740_ERZ504537 | MGnify/ENA primary metagenome ERZ504537 (study PRJEB26092, sample SAMD00036272) | human gut metagenome | host: Homo sapiens | study: EMG produced TPA metagenomics assembly of... | reverse complement strand
AATTAATATTCTTTCCCTTTAACGAACGCCCGGTTTTATCAACACAATATTGTTCAAATTTATCCGTATTTCTATCATATCGAAAAAAGTCCGACCCCCCCATGTACCAACCCAGACATCACCATCAGGGCGTACCAAAATACAATCCGGAGCTTCTGTTTTAAAATGCTCTTTGTTGGTTACTTCATAAAAATAAAGCTTCTCATCCTTATAGCGAAAAACTCCCTGATCAGGAATTACAATCCAAATATTCCCAATAGAATCCGCCACAATATTAGATACCCAATTATTCATATTCACCCCTTCTTCTGTTTCCATATTCATTGCCGTGAATATATCCAAGGCAGGATTATAACGATAGACTCCTCTATCCGTTCCTACCCATAACTGACGTTCCTTATCTTCAAACAAAGCAGAAATATTATGGTTTCCCGTACCGGCTACATAGTCATCACAGTTCATCTGTACAATAGAAGTTCCATCAAAACGGTTCAAACCATTTTTTGTACCAAACCACATAAACCCGTAACTATCCTGAATGATAGCCTTCACATTACTTTGTGATAGTCCATTCTCACCCGTTATATGAGAAAAATAAAAATTGGACAATCCCCTATCAACTGCCTGTAATGTAAATACAACATACAAACAACATAAAATGAGCAAAGTCTTTTTCATAGCTTGTTCAAAATTTGAGTCAAAGATAAAAGAAAAAAAGGATAAATAATGCCAATATAAAAGAAATAGAGGGTTGCCCCTCTATTTCTTTTCACGAATGACTATTACAAATCCCCCACCAGAAGCCATAAACATTTCAATAATATTCTTATTATCTATATCCATTATTTTATGTTCGTATAAATTAGCATTCTTGTTACTTCTTTTTTTATCCTGAAAAATTTCAATGGTATATTTCTTATCCTGAGGCAGGAAAGAGCAATCCACCTGAATTGTCCTCTCACCCCAAGCGTTCAATCCGCCTATATACCAAGTATTTCCTTTCTGCTTGGCCAACACGGCATATTCGCCCACACGGGCAGCTAAGGGAATCGTCTGATCCCATGAAGTCGGTACTTCCGCTAAATACTTTAAAATATCAGGATACTTACGATACTCATCCGGAGAATCACATAAACAGGCAAATGGTGCGGAAAGTACAACAAACAAGGCCAATTCATGTGAACGAGTCCCCAATGAACTAGGCAACCCCGGATCGATCGGCTTAAATTTTTCCAATGTGCTGTTACGCATCGACCCCGGAGTATAATCAATTCCACCTCCCAACATACGGGCAAAGATACATTGAAGCTGATAATCCGGATTAGAAGTGGTATCCCACTAACAACTCCGCACATCGCATGGCTTCATAAGAAAGGATATTAGGATATGCCCGATGAAGTCCGGTAGGCTTGCTGCATCCATGAAAATCCACCATAAGATGCCGCTCAGCACAAGCCTTTGCCAGATTTTCATATTGAGGGATTATTTGGGCATCATCACGATCAAAAAAATCTATTTTTACCCCAACAGCACCCCATTTGCTGATAGAATCCAAATAACAATGCGGATGTTGGAATAAAGTAGCAGCAACAGTCCAAAGCCATACACCTACTTTTTTTTCTTTTCCATAGCGTATCACCTCTTTTATATCAATATTCTTATTCAAATCAGCATGATTAAAAACATTGCTCCAACCGGCATCGACCAGTAGATAAGGTATTTTGTTTTCGGAAGCGAAATCAATATAATACTTGTACATCTGTGTCGAAAGGTTTTGATGACCAGAAGGGAAAGGAGCTTTTTCCAAAATAGCACAATGCCACCATTCCCAAGTTGCTTTACCAGGACGAATCCAATCCGTATCCTTTATTTGTTGGGGCTTGGCCAGTAAGTAAATCATTTCATTAGTCAGTAGTTCCTTATCATCCTTGCTACAATAGCTATACGCCAAGGGAAAGCATGATTACCAGCAGTACGTGCTAAATAATTCTCCCTTTCTTTTACCACCGTAATAAAATTTCCCCAACTGCCCATCTCTATTGTTTTAGGATAGGTCGCCCAATAACCTTTCATCTTGCCATCTTCCTTACGAAGATACATACCCGGATAGTTATTCAAATCTGATTCAGCCACCACAACACGCACATTCTGCATCTTGTTTGTAAATAAAGTTGGTGTAATACCATATTTATGTTCTTCTATTTTAGAAATGCCCTCGTAAAGCACATTGCTCAACTCCCAAGCTGTAAAATTAGTTGTTTCGGGTAAAATAACTGCCGGATCATCGCCCAGATTAAAAGAAGCTTCTTCATCAGCTACAATCAAAGAATCCTGCTCCGGAAGATTTCCACAAAAACGATATGCCATTCCTTCATTATACATCCGGAATATAACTGAATAACCATCCTTGAATTTCAAAGAAAGTTCATTATAATGGTCTGTTAATTCACGATAGTTACCAGCTACCGGATAAACCTTCTCGGAAGTACTCCTTGTAGAAGCTCCTACCACTTCACCATTCTTTCCCCATATATTTCCATTTTCCATCGTCATACAAATAGCAGAGGGATGAATGACAGGCTTACCTTCCAAACTTAAAGAATATTGTAATACCCTTCCATTCTCTACAGTAAGTGCCAATTGCCCGTTTGGGGATGATAATTCATAAGCTGACGGTGTTTGTGCCTGTGCAAAAACACACAGACACCATGTTACCAACAAAAGGAAAATATTCTTTTTTTTCATACGGCACACAAGTTACGATGGATTTGTCCACCTTGATGATTAATATCCAATTCTCGCACCTTATCCAAAAAATCAATGGCTTTTCCCATTTCACGCAATCCTAAACAACCCAGTCCCATCACATAATTGCAATGAATGCGGTTACGTTTATCCAAGTCATCTTCCCAAATAGCCAGATCAGGCAGAGAAACAGCAAAATAATCAATCCGACAGTGGTCAAACAAATGCTTCTCACCATGCTTTATCAATTTGTTAAAGCAACCGCACGCCTTGTCTTCCCTGCCCAATGCACGCCATGCCAAACCTTGATAGAAAATCTTGTCGGGCTGTTGGTCATTGTAAAAGAAAGCCTGTTGTGGTTCTGACGAGCCAATGGTTGCTTTGATGAAGCAATCTATAGCTTGTTGCTCATTTCCCAATCCACGAAGCGCCTCACCTTTATAATACCAGATATCATTCTCTTCAGCATTTGCCAATTTTCCCTCACCCAAATTAAATGGATAAACATTCGTTTCATCCAAAAGGACTAAAGCATCGGCATAACGTTTTTCACTTAAAGCAATCTTTGCTAATTCTATACGGCACAATACATATTGTCCGGTGATTTTTCCTTCTCCTCCTTCCCATGGATGGAAATTACGTGCGGCAATCAATTCTTTTGCTTCAGTATAGCGCCCTAGTTGATTATACAAAGTGATACGCTCAATGGACAGATCATCACGCTGTTCCACTTCAGACAGATGTGCTTCCAAAAAAGCCAAACGTTCTGTATGAGGTCGGCCTAAACGTTTATAAAGTTGGTCCAACTCCATTAATATACGAGAATCGTGCTCATCCAATGCATAAGCTTTTTCCAGAGTTTCCAAAGCCCTTTGTTTATCATTACGCTTATTATAATAAGCTAAAGATAAATTACGCCATACGGTAGGGAATGTTGGCTCTATAGCAGCCGAATGTTCCCAACAAGCAATAGCATTATCATACTGACGGTTAGCATACCAAAAGTTTCCTAAACTATATGCCGCTTTTGCTCCATGAATATTCAAACGTACGGCATCTTGAAGAATCAATACTTCTTCTATACGATTCGGGAAACAATATGAATGATTTTCCTTTTCTGCTCGCTGATAATATTCCAATGCTTTACTCTCATCTCCCTTACAGGTATGGAAATACCCCATTGTATAATAAACGACAGGATATACTTCTGTAACTCCGGTTACGTAGCATTCCAACAAAGAAAGAGCTTCCTCGTACAGTCCGGCAGCAGCAAAATCCAATGCATATTCTATATATCCGTGAGCCCAGCCACGCATCAACTTTTTTCATTTCCTCCAACACTTCCACATCCCGGGTCAACAAATAATGTTCAAAACGGCATCCCATATTAAAACGATCTATCTGCAATGATTCAGCTACGAGCGCCAAAGCTTCCTCTTTACGACCCAATTTGCGTAGAATGGAAGTTTTCAACTGACGCGCTTTGTGATTATGCCAATTACGAATCAATGAACGGTCTATCTTGTCCAAAGCACTTTCATACTTTCCTTTACGAGTGTCAAGTTGTGCTAGTGCATAATAAGCCGCATCCTGCCAAGCAGCATTCCATGCCGACTTAAAGAAAGCATCATAAGCCTCATCCCATTTCTGTTGCATCATACAACTCCAACCCCAATTATAATAAGGTTCACCGTCATAAGGATTCGGATTACGTTCAGTCAAGGTTTCCACCGCTTTCCGGAAATAGCTCTCCGCCATTGCAAATTGTCCTTTACGCATCAACAATAACCCTACCGCATTGTTACAACGTACATCTCCCGGTTCACGTCTTAATGCTTCCATATAATAATCCATCGGATTATAAGTAGCATGGCGATATTGTTCCAAATGTAGTCCGGTCAAAAACAGTTGTTCGACAGAAGCAATATCTTGAGGATCTTTAGCAGCTTTAGCAGGATCAGGAACCGGCTTGATTTCCGGCTTATCCGCTTGATAAGAAAGCAAAATTTGTCCTTCCTTATCACGAACCTCTACACATACCTCCTCTTCTTTTAGTCCTTCTGCCGCAAAAGTCGTAATAAACGGTTCTGATGGCGAAATTTGTGTAGTCTTATCCAATAATACAGTGCCTTTAATAGCTTTTACTATAATACGTACTCCACTATTCGCTCCCGTAGTATAAAGCACCAAACGGGCTTTACCTTCCTTTATTTCCAAATTCAGCAAAGCATCTTTAGTTGCATTCTTTACATAACCCACTTCACTATAAGGCATAAAATACTGTACCCATGATTTTTCCTCATAGGGCTGTAACCAAGTAAAGTCCGGTTGGTTATCCGTATACATACCGGTCATCAGCTCAATGTAAGGTCCATCCTCATCGGTCAGATTGCGATCCCACGCCTTACCGAAATCACCATTCCCCCATGTCCATTGTTTCTTTCCCGGAGAAACATGATGATCGGCCACATGCAGCAGACCGCCACGGGCATCTTCTTCATAACCACCTACAAAATCATATTTAGACTTGATAGCCATATATGATGTAGGAACCGGAATATTCTTATATTTAGAGATATCCACACCAGCAGAATAATCTTGTTTATAATAAACTCCTGTAGCAATAGGAAAAGAAGAAACATCGCGCTTGCCATGATCGAACACCGCATTCACATCAGGTGGAAATACCGAATGATAATGGTCATTGACTACTACTGCAGGATTGGCCCACCACAAAAAAGTCTGAGGGAAAGACGTACGATTATAAATCTTCACTTTTATTTCTATATAAGCTTTGCCCGGATAAAGCGTAAATCCCTGCATACCTTTGGTGCGGAACATTCTCTCCACTTCATTGCACCATACTGTCTTACTGCCATCCGCATTTTCCTCTATCAAAAAATCAGTAGGCAAAAAAGTAGAAGGACGGTGATGCTGAGGCCAGTTAAATTCGATGCCTCCAGAAATCCAAGGTCCTGTCAATCCCACCAATGCCGGTTTCACAACTTGGTTGTAATAAACAAAGTGACGTTTCTTCACCTTATCATAAGCCATGTGTATACGTCCTCCCAACTCGGGAAGCACCATCACCTTGATGTATTCATTCTCGATAAACAATGCATGATACCTCTTGTCTGCTTTTTTATCTGAAATCTTCTCTACCACCGGATAAGGATAGACTGATCCGGAACTTCCCTGATAAACCCTTTTTTCAAGAAAAATAGGATTCTTCTCTTCCTTTCCTATCTCATAAGTAGGAAGCATGATATCTTCCTCCCATGCACGCACCTCACTGCCATGAACGGTACTTTGAATTAAATATTGAGTTATTTTCTCCATAATAAATATTGTTATTTCACTAATTCTTTTTCAATTTCTTCCAAGCTCTTCCCTTTGGTTTCCGGCAAACGGAACACAACAAATATTCCTCCAGCCAGGCAAATCAATCCATACAACCAGAATGTTCCGGCAGCTCCCAAACCACTATTCAGCATTGGGAAAGTATAGGTAAGTATAAAACAAGCCGCCCACAAAGCGAAAGTGCAAACAGACATAGCAACTCCACGAATACGATTCGGGAAAATCTCTGAGATAATGACCCACATCACTGTAGCCAAAGTCATGGCATAACAAGCAATGGCCATCACGACAATAATCAATAGAACAACTCCTGTGATATGAAAATAATAAGCGGCTCCCATAAAGGTATAAATTACTGCCAAGCCAAATGATCCGATCAATGTCAATGCCTTACGTCCCCAGCGGTCTACCACAAACATAGCTAGAATAGTAAATATGACATTCGTAATACCGGTCACCACAATATTCATCAAAACATCAGACACGCCATAACCTGCTGCCATAAATATTTCCTGTGCATAGTTAAAAATAACATTAATGCCACACCATTGTTGCAAAATAGCCATGACAACACCTATAGTCAACACTTTATACATAGCAGGATTTAATAATTGACGGTAGCCTCCTTCTTGCGTCTGGCAGGCTGAAGCAGCTTCTATAGCAGCCAACTCGGTAACAGCATATTCCTTTCCTCCCATACGGGTAAAAACCTTGAGTGCCGCCTCCCGTTTTCCCGAAGAGGCTAACCAACGAGGACTTTCCGGTAATATAAAACTAAAAACAAAGAATAAGGCGGCCGGGACAGTCATTGCCCAAAACATCCAGCGCCATCCCATCTGTCCGTTCCATGATTCACGGATCATTTCATGAGTAGCTCCTAATGCCACAGGCTCAGCTATCTGCCAATTTACAATCTGAGAAGTCAAGATACCTAATACTACCGTCAACTGATTGATGGACACAAACCGTCCACGCAGATGCGCCGGAGCAATTTCTGCTATATACATAGGTGACAAACTAGAAGCAATCCCTATAGCAAAGCCCCCTACCAAACGAAATACATTAAAGAAAGTAAAAGAATGAACAGCCCCTGTACCGACAGCCGTACAGATAAACAGTCCTGCTGCCAAAATCAAAATCGGCTTACGTCCCAAACGGTCACTCAGCTTACCGGCACTTAGTGCCCCAAACAAACAGCCAATCAAGGCACTGCTCATTGCCCACCCCTGCATGACAGGATCATTTGCTATACCAAAGTATTGTTCATAAAAAGGTTTTGCTCCTCCGATTACCACCCAGTCATATCCAAACAGGAAACCTCCCATAGCAGAAATCAAAGCGATAAGAAATAGATAAAAATTAGATTGTGTTTTCATGGTTATCAACTATTAGTTATTTTTTATAATGCAAAGTAACAAAGATTCAAGGGTTTAAGAAATAGAAAAAATTACTTGGGACATGGACAATATTACTATTTTTATTTTGCAAGTTACTTTATCATAAAACAAGGACTACACCTCAATATACTAAGATGTAATCCTCAATCAAGCTATGCAAAGCAGCCTGTTTTTTTACAATAACTCCAGCAAATCTCCACGTTTCATATCCACCGTTATTAAACCCTTTGCATCAGGATTTGCAATTGCCTCCTTACTATTTAAAAGCACTCTATATTTTTTCCCTTGAGGAATTTTCACTTTTAAAACCTGATCAGCAGTAGCTTTTAAAGAAGCTTTATTAATGACAGCATTCGTCCACTCAGCAGTCGCTTCAGCTCCTCCCTTTAAACACAGACCTTTAAAACTACCATCTTTCCATTCAACAGGCAAACAGGGATAAGAATTCTACATAACCCTCATGATTCTGTATGAGCATTTCTGCCATACCAGCTGTACCGGCGGGATTCCCATCAAACGAATAAATATCACCTTCCGCACCAGCAATGCCACCAGGAGATACAGTCATTAAATTTTCACGTGAAGCTTGCCCTGTAATAATTGGACACTCTTATATGCTTCCTGCGCATCTTTCAACCGAGCATACATACAAATCATATTGGCACGGCTCCATTCTGTATCTTCCCAGTTTTCGGCAGACAAACGATTCTCGATAGTCTTACGGGCAGCTTCCGCCAATTCGGGAGTCTTCTCCAAAGTGATCTGGGAAAAAGGATACAAAGCTAGCAGATGGGAAGTATGACGATGATTGGGATGCGCTTCTTCAAAATCTTCAAACCACTCACGGATAGCACCATTGGCACGTAACTGGATAGGAGGAAGCTGGGCGATAGCGGTACGCAGGCTATCGGCAAACTCACGGTCTGTATCTAATATTTCTGAAGCCCGGACACAATTCGACAAGATCTCGTAGGCCAGCTCACGGTCACAGGCAGGCATCATGGAGGCAACCATTTCTTCACCGCCTACTGTACGGAACCAGTTTTCGGGTGAGATGCTCGGCCCTGTCATCAGATAACCACTCTTCGGGTCTTTTGCCAAGAAATCCAAAATGAACTGTGCATTACCTTTCAAAAGCGGATAGGCAGTTTCGGCCAGGTATTGCTTATCTTGTGTAAATTCGTATTGTGTCCAAAGATGAGAAGCAATCCATGAGCCTGCCATAGGAAACAGTCCCCAAATAATCGTGCTGGATGCGGGAGTATATCCCCAAACATTAGCGGTGGTATGGGCAGTCCAGCCTTTACATCCGTAAACCACTTCAGCAGTCTTCGCACCGTGATGAGCTAAATCCTTTATATAGGTAAAGAGGGGGGCATTACATTCGGCAAGATTACCGACATTGGCTGCCCAATAATTCTGTTCAGTATTGATATCCAAATGATAATCATTCGTCCACCCCATATTACAAGCCTTGTTATCATTAAAGAAACCTTGCAAAGCTATGGGCAGGGGAGAGTTCTCGCGCGAACTGGCAATGGTAAGATAACGACCATACTGGAAGAACAAGGCATCCAGTCCGGTATCGGTCTTGCCTTCCTTCACTTGTTTCCAACGGACATCCGTAGGCATCGCCCGGTTAGCGTCTTGCCCGAAATGGATAGAAACACGATTGTACAACGTATTATAATCCTTTATATGCGCCTGCTTCAATTCATCATAAGATTTAGCTGCAGCCTTCTCCACACCGTCAGCACAAAGAGTCTTGTAATCAGGACTTTTATAATCAGTACGCACATCGACAATCAAAGTCACGGCATCAGCTTCTTTGATACTTACCCCAGACTGTTCCATCTTTACCTCTCCGTTATCGGCCAAAACGGCTATTCTTCCTTCAAAACAGACTCCGCCCGGACCATGCAAAGGAAAATCTACTTTTCCGGTAAACACCAATTGGTTATTTTCTACAGAAAGATCAGCTTGACGCATCAAATCCAATCCCATGTTCATAGTAATGGACTTTTGCTTATCAGCGGTCAAGCGGAGTACGAGAACATTATCCGGGTTTGTAGCAAAATACTCACGTTTATAGTTCACACCACCGGAGTTGAAAGAAACGCTGCTGATAGCCTCATCCAAGCTTAACGAACGGCGGTAGTCGGTCACTTTACCTTCGGGGTAAATGAATTGCATCTTCAAATCTCCAATGGGAAGATGAGTTCCGAAAGAAGTCTGGTTGCCATGAAGATTATCTCCGGCTATACGGTTTCCTTCCGATAGTTTTCCCTCAAAAAACAACTTTCTGAGCTGGTTCATTTTCTCCCGTCCGAAAGGTTTGTTCTGGTTCTCATTGTACTGGCCGGACCACATTGTCGATTCATTCAATGCCAGTTTCTCTTCCTCTATTCCACCATAAGTCATAGCTCCCAAACGCCCATTACCGATAGGTAAAGATTCCATCCAAACTTTTGCCGGTTGGGCATACCACAATTCTGTAGTTCCACAGGAATCTGTTGCACTCTGGCATCCGGAAAGGGCCAAAGCCATTGCTGCTAAATAAGTCTTAAAATGTTTCATATTTTTCATGATTAATAGTTTCTTCTGAAACAAAAGTAGATATACCTCTCCCATTAGGTAGAGAAAAACTCGCCATTTTTAGACTCTTTTGCTTCAATCGTAACCTATAAAAGGGAGTTATTCAACATTTAGAAATCTTTCCCGGCACAAATTCCAACACTTCACCATTTGTTATCATTTTCCCGGTGAGGCAGTCATAACAAACTCCAATATTCCGCCCTTCATGATATCCTGATGAGTAATATAATTCTTCGTATATTTTTCACCATTCAGTTTCATGGAACAGATATAAACCTCATTGTCCTCCTTACGCGGAGCTTTTACCGTAAAAGTCTTTCTACCGGGTAACTGAATGACAGCTTCTTCCAACATAGGAGTACCAATAACGTACTCCCCACTTACCGGATTTACCGGATAAAAGCCAAGTGCTCCAAACACATACCAAGCAGACATCTCTCCACAATCATCATTTCCGGCATAACCTGAAGAAGAATCGTTATACAGTTCATTCATGATATACGCCACGTATTTCTGTGTTTTCCAAGGTTCCCCCGCACAAGCATACAGATAAGCCACATGATGACTCGGTTCATTACCATGCGCATACTGTCCTACAAAACCGGAAGCATTGTCATTCAATGCACCACTTTGGTAGCTAACCGTAAAGAATGTATCCAACTTTGCGACAAAGGCTTTGTTCCCCCCTGTCAGTGAAATCAAATCGGGGATATTCTGGGGTACATACCAAAAGTATTGCCAAGCATTCCCTTCAGTAAAAGGATAACCTCCATTCGCCCCATACTTATAAGGGTCAAATGGCTCAATCCACTCACCCTTATCATTCTTAGGCTGGAAGAACCCGGTTTTAGAATTGAACAAATTCCGATAGAAAGCAGATCGTTTCATAAAATGATTATAATCCTTTTCTTTTCCCAATCGCTTAGCCAACTGTGCGACACACCAATCATCAAAAGCCTGCTCCAAAGTAATAGAAACAGATTGTGTCTGAATATTCTCCGGCATATATCCATATTTCTCCCATACTTCAAAAGGAGAGTTCGGATGAGACACGATAGAACTATTAAAAACCGCTTCATAGGCTTTCTCTTCATCCACCCCGGCAACACCCTTCAGAACAGCATCCACAATGACAGGAATGGAGTGGTTGCCAATCATACAATAATTATCCTGTCCCCATAATTGCCATACAGGCAAATAGCCATAATAATCGTATTGCCTCATCATGCTCTTAACAAAATCGGGAATGCGGTGCGTGTGTATCAAAGTATAAAGTGGATGGGCGGCCCTGAAAGTATCCCATAAAGAAAAGACAGTGTATATCGGATTAAGGGTGTCTCCTTGATGCACTTCAAGATCCATTCCTAAATAACGTCCGTCTGCATCAGTGAACAGATTTGGACTGATTCCCGTGTGATAGAGGGCTGTGTAGAAGATGGCTTTATCTTCTTTATCGGAAGTTGTAATATCAATTTTGGAAAGATATTCATTCCATGCCGTACGTGCGTCTTTACGTACTTTCTCGAAATCCCATCCGGGAATTTCTGATTCAACGTTCTTCCGTGCACCGGCAATATCAACAGCGGACACACCTACTTTAACAAGAACCTGTTCGTCTTTACTGGTGTTGAAATGCAATAATGCTTTGCAGACAGGAAGCCGTTTGCCATTGTCCATGGTGATAGAATCCGTAACGAGCGTATAAGAGAATGGTTTGGAAAATTTAGCGTAGAAGTTGATATATTGGTCGAAAGCCCAATAAGTTGTTTTCTTATGTCCACAGATTTCCGTATCGCTTATTACTTCTATTTCCATCTCGGAGTTAGTCTGTCGTTGTAGGCTGTAATCCAGGTCGATGATAAATCCGGATTCGGTGTTTTCGGGAAAAGTATAGCGATGGATTGCTCCTCGTTTGGTGGATGAAATTTCAGCTTTCACCTGATAAGTATCGAGAAAGACAGAATAATATCCTGGTTCTGCAATCTCATTCTTGTGCGAGAAAGAGGAAGCGTATGCCAGTCGCTGGCTTTGGGGATCGGTTGTTCGATATTGTTGTTTACCTACGGTTGGCATGAGCAAGACATCTCCATAGTCGCAACAACCTGTACCGCTGACGTGTGTGTGTGAGAAGCCATTGATGGTAGAGTCGGCATAATAATAACCGGAACAGGCATCCCAACCATCGATCCGGGTGTCCGGGCTGGGCTGAATCATTCCGTGGGGGAACTACCGCTCCGGGGAAGGTATGACCATGTCCACCGGTACCGATGAAAGGGTTGACGTAAGCACTATAGTCTTTTTACATTGGTGGGGGGCTGTGCAGGAGCTAAGTGTGAATAAACCTCCTAAACATCCTACTATTAGGAATGTTTTTAATTTCATGGTATTAATAGCTTTTAAGTTTTAGCCGGTTCATCTTTTACTTCTTATTTGGGAGAAATGAAGATATTGTTTCCGACAATTTTATAATCAATAGGTATAGAGTTTTGCAATTGATTTTAACACTGACTCGATATTCGATTTCCTTTTCAGTACACCGGAGTAAGTTTTACCCGTCTGAATGTCAGGAGATAGAATGATTTTCACATCATAGAAACGCTCCAGCGCTTTGGTGATGGTGAAGATATCAGCTTTTGGAATGGAATCAGATTATCGTGCCAAACAGCATCCAACTTGGGCA
>ENA-OQAY01000391-OQAY01000391.1-human-gut-metagenome-genome-assembly--contig:-NODE-391-length-12789-cov-0.869136_pt1 | contig 12789 bp, 11 predicted proteins | sample MGYA00242740_ERZ504537 | MGnify/ENA primary metagenome ERZ504537 (study PRJEB26092, sample SAMD00036272) | human gut metagenome | host: Homo sapiens | study: EMG produced TPA metagenomics assembly of... | reverse complement strand
AGCAATTGCGTAATATCGAGAAAGAGTTGACAGGTGAAGATTTTTGGACCGTACGAATCTGATCCTGGATATCTTCGCCCGTCGTGCACAGACTGCTCATGCGAAGACGCAGGTGGAACTGGCGCAATATAAATATATGCTGCCCCGCCTGACTCGTTTGTGGACACACTTGGAACGTCAGCGTGGTGGTGTCGGTATGCGTGGGCCGGGTGAAACTCAGTTGGAAATGGACCGTCGTATTATTTTGAATCGTATGTCATTGTTGAAAGAGCGGTTGGCTGAAATTGATAAACAGAAGTCCACTCAACGTAAAAACCGCGGACGTATGATACGTGTAGCTTTGGTAGGGTATACTAATGTAGGAAAATCTACTTTAATGAATTTGCTTTCAAAAAGCGAGGTCTTTGCTGAAAATAAACTTTTTGCAACATTGGACACCACAGTACGCAAAGTGATTATTGAGAATCTGCCATTTCTGCTTACAGATACCGTAGGATTTATCCGTAAATTACCAACGGATTTGGTTGATTCCTTTAAATCAACTTTGGACGAAGTACGTGAAGCGGATCTGCTGATTCATGTGGTGGATATTTCTCATCCGGATTTTGAGGAACAAATTTCTGTGGTTGATAAAACGATTGCTGATTTGGAGGCAGGTGGAAAGCCTACCATGATTGTTTTTAACAAGGTAGATGCTTATACCTATGTAGAGAAAGCAGAGGATGATTTGACTCCTAAAACCAGGAAAAATATTACATTGGAAGAACTGATGAAGACATGGATGGCGAAATTGAATGATAATTGTATCTTCATTTCTGCTAGAGAGAAAATAAATATGGATGAATTGAAGACTATTATATATAATAAGGTACGCGAGCTACACGTACAGAAGTATCCTTATAACGATTTTCTTTATCAAACCTATGATGAAGAATAAATACATATAGAAAATGAAAACTTATCGTTCACTTACACAAGAAGAAATACAACAATTAAAAGAGAGATCATGCACTGCGGTTGATTGGGCTGAAATTGAAGTAGTAGAGAACTTTAAGACGGACTATATTTGTCATACCCGTTTTTCTGGAAGGGTCAGATTGGGAGTTTTTGAAGACGAGTTTATGTTGGCGGGTGGCATGCGTAAACATTCCGGATTGTATCATGCGACTTTGCATAATGTAACGGTGGGCGATAATTGTTGTATTGAGAATATAAAGAACTATATAGCCAACTATATCATTGGGGATTATGCATTTATAGAGAATGTAGATATCATTCTGGTAGATGGCCGGAGCAAGTTTGGGAATGGCGTTGAAGTAGCTGTATTGAATGAAACGGGTGGACGTGAAGTGCCTATTCATGATCGTCTGTCAGCGCATCAGCCTATATTTTGGCATTGTATCGTCATCGTCCTGAATTGATTTGTCGGATGAAAGCCATTATTGACCAGTATGCTGAAGAGAATGCTTCGGATACAGGTACTATTGGCCAGCATGTTACTATTGTTGATGCGGGATATATAAAGAATGTACGAATAGGTGATTATTGTAAGATAGAAGGGGCGGGACGATTGAAAAACGGCAGCTTGAACAGTAATGAGCAGGCGCCTATTCATATCGGCTATGGAGTGGTATGCGATGATTTTATTATATCAAGCGGTTCTAATGTGGAAGATGGAACTATGTTGACCCGTTGCTTTATCAGCCAGGCATGTCATTTGGGACATAACTATTCTGCATCTGATTCTTTGTTTTTTAGTAATTGTCAAGAAGAGAACGGTGAGGCATGTGCCATTTTTGCCGGACCCTTTACGGTGACTCATCATAAGTCTACTTTGCTGATTGCCGGAATGTTCTCTTTTATGAATGCGGGTTCCGGCTCTAATCAAAGCAACCATATGTATAAGTTAGGTCCGATTCATCAGGGAGCTATGGAGCGTGGGGCGAAGACTACTTCCGATTCTTATATTTTATGGCCCGCACGTGTAGGTGCATTTTCTTTGGTTATGGGGCGTCATGTAAATCATGCCGATACTTCTAATCTGCCTTTTTCTTATCTGATAGAGCAGCAAAATACCACTTATTTGGTGCCGGGGGTAAATTTGCGGAGTGTAGGTACGATTCGAGATGCTCAAAAGTGGCCTAAACGTGACAAACGTAAAGATCCGAACCGTTTGGATCAAATTAATTATAACCTGTTGAGTCCTTATACTATTCAGAAAATGATGAAAGGGCGTAGTATTCTGAAGGAATTACGTAAAGTATCCGGAGAAACCTCAGAAACTTACTCTTACCAAAGTGCGAAAATTAAGAATTCTTCTTTAAATAATGGCATTCGTTTTTATGAAACGGCTATTCATAAATTTTTGGGTAATTCATTAATCAAGCGTTTGGAGGAGGTTCGTTTTAGCAGTGATGAGGAAATCCGTGCCCGGTTGATTCCTGATACAGAGATAGGGACAGGAGAATGGGTGGATATTTCCGGATTGATCGCTCCTAAAAGTGAGATAGAGAAGTTGATGGCAGATATAGAATCTGGAATTCTGACTAATGTGGATCAGATTCATGACCGTTTTGTTGAGATGCATCGTAATTATTATACATACGAGTGGACATGGGCGTACGAGAAGATGCTTGAGTTTTATAATCTGCGTTCCGATGAAATAACGGCAAAGGATGTTATTGCTATCGTGAAGAAGTGGCAGGAGGCTGTTGTCGGATTGGATAAAATGGTCTATGCCGATGCGAAAAAGGAATTTTCTTTGTCTGCTATGACGGGGTTCGGTGCAGATGGATCACGTGAAGAAATGGAGCAGGATTTTGAACAAGTGCGTGGGGTATTTGAAAGTAATCCGTTTGTGACAGCGGTGTTGCAGCATATTGAAGCGAAAACAGCGTTAGGTAACGAGTTGATAGAACGGATTGCTTCTATATGATATTTTTGATGAGAGTATCCAGACTAAGATGAACCTCGGAAAAGTTACAGATGGTAGTTACATATAAAAAGAGCCGTATGAATGCTGGAGTAGTCATACGGCTCTTGCTATTGGATGACATTTGAGCTTGGACACTCCCTTTTTTATTTTTTTACCACAGGTAGTATAACTCTGCTTGCAGCTCCTTGCTGATGATAAATTTTGATTTTTTGTTTCATCACAAAATCTTCTACCGTACAATGATAGGTATCAATAAATTTTTGTGGATTGCGGTCAATAATGGGGAACCAAGAGCTTTGAATTTGAATCATCAGTCTGTGTCCCGGTAGGAATGTGTGTGCCACATCATACAGTGTGTAATTAACCGGAGTTATTTCTTCCGGTTTGAAAGGCAGGGGATTGTCGAATCCCTTACGGAAGCGTCCTCTGAACAATTCGCCACGAATCATCAGCTGGTACCCACTCATTGGATAGTTACTCTTTAAATAATTGCGTGCAGTTTTGGAATATTCAAATTTTCAGGATATACATCAATTACTTTCACCATAAAATCAGCGTCAGTACTACTGATGGCAGTCATTAATTCCACTTCTATAGGACCGGCCAATGTTAATGTATCACATAGCGGCTCCGTCATGAAAGTAATGACATCGGGACGTGAAGTAGCAAAGCGTTGGTCATCTACCATGAATTCTTTTGTCCGGTAAGTGGTAGGGTTTGCCGTATAGGGTACCGGACGTGACATATCTGAAATATATTCTGAATAAGACTCTTGTTCTGCCGGTGCTTGTGTGGATACTGATCCGTTCTTATGTATATAATAAGGTGTACCGGCAGTCTTTTGTACAGGCCATTCGTCGTATGTTTTCCATTCGTTTTCACCTGTATGGAATATATTTACTTTATGCTTGGGCTTTTCTCCCTTTCCTTCCAGGAAATATCGGAAAAAAGGATATTCTATATTGTCCATGTAATAAGCCGAAGTGCTTTTGCCGAAATACAGATTACCGAAACCTTGGAACCCGCGTACTGTCCAGGCTCCATGCCACCAAGGACCGAATGTCAGATATAAATCTGTATCCGGTGATTGCTCTTTGATGGCTTTATAAAGATTCCAAGCTCCGTAACAGTCTTCGGAGTCATACAGTCCACCTACCACCAATATGGCGGGCTTCAAGTTATAACAGGAGGTACGTGCGTCGCGCTCTTTCCAGAAATCATCGAAATCAGGGTGGTTTTTGATATCATTCCACAATGTCTGTGTGGTATCACGTACCAGGTCGTCTACATTCTTAAAGGTACCGAGTGCCAGAAAATCTGTGTAAACATCATTCTTTACAATTTGGTTCATCACTCCTTTTCCCATGTGGCGTCCTTCCAGTCTGGGAAGGAAATTAGTGGTTTGCAGCAGGGTGAAGGCTCCGTTGTGATGACGGTCATCTCCACGGAACCAGTCGGTGACGGGAGCTTGCGGAGAAACAGCTTTCAAAGCCGGATGATTGGAGGAAGCTGTCATAGTGGCATAGAAACCATCATAACTGATTCCCCATGTTCCTACATTTCCGTTATTATATGTGTTGTGAATCAACCATTCTATGGTATCGTATGTGTCCGTAGCTTCGTCTATATTCTTTTTATCTTTCTTACCCTTTTTGTTTTTGTTGAGAGGGCGTACTTGGATAAATATCCCTTCACTCTTATGCCGTCCACGTACATCTTGGAAGACGATAATATATCGGTGCTCTATATAGTTTTTCAGATTAGTCCTGAAATGACGGTCAAATCCTTCTCCGTATGGGGAACAAGAGTAAGGGCTGCGGTGCATCAGGATAGGATGCTGCCTGCTGTTGTCTTTCGGTTCGTAGACAGCGGTGTAAAGCTTGATTCCGTCACGCATGGGAATCATGACTTCCCGTTTCGTGTAGATTTCCTTCAGTTTGAGTTCGATACTGTCCGGTTGGTTTTTTGCTTGGGTTTGTGTCCATCCTCGAGGGATGAGAAAGCATAACAGTAATGAAGTAATAAATAATAATTTGCCTAATTTTTTCATGTATAATGCGATGTTATTTTAATGAGTTGGCAAAGGTAAGGACATTCCTTGAAAGTTTTCACGCTAATTAAGGAAAAATTTCGATAATAGTTACTACCTTTGTCACACTAATAACTTTTAACTAAAATAAGTATCAATATGGCAACACCTCCGTTCCACTATCAGCACATGTTCCCGTTGGGACCTGATAAAACCGAGTATTATTTGCTGACTAAAGATTATGTGTCAGTAAGTGAGTTTGAAGGAAAACCTATCTTGAAAATTGAAAAAGAAGGTCTGACTGCTATGGCTAACGCTGCTTTCCGTGATGTTTCTTTTTTGCTTCGCCGTTCACACAATGAACAGGTTGCTAAGATTCTGAGTGATCCCGAAGCCAGTGATAACGATAAATATGTAGCATTGACTTTCTTGCGTAATGCAGAAGTTTCAGCTAAAGGCAAATTACCTCTTTGTCAAGATACGGGTACTGCTATTATCCATGGTGAGAAAGGTCAGCAGGTATGGACCGGCTATTGTGATGAAGAAGCCCTTTCCTTGGGAGTTTATAAGACTTATACGGAAGAAAATCTTCGTTATTCTCAGAATGCTCCTTTGACTATGTACGATGAGGTGAACACCAAATGCAACCTGCCTGCACAAATTGATTTGGAAGCTACTGAGGGTATGGAATACAAGTTCCTTTGTGTGACTAAAGGGGGTGGTTCGGCGAACAAAACCTATTTATATCAGGAAACGAAAGCTGTATTGAATCCGGCTACATTGGTTCCTTTCCTCGTTGAGAAAATGAAGACTTTGGGTACGGCCGCTTGTCCCCCTTATCATATTGCATTTGTAATCGGTGGTACATCAGCAGAGAAGAACTTGCTGACTGTTAAGTTAGCTTCCACTCACTATTACGACGAGCTGCCTACTACCGGTAATGAATACGGGCGTGCTTTCCGCGATGTGGAACTGGAAAAACAAGTATTGGAAGAAGCTTATAAGATTGGTTTGGGTGCACAGTTCGGCGGTAAGTATATGGCTCACGATGTCCGCATCATCCGCTTGCCCCGTCACGGTGCTTCTTGTCCTATCGGTCTGGGTGTTTCCTGTTCTGCTGACCGTAATATAAAATGTAAGATCAATAAAGACGGTATCTGGATTGAAAAGATGGATGATAAACCGGGTGAACTGATTCCGGCAGCACTTCGTGAAGCAGGTGAAGGAGATGTGGTTAAGATTGACCTGAACCAACCTATGGCGGATATTCTGAAAGAATTGACCAAATATCCGGTAGCTACCCGTCTGTCATTGAACGGAACTATTATTGTAGGTCGCGATATTGCTCATGCTAAATTGAAAGAACGTTTGGATCGTGGCGAAGATTTGCCGCAGTATATCAAAGATCATCCTATCTATTACGCCGGTCCGGCAAAACTCCGGAAGGTATGGCTTGTGGTTCTATGGGGCCCACTACGGCAGGACGTATGGATCCGTATGTGGATTTGTTCCAGTCACATGGTGGTAGCATGATAATGTTGGCAAAAGGTAATCGTAGCCAGCAGGTAACGGATGCTTGTAAGAAGTATGGCGGTTTCTATCTGGGCTCTATTGGTGGTCCGGCTGCTATCCTTGCTCAGAATAATATCAAGAGCATTGAGTGTGTGGAATATCCGGAATTGGGTATGGAAGCTATTTGGAAAATAGAAGTGGAAGATTTTCCGGCATTCATTTTAGTGGACGATAAAGGTAATGACTTCTTCAAGCAGTTGAAGCCGCGTTGCCTTGGAAATTGTAAATAATTAATTATTTCGTAATAAATACTAATACAGCCTTCCTCCCTTTAAAGGCGAGGGGGCTGTTCTGTTTTTATTTAATTGGTGTTATCCGTTACCTTAATAATATGATGAAAAAACTACGATTGTTGTTTGTGCTGTTATGGGTGACAAGCAACTTATTTTCTTCTCCTGTTACAGGATTATTAGAGCGCATCGACAAAGGAGCTTCCTCCAAATTTATTATCGAACGTCAGAAATCGGGGACCGATTTTTTTGAACTCGATCAGAAAGGTGATAAAGTAATTATCCGGGGTAATGATTATGTAAATATTGCTACCGGATTGAATTGGTATTTGAAATATTATGCAGGCATACATCTTTCTTGGAATGGAATGACTGCAAAACTGCCTGCTGTTTTGCCCCCTGTGACTAAAAAGGAACGGCATGAAACAGATCTGCCCTATCGTTATGATCTGAATTATTGTACTTTCTCTTACTCCATGGCTTTTTGGGACTGGGAGCGTTGGGAAAAGGAGATAGATTGGATGGCGCTTCATGGTATCAATCTTTCCCTGGCATTGACAGGGACTGAGTCGGTTTGGAGAAATGTACTTCTAAAACTAGGATATACTAAGGATGAAATTAATGAGTTTGTAGCCGGACCGGGTTTTACAGCTTGGTGGTTGATGAATAATCTGGAAGGGTGGGGAGGACCTAATCCTGAAAGCTGGTACATCCGCCAGGAGAAACTTCAGAAGAAGATCGTAAAAAGAATGCGTGAATATGGCATCGAACCTGTGTTGCCGGGATATTGCGGCATGGTTCCCCATAATGCAAAGGAGAAATTAGGATTGAATGTTGCTGATCCCGGATTTTGGTGCAGCTATCATCGTCCTGCCTTTTTACAGCCGGAGGATGAGCGCTTTGAAGAAATCTCTGCTTTGTATTATAGAGAACTGACAAAACTGTATGGAAAAACAGGTTTTTACGCTATTGATCCGTTTCATGAAGGGGGAAGTACTCAAGGAGTAAATTTGGATGCAGCCGGTAAAGCCATCATGAAAGCCATGAAAAAAACAAATCCGGATGCTGTGTGGGTGGCTCAGGCATGGCAAGACAACCCTCGTACTTCGATGATAGAACATTTGGAAGCAGGAGATTTATTAGTCTTGGATTTGCACAGCGAATGCCGTCCGCAATGGGGGGATCCGGCATCAGAATGGTGTCGCAAAGGGGGATATGGACAACATGGGTGGGTGTATTGTATGCTTTTGAATTTTGGTGGTAATATAGGATTGCATGGTAAAATGGACGCGCTAATTAATGGTTTTTATGATGCGAAAACAGATAACCATGCCGGAAAGACGTTGTGTGGAGTAGGGATGACTCCGGAAGGTATTGAGAACAACCCGGTTATGTATGAGCTGGTGATGGAGTTGCCATGGCGTGAGCATCGGTTTACTCGTGATGAGTGGTTGAAAGGATATGTATATGCTCGTTATGGGGTAGAGGATGAGGCTTTGCAACAAGCTTGGGATTTACTAGGTAACGGTATTTATAATAGTCCCAAGGAGAAGATACAACAGGGAACGCATGAGTCGGTATTCTGCGCTCGTCCGGGGTTGGATGTATATCAGGTATCCAGTTGGTCGGAGATGAAAGAATACTATAATCCGCAGGATGTGATAGAGGCTGCCCGACTGATGGTTTCTGTGGCTGATAAATATCAGGGTAATAATAATTTTGAGTTCGATTTGGTGGATGTGCTACGGCAGGCATTGGCAGAAAAGGGGCGTTTGATGCAAAAAGTGGTAACGGCTGCGTTCCGGGCAGGAGACAAGCAAGTATTTGAGTTGGCTTCACAGCATTTTCTGCATCTTATTCTATTGCAAGACCACTTGCTGGGTACCCGGAAAGAATTCAAGGTTGGAACTTGGATTGAAGCGGCACGTTCAGCAGGACAGACCCAGGAAGAAAAAGCATTATACGAATGGAATGCACGTGTTCAGATTACTACATGGGGAAATCGTGTAGCGGCAGATCAAGGCGGACTTCGTGATTATGCTCATAAAGAATGGAATGGCATTTTGAAAGATTTTTATTTTATGAGATGGAAGGCTTATTTTGATTATTTAGCTTGTGTCCTGGATGGAAAGCAACCGGAGGAACTTGATTTTTATACCTTGGAAGAAGCATGGACTAAAGAAACAGGATTCTATTCCTCAATTCCTGAAGGAAATACTGTGGTAGTAGCTAAAAACATTTTTGAAGAAGTTTTTTAAATGTTCTTTCTACTATGGATAACTTAAGACTTTCATAGGTTATAAGGCTTGATTATGGGTTCAGAACTGATGGGTATGAAATTATGATAACTTTATTCACGGTAGGGGGTGATTGAATTTACCCCTTACAGTGAATGAAAGTTATGGAAGCAGATAGCGTGTAGAAAACGCTTACTTCTTCTTTTCGGATGTCTGTTTCCAGATACGTACCATATAGAATGCACAATGTGTGAACGCAAAGACGAACGAAATAGCGAGCAATGTCTTGTCTTCCTCCCAGCCTACAGTCTGTTGATGCCATAATCCTGTAATAACTGAAAGTACAGACAGGGCGATTCCTGCCATATTCAATATGGTGAGTCCTTTGCGTCGTTTTACATTATGTTCTAGCTTGCTGTGTTTTACTCCGTAGCAGGCATAAACATCCAGACCTATCAGCATCCATAATACCAATCGGATCCAAGTATCAGCCGGAAGAAACAACATCATACAAAGGCAGGTAAGGATGCCTAGAATCGGTACCGTGGGAACAAAAGGAGTTTTAAAGGCACGATGTACGTCAGGCATACTTTTGCGCACGATCAATACTGCCGCGCAAACCAATGTGAAGGCGAATAAGGTACCTATACTGGTCATTTCTCCGGCTACACGTGCCGGAACAAATGCTGCCAGCCCTCCTACAATGGCCATGAATAACAAATTACTGTGTGCCGGTGTCCGGTATTTCTCGTGAATCTTTGAAAAGAAAGGAGGCAACAGTCCGTCGCGGCTCATACTTAGAAATACACGGCTTTGTCCTAGCAAAGTTACCATAATAACCGAGCAGTAACCAAACAGGATAGCCAGTACGATGGCCCGGTTCAACCACGGATAATCCGGATGAATTACTCCTGTGGTATCTGCATGTCCCATGTGGTCAATCGCTACGGCAACAGGTGCGATACCTTGTTGTCCTGCAAAGTCAGAATAATGGGCAACTCCCGTCATTACGTAAGCAAATACCATATAAAGAATGGTGCAAATCAGCAGGGAACCTAGAATGCCGACGGGCATATCCCGCTTCGGATTTTTTGTTTCCTGAGCGGCTGTACTTACGGCGTCAAAACCAAGAAAGGCGAAAAATACAATCGCTGCTCCACGCAATACACCCGAGAATCCGAACTCGCCTAAAGTACCTGTATTGGCAGGGATATAAGGAACATAATTCTCTGCATTAATGTATTTCCATCCTAATACAACGAAAATAAGAATCACTGCCACCTTCAGGAATACAATGAAGCCGTTAAAAATAGAACTTCCTTCTGTTCCACGAATCAGAAAAATACTCATCAGCACTACAATCAGTGCGGCCGGTATATTCACAATACCTCCGTCCCAGGGACAAGCAGCAAATGCATGGGGTATATTGATCCCCACTCCTTCCAAAAAACAACGAGATATCTGCTCCAACTGATACTGACGGTAGTAGCGGCAACAGTATATTCCAATACTAGATCCCAGCCGATAATCCATGCTATAAGTTCGCCCATTGTAGCATATGAGTATGTATAAGCACTACCTGCTACAGGTATCATGGAAGCAAATTCAGCATAGCATAAACCGGCAAAACAACAACCGATTGCCGCTATGGCAAAAGATAAAGTAATGGCAGGACCTGTGTATCCTGCGGCCACTGTTCCGGTGATGGAAAATAATCCGGCACCGATGATAACACCTACTCCTAATGCGATTAAGCTCCATGGTCCCAAGACTCTTTTCAGGGTCTTGTTTCCAGACTCATAGGCTTCGGCTTGTAATGCAGCAAAAGGTTTCTTGATAAATAATCCCATATCTTTTTACAACGTACTTAGTGATAATTGTGTGCAAAGGTACGGATAACTGCTATGAATTACAAGCTATAAGTAAAGGCTATAACGATTATTCAAGATATTTCGTTATTCTTCCACTTAGTTGGAGCAGGGAAATTTCACAGACTTTGGTGTTATATTCAGCAGATAAAATACGTTCTTCCGCATCAAGCAGACTCTTTTGGGCTTCACGCATCTCGATACCGGAGAGATCTCCCAGCAGATAACGTTCTTTGGCTATTTCATGGTTTTCACGGGCGGCAACCAGATTTTGGCGTTCCAAATTTAATAAACGTAAATTATTGCGATAGGCTTGCCACAGATTGCTTAAATCTGCTTTCAAACCCAATTCCAGTTGTTCTCTTTCCAGTTGCGAGTTACGTATTTGCAGGCTGGCATTGCGCTTTTCACGGCGACGGTTACCATCCCATAGGTTAATGCCTACGGTAATTCCTCCGTTTAGTCCCCAATTGCTTCTCCGGCTGGTGGCGTTTGTTTCATATTTGTTGAATGTATAGCCATAACCGGCGTTCAATTTCACATAGGGATAATTACGGGATAGACCTGACGGTAATCCAATTGGGCAATTGTTGTATTTTGATCAGCTTTCAGCAGGTTGGCATTCGTCTTAAGGGTGGATTCCCATAATTCATCATAATTCAGCGCGTCATTCACTGTTATGATAGAGTCATTGACACGTAGCGGCCGGTTGACTTCCTGTACAGCCATTAACTCGTTCAGGTTGATACGTGAGGTAACCACCAGTTCTTGCTGTTTCATATATTGTGCACTGTCTGCATTGAAGTCCACTTTGGCTTGTTGATAATCCAGCCGGGAAAAAATTACCGATATGGTATCGTTCTTCTACAATGCGCAGGCGTTCTTTGGATAAAGACACAGCGTAAAGGAAGTTCTTCAGACGGATTTCCTGTTGTACATAATTATAGTACTCGGCAGTGAGTCCCGCTATGAAATCTTCAAGGGTGATACGCGTGTTGGTTTCTCCCTGGTGTTCCAATTCCTTAAGTTTTTTGTAGGTGGTGCTGATATTGAATCCGTCGAACAGAGTCCAGTTTACATCCAGCCCGGCCTTTAAGGTTTGGTCGTAGATGTTTCGTTCACTGGCTGTAGTGCCTGTACTTCTGCTTTTGGTATCCGTATTGTCCAACGTTCCTGTATATCCGGCAGACAAATCAACAGTCGGCAGATAACCGGCATTTGCTAATGTGGCATTGTTATGGCTGATCTGTTCTTCATTACGGGTGATACGTATGGAATAATTGTTTGCAAGTCCTTCCTCCAGACATTTTTTCAGCGTATAAGGATATTGCGCATAGGTGGAAGCCACCCATGCAGTACAGATACATAAAGTTATAATGATTCGTTTCATACAGTTTCTGTTTTAACGTTTCGGTTGGTAGATATATAACTATAAATAGCCGGTACGATATACATGGTCAGGAAAGTAGATACTAACATTCCTCCCACAACAGCCGTACCCATGGCGATACGTTGATTGGCGCCTTCTCCTGTTGCGAATGCCAGTGGAATCAACCTAATACGGTAGAGGCACTTGTCATGAGAATAGGGCGCAAGCGTTGCAAAGCGGCATCCCGGATGGCCTGCATCTTGTTTTCTCCGCCCTCCTGCTTCTGATTGGCGAATTCCACAATCAAAATACCATTCTTTGCCACTAGACCTATCAACATGATAATGCCGATTTGGCTGAATATGTTCATCGTGATACCTCCGGCATACATGAAAATCAGTGCTCCTGCAATGGCTAGCGGAACGGTAAGCATGATAATGAAAGGATCCTTGAAACTTTCGAACTGTGCTGCCAGAATAAGATAGATAAGTATCAATGCCAGAATGAAAGCAAACATCAGGCTGGATGAACTTTCCCGATAGTCTTTGG
>ENA-OQAY01000389-OQAY01000389.1-human-gut-metagenome-genome-assembly--contig:-NODE-389-length-12794-cov-0.890819_pt1 | contig 12794 bp, 14 predicted proteins | sample MGYA00242740_ERZ504537 | MGnify/ENA primary metagenome ERZ504537 (study PRJEB26092, sample SAMD00036272) | human gut metagenome | host: Homo sapiens | study: EMG produced TPA metagenomics assembly of... | reverse complement strand
GCCGGAATTGCCGAAGTAGACGCGGGACCTTCCGGAGCGCCCGCGAGCTTGACGAGTTTGGCGGCGAGCTTGATCTGCGGTTCGGTGGCGAAGTAGTTGCTCACATGCGCGGCCTTGGCGGCCTGTTCGCTGACGGCCTTCACCCACTTCGGATGGGCGTATCCGAGTGCGTTGACGGCGATGCCTGCAAGGAAATCGAGATATTCATTGCCGTCGACATCCCAGATGTGGGCGCCCTCACCGTGGTCCATCACGCGCAGGGGCGTGCCAAACACGTTCATATGCACCTGGGAGTACTCTCCCAGCCACTTGGCATCTTCAGTGCCGAGTGTTTCCAGTTGTTCAGTTGCCATAGGAACTCCTCATTTCAATACCGTCCTCGGGCACGACCATGGTGCCGATGCCGTCGGTGGTGAAGATCTCGTTCAGGATGGAATGCGGTTTGCGACCGTCGATGATATGGGCCCGCGGAACGCCTCCGTCGATGGCGCGCACGCAGGCTTCCATCTTCGGACGCATGCCGCTTTCCAGGTCGGGGAGCATATCGCGCAGATTCTCCACGCCGATGCGGCCAATCAGGGAGTCACGGTCCGGCCAATCGGCATACAGACCGTCGACGTCGGTCAACACGACCAGCTTGCTGGCTCCAAGGGCCGCGGCAAGGGCGGCCGCGGCGGAGTCGGCGTTCACGTTGAGCACTTCGGTGGCATCGTCTTCATTCGGAGCCACGGAGGAAACCACCGGAATACGTCCGGCGTTGATTAGATCCTCCACGGCGGACGCGTCGACGCTCACCACGTCGCCGACCAAGCCGATATCGGTGGGCTTGCCGTCAATGACCGGTTTGCGCTGCATGGCCGAGAACAGGGCGCCGTCCTCGCCGGACAGGCCGACCGCGAATGGACCGTGCGCGTTGATCAGGCCAACGAGTTCACGGGACACCTTGCCGGTCAGCACCATGCGGACCACATCCATGGCTTCCGGAGTGGTGACACGCAATCCGCCCTTGAATTCGGACTTGATACCCAGGGCCTTAAGCATTTGGGAGATCTGCGGACCGCCACCGTGCACCACGACCGGGTGCAGTCCCACCTGACGCAGGAACACCATGTCTTCGGCGAAGCAGGCTTTCAGATGATCGTCGATCATCGCATTGCCGCCATATTTGATGACGATGCGTTGTCCGGCGAATTCCTCCAGCCACGGCAGCGCTTCGATAAGCACTTCCGCCTTCTGGTCGGCGCGCAGGTCGGTGTGCACGTCGAAGTGGAATCCAGGTCCTTTGAGTTCTTTGGCCATTCCTATTCGATCAGCTTTCGTAGTCAGCGTTGATGTGTACGTATTCGTGGGTCAGATCGTCGGTCCAGACGGTCGCTTCCGCTTCTCCGGCGTTCAGGTCGATGTCGATGTGCACCTCGCGTGGGGTCATGTCCACTTCGGAGCGGTCGCGTCCGGCTCCGCCGTTTTCGCAGATGCGTACGCCGTTGACGTCCACCGTGACCTTTTCGGAATCGTATGGTGCGACGTCGGGCGGCACGGTGCCGAGGGAGCTGACGATGCGGCCCCAGTTCGGATCGTTGCCGGAGATGGCGCATTTGAGCAGATTGGACGCTGCGACCGCGCGGCCGCATGCCAGAGCGGCTTCTTCGGTGGTCGCGCCGGTAACTTTGACACGGATGTCATGGCTTGCGCCTTCGCCGTCGCCGATGATCTGGCGGGCGAGCGAGGCGGTGGCCTTGGCCACAAGCTCGTTGAACTCGTCCGGGTCCGGTTCGATGCCGGACGCGCCGGAAGCCAGCAGCAACACGGTGTCGTTGGTGGACATGCAGCCGTCCACGTCGATGCGGTTGAACGACATTTCGACTCCGGCGTTCAAGGCGGCTTGAAGCTGTCCGGCGGTCACGACGGCATCGGTGGTGATGACGCACAGCATGGTGGCCAGCTGCGGGGCGATCATGCCGGAACCCTTGACCATGCCACCGATACGGAAGCCGTTGGAACCTTCCAGCTCGACGGTTTTCGGCTTGGTGTCGGTGGTCATGATGGCGTGCGACGCATCGGCTCCGGCTTCGGCGGTATCGGCAAGGGTTTCAAATGCCTTGTCCGCGCCGGACAGCACGTTGTCGAGCGGCAGCAATTCGCCGATGAGACCAGTGGAACATACGGCCACGTCTTCGGCTTTGGCGCCGATGAGGCCGGCGACCTTTTCAGCGGTGGCCTTGGACTGCTCGTATCCTGGCTTGCCGGTGCATGCGTTGGCGCCGCCGGAGTTCAGAATCACGGCCTTCACATGGCCGTCGGATACGATGTTCCTCGACCACTGCACAGGGGCCGCGCAGAAACGGTTCGAGGTGAACACGCCGGCAGCGGCGTCAAGCGGTCCATTGTTGACCACGAGAGCCAGATCCTTCTTGCCTTCGACCGCGGAAATGCCAGCTGCCACGCCAGCTGCGGAAAAACCTTGTGCGAACGTTACGCTCACGGTGCCACTCCAATCTTCGTCAATCCTGCATCCTCAGGAAGTCCCAATGCCACATTCAGCGATTGCACGGCCTGCCCGGCGGTGCCTCGGTTGAGGTTGTCGATGGCCGCGAATGCCAGCAGGCGGCCGGCATGATGGTCGACGACCACTTGAATGTGGGCCGCGTTAGAACCGATGATGTTGGCGGTGGCCGGCATTACGCCTTCAGGCAGCACCACCATGAAATCCTGGCCTTCGTATGCATCCAGCCAGACCTGGCGGATCTCGGCATCCGTCATGCCAAGCGCTTTGTCGGTGAGTTTGGCGGAAACGGTGGCGAGAATGCCGCGCGCCATCGGCGCGAGAATCGGCGTGAAGGCGAGGGTGTAATCGTCTGCCTCCGCAGCACTCTTGCCGGCCGCGTGCGCGAAGTTCTGCAGGATCTCCGGAATGTGGCGGTGCGTACGCCTACCGAATACGGCAGTGCGGAGCCGAACGCCTCAGCCGCAAGCAGATTGGTGCGCTTGAGGTTCTTGCCGGCGCCGGAATAACCGACCACCAAATCAGCCACGATGTCTTTCGGTTCGACAAGACCCTGCGTAATGCCCGGCTGCAAAGCCAGCGTGGTCGCAGTGACGTTGCAGCCCGGTCCCGCAATGCGCTTGGTGCCGGGAAGCGCTTCACGCTGACGGCTGTAGGAGCCGTCAGCCGCGACGCCGGTGATGAGTTCCGGCATGCCGTAGGTCCAATGCTGGTAGAAGTCACCGCCGTAGAACGCGTCCCACGCGCTCTTTTCCTCAAGACGGTGGTCTGCGCCCAAATCCACCACCACGGCATTCGGGTCAAGCTGGGAGGCCAATGCTCCGGAAGCGCCATGAGGCAATGCCAGGATGATCACGTCATGGCCGTTGAGCACTTCCGGCGTGGTGTCCTCGACCACGAGGTCCGCCAACTGCGGAATGTGCGGCATATGCTTGCCAAGCTTGTCCCCCACCGAAGAATGTCCGGCGACGCAGGTCACTTCGAAATTCGGGTGTGCCGCGAGTATGCGCAGCGCCTCACCACCCGCGTATCCAGTCGCGCCGGCCACGGCTACCGTGTATTTGGCCATGTCACGTCTCTTTTCCTTGACTCGTTGAAACACATTCAGCATACACTTTATGCACTACATTGCATAATTATGCAGTTCAATCGTGTCGGATAGTGGTCACCGCCCATAACGGGACCGTTCAGACGAACATAAAAAGATTGGTTTCATGCGGAAATCGAGCTGGAATCACCACTTTGTCCACTGCCACCGAACATGTACTGCATCATCTGGTTATACAAATCGGCTGTGGAAATGCCGTGAACCGTCATCCAAATCACCGCAATGGTGTACAGCACGTTGATAATCAGCGCTGCCACGCCAAGCGCGTAGCCTTTCATATGCAGTTTTTTGGTACGCCACATGGCGATGGCGCCCATCACCGCAGGGATGACCGGTACCGGCAGGAATAGTGCGAACACGAACGAGATGATCGCATAGCTATCCCAATGGCCGTACAGGGGGTTCTGGCTGGGATCATTCGGGTTGATGGGATATATGCCGGGCTGTTGGTATGGATTCGGCCCATACTGGTTTGGCCCGTATTGATTTGGTCCATACTGATAGCCATTGGGCTGGCCTGATTGCTGCCGTCCCGATGCATCATATGGATTCGCCGGATACCCGTTCTGCATATACGGATTCGTCTGCGGCTGCTGCGCCGTTTGTTGTGCATCGTCCGCCGGCTTGGGCTGGTCGGGAGCCCCATACATGTATGGATTGTAGTTCGCCGGATACTGGTTGGACATCGCGCCATATTCAGGCTGGTTGTACTGTCCGAATTCCGGCTGTGCCGACTGGTCCGACGACGAAGACGACGAAACCGGAGCAGCCCCGGCCACCTCCTGCCCTTCGTCGGGGTTAATCGGCTGGTTCTGCTCCGGTTCGTTCATGTCGTCCTCTTTATCTTTTGGTTACTTCGATGGACTTGACGTGTCAGGCACGCAGTTGCGCGCCCAGCTTCGCGGACCGCATCCACGATTGCGCTTGCGAATGGCTTCGCTGTCCTCGGAGGTCAGCGTCTTGTCCTCAGCGCGGAACGTGACGGCGTATGCGAGGGACTTCAATCCCTCACCCAGCTGGTCGCCGGTGTACACGTCGAACAGGTCGATGCTTTCCAAGCTGTTGCCGGCGGCTTCGACGATGGTCTTCTCGAGTTCGGCGGCGGTGACGTCCGTCGACACGGTGAAGGCCAGATCCTGCTTGACCGGCGGGAAGGTGGAAATCGGCTTGGCCTGCACCGGCTTGCCGCTCAAGGTGGCGAACAGCGCGGTCAGGTTCAGTTCGAACGCGGCGGAATGGGCCGGGAAGCCCAACGCCTCGTTGACATGCGGGTGAAGCTCGCCGACCATGCCGACGAACGTGTCACCTGCCATCACACGTGCCGCACGGCCCGGATGCCACTGCGCGGGTACGTCCTCAGCCTTCGGCTGGTCCAACGTGAGCTTTGCGCCGATGCGGTCGCAAATACGCTGCACGGCTTCAACTGCGTCGGACCAGTCCACGGCACGGCGATCGCCCATCCAGCCGGAGTCGACGGCGTTGCCGGTCAGAATGCCGGCGACGTGCATCGGCTGGTCCGGCAGGCCTGCGTCAAGCGCGGCCAACTGCTCGTCGGTTGGCTTGACGGCACCCGGCAATGCCGGAATGGCCGGAGCGTTCGGATCCCACAGGTAGACGTGTCCGATTTCGTACAGCGACACGTTTTCCACGCCACGGCGCAGGTTACGCTGCACGGTCTGCGCGAGGGTCGGGATGATGTCGCGACGCAGGAACGGGCGATCGCCGGCCAGTGGGTTGGCGATTTCGACGCTGACCTTCTTGGTGGCGTCGGCGTCAAGTGCGAAGTTCTTGTAGTCTTCGTCGCCCACGAACGGATAGCTCAGGGTCTCCACCATGCCGTATTCGGCGAGTTCGTCGGCCACCTGGCGCTTGCGCAGCTGTTCGGCGGTCAGTCCGACCTTGCCTTCTACCGGTGCCGGCGGCACGGTGACCGGGATCTCATCGTAGCCGACCAGACGGGCCACTTCCTCCACCAGATCGCACGGTTCGTTGAGGTCCGGACGCCAGCTCGGCGGAGTCACGGAGAACTCACCGTTGCCACCGCCGGCCACAGTGCAGCCGATATCGGTGAGAATGTCGCTGATGGTGTTCACGTCAGTGTCCAGTCCCGCCACGCGGGCCACTTCGGACGCCTTGAACAGAATCGGACGACGATTGCAGACAGTGTTGTAATCAGTCGGGTGCTCGCTCGGCTCGCCGTTGCCGTACTTGACCAGAAGCTCGGCGGCCATCTGGGCGGCAGCCGGCTGCAGCTGATCATCCACGCCACGCTCGAAACGACGGGACGCTTCGGACGGAATCTTGTGACGACGTGCAGAACGCGCGATCGATACTTGGTCGAAATGAGCGGATTCCAGCAGGATGTTCTTAGTTTCAGCAGTGACCTCGCCATACAGGCCGCCCATCACGCCGGCGATGCCAAGCACACGAGAGCCACGCTCGCCGTTCGGCGAGTCGGTGATCAGCAGGTCTTCGACGCTCAGGTCATGATCCTTGCCGTCCAATGTGGTGAGCTTCTCACCTTCGTTGGCGCGGCGCACGACGATCGGTCCTTCAATCTTGTCCAGATCGTAGGCATGCATCGGCTGGCCGAGATCAAGCATCACGTAATTGGTGACGTCCACCGCCAAAGAGATGGAGCGCATGCCTGCGCGGATTAGGCGGCGGCGCATCCAGTTCGGCGTGTGGCTTGCCGGGTCGAAACCACGCACGGCGCGCGCGTAGTAGCGATCGCAGCCGACCACACCGTGAATCGGATTCTTGTCGTCGACGATCACTTCGATGTCGCTCTTGACACCTTCCGGCAGACCCTGAGTGACGGGCGCCTTCTTGCCGAGGGCGGTTGCCGGATCAGTGTAGACGGCGCCAGTGGAATGGTGGTATTCGCGGGCCACGCCACGGTAGGAGAACGCGTAGCCGCGATCCGGGGTGATGTTGATTTCCAGCAGCGGCTGGTCCAGGTGCAGCAGATGCATGGCGTCATCGCCCGGCTGGAGCTTTTCGTATTCCTCCGGGGTGAAGCCGTACTTGCGTAGCAGGATGATGCCGTCGTGGTTATCACCCAGACCAAGCTCGCGCTCGGAGGCGCACATGCCGTTGGAGATGTGGCCGTAGGTCTTGCGCGGTTCGATCTTGAAATCGCCTGGCAGCACGGCGCCCGGCAGGGTCACGACAACCTTCTCGCCGGCTGCCATGTTCGGAGCTCCGCAGATGATGCCGCGTGGCACCTTGTTGCCGTTTTCATCGGTCTCGTTGTATTCGTCGCCGACGTCCACATGACACCAGTTGATGATCTTGCCGTTCTTCTGCGGTTCCGGAGTGGCGTCGACCACATAGCCGACGACAATCGGGCCGGTGACCTGGGAGGTGTGGATCTCTTCCTCTTCGAGGCCGACCTTCACCAGATCCTTGGCAAGCTGTTCATACGTAAGGCCTTCCGGAACCTCGACATGGTCCTTGAGCCAATCAATGTCAACCATTGGCATGGGTCAATCACTCCCCCATCACAAACTGTTCGCTGAATCGCACGTCGCCTTCCACCAGGTCGTGCATGTCGTTGATGTCGTGGCGCAGCAGCAGGGTACGTTCCACGCCGACGCCGAAGGCGAAGCCGGTGTAGACCTCAGGATCGAGGCCCGCAGACTTCAGCACGTTCGGGTTGACCATGCCGCAGCCGCCCCATTCAAGCCAACCGGCGCCGCCCTTCTTGTCAGGGAACCACAGGTCGAGCTCGGCGCTCGGCTCGGTGAACGGGAAGTAGCTCGGACGCAGACGGGTTTTGGCTTCCGGGCCGAACATGGCCACGGCAAGCTTGTCGAGCACGCCCTTCAAATCGGCCATGGTCAGATGCTTGTCGACCGCGAGGGCCTCCACCTGATGGAACACCGGGGTGTGGGTGGCGTCAAGTTCGTCGGTACGGAACACACGGCCCGGGCAGGCGATGTACAGCGGCACGCCACGGGTGATGAGTCCACGGACCTGATCGGACGAGGTCTGGGTGCGCAACACCATGTTGGAGCCGACGAAGCCCGCGGCGTCCTTGGCCTGATTGCCCTTGACATAGAAGGTGTCCTGCATCTGGCGGGCCGGATGGTCCGGACCGAAGTTCAGCGCGTCGAAGTCATACCATTCGGTTTCCACTTCCGGACCGTCGGAGATCTGCCAGCCCATGGAGATGAAGAAGTCCTCGACATCCTCCATCAGCTTCGGCAGCGGATGGCGGGCGCCAAGCGGCTTGCGGTTGACCGGCAAGGTCATGTCCACGGTTTCGGCGGCAAGCTCGCGGGCCTCTTCTTCGGCCTTGACCTGCTTTTCCTTGGTGCCGAACGCACGACCGAAGTCGGCGCGAAGCTTGCCCATGAGCTTGCCGGCGTCTTTCTTCTGGTCCTTCGGCAACGCGCCGATGGCCTTGCTGGCCTGCGTCATCGCGGATTCCGCTCCGGCGTACTGCGTCTTGATGGCTTTCAATTCCTCCATTGTGGAGGCGTTTTCGATTTTCGCGATGCCCTCGGCAACCGCATCGGTTACCGCTTGGGCGTCGAATACCGCACCCTCTGCCACGAGATACCTTTCTTATCAACCGTTTGTTTTACGCATAAAACGCGCAATTCCAACGTTTTTACGACTTCACATTCTTTCAACATGACTCGACATAGCCAAGCTCAGCAGCATCACCGCCGCGCTGGTGCCGAGATTGAGCGATTCCGCCTTGCCGTAGATGGGAATCGACACGATTCTGTCGACGCGTTCCAACACATCCTGGGTCAGCCCGCGCGCCTCGTTGCCGAACAGCACCGTCTTGGCTTGCGCAAGTGATTGCGGTACGGCAAGCACGTCCGTAAGCGGTTCCGGCGGCGTGCGTCGGTACCATACACGTCGGCGGCGTACACGGCGAGTCCACGTTCCGCACACCAATCGAAATACTCGTCCGTGCCCATGGAGACGACCGGCAGATGGAACAGCGAGCCGGCAGTGGAACGAATCACCTTCGGGTTGAAGATGTCCACGCAGTCGTCCACCAGCACCACGCCCGCGCAACCGGCCGCATCCGCGGAACGGATCACGGTGCCGGCGTTGCCCGGATCGCGCACCTGCCAGAACGCGGCGACCATCGTGCGTTCGTCGGAATCGCCATCAATGACGGCGGAATCGAGGAAAGCGCGCATGTCGGCGACGGCGAGCACTCCCTGCGCGTCGGAGCTCATGTGCTGCATGACGGCATGCGTCACCTTATGCACGTAAGCACCGGCCTGCATGGCCTTGCCGGCCATCTGCGCCACGGTGGGCGTGATGAAAGCCGCGTCCGGTTCGGCGGAGACGACCTCCACATACAGGTCCTCGACGATGTCGGGATGCCAGGAGAGCAGTTCACGTACCGACTGCGGTCCTTCCACCATGAACCTGCCGGACCGCTTGCGGCCTTTCCTGTCGGCAAGTTCGGAGACCCTGCGGACGCGTTCGGCCCTTGGGTTTGCAATGACTTCGGATTTCATAGGCATACGCGTTAGCCTAACACCTTCGAAGCGGTTGGCGACGCGGCCATGTCATGTTTCGAGGCGTCCAGAAAACATCCAGCCACATCCCAGCGCGAACAAAGCGTCTTTCTGTTGTATGCCAGATACAACTTTTACCATCAGCATAAACGCCGATCGCGAGCGGCGCGGAACCATCAATCGCTCATATCTATCGAAACACATAAGGAAACAGCCATGTTCGTCGTCAAAAACGCATGGAAAAGCGTCACCCGCAACAAGGGACGCAATATGCTCATCATCGTCATCGTGACCATCATCGCCGCTGCCGCCACAATCGGCCTATCCATCCGGCAGGCGGCCGCCACCGCAAGAAGCAGCGGATTAGATAACACCACCGTCACCGCGCAGATCAGCCTTGATCGCGGCAAACTCATTTCCGAATCGCGCGAGCAGTCCAAGTCGGATTCCGATTCGTCCGATGCTTCCGCCAAACCTGACTTCGACGCCATGCGTTCCGCTTTGGCCGACAAGCAGTTTTCGCTTGCCGACTATCAGAAGTACGCGAAGGCTTCATCCGCGGTGAAATCCACATATTATATGGAGACCACGGGGTTGGCGGCGACCGACGATTTCCAGCCGGTCACCGATTCGTCCGGTTCGGATTCCTCCAGCTCGTCCGGCTCGTCCAATATGAAGGATTCGTCTGATACCGCCGGTACGGATAACGGCACCCGTCAGGATGAACAGTCCGGTGGCCCCGACGGACAAATGGGCGACGTCGCGGGCAGCAAAGACGGCGCGGGCATGGTCAGCGGCGATTTCTCCCTAATCGGCTTCTCCAGCGACGAGGCCGTCGCCAACGCCTCCAATGGCAGCTTCACGATGGTGAAGGGCAAGGTGTTCGGCTATGACGCGAGCAGTGATGGCGATGCCATCATCTCCAAATCGCTCGCCGACCGTTCCTGACAATCCAATCGCACGTTTTTCCTGGAAAGGACCTCCCATGACAACGAATTCCGCGAATACCGCCAATACGGCAATCGCAAAAGAAGCCGTCGAGACCAACGGCGCACAATCGCAGCAGACCGACCCGCCTACGCTGCAGCTGGATAACGTCAGTTATGCCTACACCAAAGGCGGCAAACGCGTGCTGAAAAACATCAGCCACGATTTCCAAGCCGGCAAGGTGCATGCCATCACCGGACCGTCCGGAGCGGGCAAGACCACGCTGCTATCACTGATCTCGGGACTGGCGAATCCCACGGAAGGGATGGTGCTGGTCGACGGCACCGACCTGTCGGAACGAGACCGATACCGTTTTCGCAGCCATGACAGCGGCGTGATCTTCCAAAGCTTCAACCTGCTGCCGAACCTTACGGTCGCGGAGAACATCATCCTGTCGATGGACGCGTCCGGCAAATCGTTCGACAAGCCGAAGAAAGCAATCGTCGAAGAATTGCTCAAACAGGTGCATCTGCCGAAGGAATACGCGAACGAGCGGATTCTGCACCTGTCCGGCGGCGAACAGCAGCGTGTGGTGATCGCCCGCGCGTTAAGCTATGGTCCTTCCATCATCGTCGCGGACGAGCCGACCGGCAATCTCGATCCGGCCACGCAGGACGACATCATGGGCATCTTCCGTATGTTGGCGCATGACGAGCACCGTTGCGTCATCATTGTGACGCACAGTCCGGAAGTGGCCAAGACGTCCGACGAAGTGCTCGAATTGGCCCCCATCAAACGACGGAAACGTTGACGTTTTCAGCCAATCCGTATTTTGCGCTCCCCCGTTGTTCGTCATGTGGTCCGGTAGACTGATGAGACAACGGGGCGCGAAACGCTCCGGCACATGGATGCAGGAAGAATGCAATATGAACATCACCGTATATCTCGGCGCGCATGAAGGCAACGATCCGTCGTACAGAAAGGCCGTCGAGGAATTGGGCGCGTGGATCGCAGGCAACGGCAACCGTCTGGTATATGGCGGCTCCGATGAAGGATTGATGGCCGTGATAGCGGATGCCGTGCTGTCACATGGCGGTGAGGTGACCGGCATCGAAGCGCAGATGTTCGCCGACCAAGGCGTGGCGCATCAGGGACTAACCGAACTGGTCATCGTGCCGGACATCACGGAACGCCGTACCCGCATGATCGAACTGGGCGACGTGTTCATCGCCTTCCCCGGCGGCACGGGCACATTGGAGGAAGTCAGCGAAGTGGTGTCGAAGATCTGCCTGAATCAGCTGTCCCAACCGTGCATCTTCTATAACCTCAACGGTTTCTACGATGATATGAAGGCGTTCCTGCAGCGGATGATCAACGTGGGCTTCTCCACGTCCGAACGTCAGCACGGCATCTATTTCGCGTCGAATCTGACCGAAATCGAACACATCATCGCCACACATCAGGCCTAACGGACGGCATGCACGCCCGCAAGTCTAAGTCAGGCGACCGGCAGAACGGCGTGCAGAATCGTCATGATCGTCAATCCGATGACCGCGGTAACGGTCAATGAGAAGCCGGCAAGCTTGGCATTGCCCGTCAGCGAGTCGGTGAATTTCGTAGAGAAAATCGTCACCGGGGCGAATGCGGCCAAGACCACGATTTCGCGGACACGTTCGTCCAACGGCAACAGGAACCATGCGGCCAATGCGATGAGGACGCTGAACAGGAAACGCCATGCGATGACCTTGCCCAGTTCCGAACGGTCCTTGTGATTGTCGGGAATCTCCATCATCAGGCCGATCATGGCCATTGCAGCGAACGCGTTGGCATTGGCGAACGGCGTGATGAGCGTGACGATCCAATGTGGGACGCTCCACCCGGCAAACATGAATACCAGCATAAGCATGTAGCAGTCAAACGAGATGGACGAGTAGAAATCGTGCGCGATGTTCTTGATCTTAAGGCTCAACGGCAGGTCCTTGGCTGGGCTTCCCAAGTGCAGCAGCGAACGGGTGATGGTCAGGGATGCGGCGGTGGCGATGATGGCGTTGCCGATATCAAGCATGATGACCGGCAGGCCGGCGCTTGGCCCCATGAAGGTCTGCACCACAGGCAGGCAGAAAGCGCCGATGTTCAGTCCCGACGCGTTGAGCATCTGATAGGCACGGTAGCGTGGCTCGTCACCGCGCGATCCGAAATACACGACGAACAACGGAATCAGGCAGGCAAATAAGCCGAATACGACAAGCCACAGCAGGTTCATCGGATGCTTGTTCGTGGCGAAGCTCATGATGATGGCGCATGGCAGAGTGAGGTTGAATACCAGTCCCTGAACCACTTTATAGGATTTGTCGGAGAAGATATGGATGCGTTTGAGCAGGTAGACGCTGATGATGACGAGTAGCAAAGATCCGGCTTGGAACAACATACGGCCGAGTATAGGAGCGTAAACGACGCATTGCGGGATCAGCAGACACAATGTGACCGTTGCCGAAGAAAGAACGACGCTACTTTGTCAGGGGTCATGTCCCTGACCATGCGCGAAAAAGCGTCATCCGTAAGGAAGAAAATGACAACGCCCGGATCACCCGGGAAAGCAGTGCGTACGGCCATCAAGCACGACAACCTCATCGCCCGGTGCATTCGTCGACCGAGCGTATCCGGCGGCGCGACCTGGATGACTGGGATCGCCGGCCTGTCCGAACGGCCGCGGTAAACGGAAAAGACACGACCCCCGCACGACTCGCAAGAGCCATGCGGGGGG
>ENA-OQAY01000388-OQAY01000388.1-human-gut-metagenome-genome-assembly--contig:-NODE-388-length-12795-cov-0.673903_pt1 | contig 12795 bp, 16 predicted proteins | sample MGYA00242740_ERZ504537 | MGnify/ENA primary metagenome ERZ504537 (study PRJEB26092, sample SAMD00036272) | human gut metagenome | host: Homo sapiens | study: EMG produced TPA metagenomics assembly of... | reverse complement strand
TCCAATTCCCTGTGGGATATCCACATCCTTCCCCACCTGTTTGCCACGAACCAGGATTTTCCCCGCATCCGGCAGGACAAAACCACAGATGCTTTTAAAAAGAACTGTCTTGCCGCTTCCGTTCCTTCCGATGATTCCATATATTTTTCCGGGTGTGACAGAAAGGCTCACATGGTCCAGAACCGTCTGTTCCCCGAACCTTTTTACGACATCCTGTATTTCTATCAAATTTTCCATTCTCTAAATCCTCTCTGCCTTCAGCAAATGTTCTATAAGCCTGACTCAATAGCGTCAAGTGTGTATGTCTTCGATTTTTTCATAATGATAAATCCGGTCACCAGAATAATTGCGATTTCAACCGCAAGAATATACCACAGCGGAACTGCATCATCGCTCCTTAAATAAGCATAGGTGGTCGTCCAGTGCAGTGGTGACAGAACTCTGAGCTTAGGCAGCCTCACCACATCAATCATATTGGAAAAAACAATCCAGCCAATGGCCACTGCTGATCCATATATTCTGCTCCCAAGCATGTTTCCAAGAAAAACAACAAGACCAAGCAGCGTACCCACAAGTACATTCAGTCCGTAGGTAATCAGACAGGCAGCAAGTGGCGTATAGGCTTCCACGATTTCCTTGTGCATCACCACTCCGGCCAGTCCGTTATTTTCTGCACACATCCGGATAATACCGCCCCAGTCCGTAGAAAATCCGACCTGCGGAATGAGTACCAGAACTGTCGTCAGTGCAGTCCACAGAAAATATACCAGATTCGCGGCAACAATGTAGGCAAGCTGTCCGGCAAACCAGCGCAGCCGCCCTGTCCTCACCAGAACAAACATCTGCTGGTCATCCATAAACGGGGCATTACAAAACAATAAAACCACCCCAAAATAAAAAAGCATCCGCGTTATTCCGTCATCCATCTGAAAAGCGAAAAAATATGGTGTCACCGCTAGTCCCACATCCTGCGCATACTGCCTTAAATAATCTTCCCGGATAAATGTGAAAACCAAAACGGACAAAAAGACGATGAATACCCGGTAGCTGCTTTTCCACTTTCTGAAATTGTTACACATACTCCTAAGCATTTTCCATCCTCCTTATAATCTGCCTTGCCGCAATCTTCCACAAAACAAAGTAGATACAGCCTGTATACGCCAGAGCATAAAGCATCTGCCAGATTCCTCCCCCCCAGAAATTCCGCATTGCCAAAGTATACCCATGCCGGCAGAATTGGTCCCAGCTCCAGCGGAGCATATTTATTGGACAGGCAGATGACCATGTAATAAATAAGAATGGGCATTGCCGTCCCGACAAATATATTGGGAATACATGCCGTCACCGTCATCGCCAATCCTGCGAGAACCGCACCCAGCAGGGACAGTAGCAGAGCATTCCAGATATTCTGGATAAAGTAAGCATGATTCTGCGAAAACATAGCATAAAACGAGCCTTTTATCGGCCAAAAGCGTAAAAATCATGAGCAGTTCATACAATGCCATACCGCCAAGCATGCTTGCACAGCCGCCAAGGGCTGCAGAAAAAAGATGCCCCCTGATATACTTTTTTGCATCACCTCTTACGACTGCGTATCTGGTAAACCACTGTTACAGTCCTCACAGTAACTGAGACCTCCGCCAATCACGCAGAGCAGATAAAACAGGATAATGAACCCGGAACTGGATACGACGGAAAAAGCATCCTGCAGATTCGCAGAATCCCCGTCTGAGCGGATAAAAGCAATTCCGCTCATATACAGTGTCAGTGCCATTCCAAGTGTGCAGATATATATTTTTCGATTCTGAAACATGCGAAGTACATTTGTTGTAAAATACCGGTTCATATTTCTCCCCCCTCATTTGGTCTGCAGAACTTCACCTGTATAGGCATCATAAATAGCTATATATTTCTCTTCGGAATCATAATTCACCTCACCATAGTGAGTGACTGTCTGCGAATAATAACATGCCCATACCGGACACATATGGTACAATTCCGTTTCTTTATCGTAAACCGGCAGATATTCCAGCGAAACCTCCGACAGCTTCATTTCACCGGTTTCCTCCTTTGACTTCATCATCTCTACCTGTTTTTCTATAATGTCCGCCGGACGAAGAATCTCCTGTTCGGTTCCCATTTTCTCCAGCTCATACGTTGGTGCAGACTGAAAATATGCAATTCCATCCCTGTCTACACTTACTTCACACACGCTTGAACGGAAAGTGGTATCGTTTGTAAGTTTTCCATCCCCCGGATCATATCTAAGACCCGGAATGCCAAAGTAATCCTGATAAAGAAATATCGCATACGAGAAATTCCTATTTTCTTCTTCCTCCGGTGTGTGATTGTCGAATTTATCAAGATCCAGCCATGATATTCTCTTATTCTTTTCATCCAGTGTATAGCAGTCCACTGTATCACTGACCTGAATTCCCATTTTTTCTGCATAATCCACTGCCAGCTGTTCACTCTCTTTTATCGAACCGAACGCCAGCTCTCTGCCGGTTTTGTACAGTTCTCTGTTGTCTCCCTTATAATCTCCGCAGAAGTCTGACTGATTTAAGGAAACATACCCGCGTTCAGTTGAATAACTAAATCTGTCCGGTAAAACATAAACATTGTCCTCATGATTTGAAATCTCTACATAATAAATTTTTTCCCCTTCACTGTTCCTGTAACACTCTACATCCTTCTCCTCATATTTCCACCCTGCTTCGTTCATCATTTTCTGAATCAGCTCATGTGCCTCTTCTTCTGATTCTGTATAATTTTTTTCTGTCGCATACCAGTCGGAAAGCTTCCATTCCGAAAGCCCCCATAACCGGACATCTGCATCTACCATTAACAGATCATCCACCTGACAGGTCAGATGATCTGGAATTTTCTCAACATCATCTGTATCAAACTCTGTAAGCTCCTGTTTGGCGACCCCCTCCATCTGATTCTGGTGCTCTGTGCCATTCTGCTCGGGAAACTCCGTTGGCGCACAGGCTGTCAGAACAAGACAGGCACTTGTCAGCATAATAACTGCACAATTTTTTCTTCCCATCTTTCTTTCCCCCTCCAATAAGCAGATGCGCCAAATGCCGCATCTGCTTATCATAACTTCTTATGGTTCCCAAGTTCCTCCTACTGAAACCGTAATTCCACCGTTTGATGAAGGATTATAACCATATAACTTACATTTTCATCTTTTTTTACCGTTTTATTGTAAATAACTGTACACGTTCCTAAGCCTCTTTGTTCAGTATACTCCGCTGTAAATCCCTTATCTGCTACATGTGTACGGTACTTAATTGAGGCAGACGGATAATTCATTTCCGTAACATGCACAGATGCATAGGCTGTACTTCCAGTTTTTGCTTTATAGGCTGTATTTTGAACATTTTCCGGCATGAGACCAAATGAATATCCATAGGTTGCTGCCATAACGCTTGTTGTTGAAAACATGGTTAACACTAACCCTAAGCAAAGTGCTTTTTTTAATTTGTTTTTCATTGTTATTTCCTCCTGTAAAGTACGTTTTTCCACAAAAATTTTTACCAATTTCATTCTTTACTTCTTTTCATGTTTTATCAAATAGATTTTCCTCAGTCCTTCCGGCTCCTTAGTCTGATAATTATACCAATCTGAGCTTTCAGATACGGATGCAATTGCCACTGTTTTTACAAGTGACGCAAATACCTCTGCAAATTTCTTACCTTTCATCTGACATCCTCCTTCCCCCATATAATTAGTAGCGCTACTTCTATTAAAACTACCAGAATAGCAAATGATGCGTCCGGCAATTTTATCCTTATGCTTAACGATATAATGATAACCATCAATGTTATGATAAGTGTCTTTCTTTTATTTACAATTCTAACCCGTTCAAACAATGGCTTTCCTGGATTCTCTACTGGTGCAAAAAAGAACATAACCATGAAAACCATGCAACATATAATAAGTTCAATTCCAAATCTAGTGAACCCAAATTTTTGTTGCAGCCTCTGTAACACTATTACAACTGCCCAATTTGTGATAGTCAAAATATAACATTTTAATTTTGTCTTAGCATGATAACCACCCGAATATCGTCTTATACCGGCAAATACAGCAATAAAAATGAGTGTACTGATTTCTTTATTGAAAATAAAACCCAGACAAATCAAAAATATAGTTGTACCTATATTTTCAATTAATATATCTGAACCATATTTATAAATCTCATATTCCTCATGTTCAATTACATTTTCACGAACAAAAAAATCAGCTATCATTTTTGATAATCCAGACATAAACACACGTCCTTTCAATCTGATGATAACTGATTTCTTAATCTTTACAATTCGTTTGGCAAGTTTTACCTGTTTTTGGCAAAATTAGCAAGTGGAATTACCATATGTACAATCACATTATTTGCTTCTTCCGATATATTTAAAAATCCCTGATACTGATTGACAATCTCCCGAACTGTCGGGATTCCCAATCCATGTTCAGCCTTATTTTTTTTCGATGTGACAAGTTTAGGATTTACACAAAGACAGAGTTTTGAATGTGATTCTCTACAATTAGATTAAACATTTCATCTACCACTTCCATGTTAAGATGAATTTCCTGCTCCTGCTCTTTCTGCTCAGCTTCAATCGCGTTATCCAAAAGATTCGACAAAGCAATTGCCAGTTCTATCGTATCTATATTCTCCGGAAGCTTCACATGAATCACAAATCGTATGTGGTTCTTTTCACATATCTCCTTCTTCTCATTGATAACAGCATTCAACATCAAATTAGGGGTATAAATCTGCTGTTTCTCTGACAGTTTCGTGGCAAAAGTCTTTTGCATTTCTTTTTTAACTAATTCTACCTTACCTTCTTCCAAAAGTTGGAGATAGTTCGAGAAATAACGTCGGATATCATGTCTTACTTCGCGGATTTTTTGGTTGCTTTCCTCTGATACTTTCATCAGTTTCTCCTGCTCCCTCAACTGAGTTCGCAAAATACTGTTCTCAAGCAGTTCTCGATTTTGATTTTGCAAGTGGTTCAAGAGCCACAACACAAGAAGAATGATTCCCAGAAACAAAAGCGTTATTACTGCAAAAGCTATCTGTAAGATTCGCGGTAACATAACCTGTTTTAACAGGATAATAAAAAACAGAGAGACAACAAAAAAACAAGCAAAAAAAATCCCGCTTATCAGCAATTCCTGTTGTACAAATTCTCTCTGTCTTTTTATAGTTCTTATATAAGCATATGCGATAAAAATGCAGAGACTCTTCATGACACAAACCTCGATAAGTCTCATCGAATTCCCATACATCGTCAGTTTTTCCATTGTCACTCCGCTGAATGCTGAAATAACATAAAGACATATGATACTTATCAGAATTGTCAATACATTAATCATAATAACAGAGATGACTTTTGAAGCAAACCGTCCTTCAAAATATCTCCAGGCAAAAAAAATACATATTCCCATTCCAATAAATGACGCAATCAGATTCGACCCCACTTCAAAATAAGTAACTGCTGTAAATGTGATTCCAAACACAAGATACTTCCACCATGCCAATTCGTCTCTAGGTCTAAATTGCGCCCGAATTACCGCTGTGCAAATTCCAAAACTGATAATGCAGGCCGCAATCTCTATTATGAAACTAATCCATTTCATATATCCGACTCCTCATATAACCAAAATATTGTTTCTTTACCTCTTCCTTCTTATCTCTACTGACCGGAATATGCTGCCCTGTTTTTACAGTGATTTCCTTCAAATTAAAATTCTGTATCCACATGCTATTTACAAGATAACTTTTTCCCGGACGCAGGAAATGGAAAATAAGCATTTTTTCTGCATAATCAGATATTTTTCCTCTGCTTCGCACAACCTGTTCTTCACGCTCAGAATTCATTACATGAAATAGTAGGTAATGAGCCTGACTCTCTATATAAACGATTTCCTTTACCGGAAGCACAATCTGTTGCTCTTTTACATCTAATGTAATAAATCGCGCTCTCTTCTCCTTCTGTTTTTTCAAGCTTTGCAACGCTTCCGAAAGTTCCGCCTGTAAATACGCTTTTCTAATGAAACGAAATGGCTTATAGTGAATTGCCTCAAATACAGCCTCCTCATGATTGCTGATAAAAATAACAATTGCCTGCGGATTTTGTTCTTCCAACTTGGCAGCCAATTCCATACCCGTTACTTCCGGCATATCAATATCAAGAAAAAAAAATTTCTGTCTGATGCAGTTTTGTCTCCAACAATTTCTCACTATCCGTGTATGATACAATTTCCCCCACTACATTTAGCTGCTGCAATTCTGCCTTATTTGTTTCTCCAACCTCGAAAGAAATATTTCATCATCATCGCATATTGCAATAGTCCAATGCTCTATACCCCATAAATGGCATAAACTCGTCTTTCCCCCTTCTTTTGTTTATATGACTATTTTCGCTTGTGCCCTTTGAGCAGCTACCATCTGCCTTTAAGGACTGGTTTTCTGATTCGATTAAATTTTCGTTGCTAGTTGCGCACCTTCGTCAAATAGAATACTGCAAGCTGGGTGCGGTCACGCAGAGAAAGCTTATCGAGAATGCTGCTGATATAATTGCGGACGGTTCCCTCACTCAGAAACAGTTCGTCTGCAATCTCACGGTTGCTTTTTCCAACTCCGACAAGAGCAATAATATCCTGCTCCTTTTCTCCGATGTCGTAGCGGCTGTAATGTCTGACAGATAAGAATCTTTTCGTTCAGGGAATATATCCCAGTAATCTTTTCTTGATATTGTACCTGTTCTCTGTCTGGCATTTAGATTATCATTCACATCCTCATTATAGGTTCCTTCCTTCATTTAAGCAATACATTTCTTAACTGCATCCTGCATCCATACAAATAGTTCTTCAACATTGTACTCATATGAAGAGTGAGCTTCCAGAATCCTGGACTGATAGATCAGCTCTCTTCCAAGAAATATTGCCCTGTAATCATCCCGTTCTATTGTCACAAGATGATACCAGCTTATTTCGTCTGGATATTCTTCATGCCACATTTTCTCAAACTCTTCATAATTCTCTACGACTTCTTCATCCTTTAGGCTTTCGTAGTCGTCATAATCGTCTATAGTTCCACGCTCCGCTTTCAGCCACAACTCTCTTCTGTTATCCTCTCCGCAAGGCTCAACAGCCTCTAATATTGCATATACCTTGTCAATAGCTTCCAATGTCTTTTTATCAAATACAAATTTTCCGTCTTTTAACACAAAAATCCAATGATTCACCTTTGGTGCCTTGATTGCTGTTTCACTCATTCTTTCCTGTCTCCTTTCCAATGATCCTGCTTGTATCAGAAAAGTATTTTATGAAATCTGCTTTCCAGTATATTTCCAATACATTATTGCTATAAACCAATATCTTCTCTATCAATAATTCTTTCATTTCTTCAGTAAGCGTATCTGCATCACAAAATTTTTATCTCTATTCGTCACCAATGAGTCTAAAGAAAATTTTGACCATGCGTCTTTTTGCATATCACATATACAATCCCAGGAAGTTCCATCCTGTCGATATCTTTCTTTGTTCTGCTCCCAAAGAATATAACACCCTATTTTTCTGGTATACAGCCAAAATAGCCAATTAAAAAAGTTAGTAGCAAAAATTTTAACAAGGGCGCTTGCTGTTGGAATGGTTGTTTCCCCTACCTCAGCACATGCGGACGAATCAGATAAATGAAAGCTTAACGGCCATAGTTGTTCCGAATAGCGTAACTTATATAGAACAGGGTGTGTTTGAATCTTGTAGTAATCTTATTAGTGTAACATTATCAAATAACCTTACAAATATACCCACAAATTTATTTGAAAACGCATTTTCTTTAACCACTATCTACTACAGTGGTACAGCCAAAGGTGCGCCATGGGGCGCAACCAATGCAACCATCGAGGCAAATAACACTATATAATCCCAAATCTTCCAAAAAATGGTCATATTCATGAGTAGATTCCCATTCCCGTTCTTCTTTCACATATTTTTCAAGCATTTCCTGATTATGTTCGTCCCAAAAAAGATCAGTGATAAGATCAGTGATGGAAGAATCACTACACCGATAAGTTGCTTTGGTGGTGCCTATATTTTTAACCAGTAGCTCCCAATTGTGGTTCGAACCATCAAAATTCCCAAAACCAAAGCACCAGCATAAGTATAATTACACCAACAACCCCCCAGATTAAATTTCCTTTTGTAGGCTTCATAACTATCATCGTTTCTCATATTTTTTCCTCCTTCGATTTTTATTCTTATTATTAATATGTGTTTCCCATTTTTATGATAGAGCACTTTTGTTTCACTATTAATATGTGTTTTTATTTGGAAAAAATGAAAAATCACGCTGTCGAATATTGTTGAAACCCTTATGTTGGTATGATACAATTTTCTTACGGAAAGCCCATGACAGGGGTGGTAGCCTCCCGAGCTTAATGACAGTTTACTGGAATACATAAGAAGGGAGGTGGCGCATATGACAGCTTATGAAATCATTACGATTTTCATTGGGATATTAGCTTTGTTGATGTCTTGTGGTAGTTTGATTATTGCGTTTCTTACCTTTCTCGATAAGAGAAATAATAAGAAGAAATAAAAATGCCTTACCTGTCGGCAAACAGGTAAGGCTGTGCTCATAAGAGCAAAATGCATACTTGGGAGCATCCACTTTTGGAATGGATACTATCCGAACTGAAAGGCATCTGTTCCAGCAGGTGTCTTTCTTTATATTCAATATAGCATAAAGCATTTGATATTTCAAGAAATTTTGGAGACTGTTTTAAATAAAACACCTTATACAATCCCCTGTTCGTTCTGTTACATTTCTTTGCATATTCTTTTGTTACTTGTGGTGCATGAAGTTTTTGATTTGTCACTTTTCCCAGATTCTTATTCCTTCGAATATTTGTGATATCGCCAATAATAACCGTGTGGATATCATTTGCTTTACAATAATTCACTACTGCTCTGGTCACTTTATGAAGATAGTCGTGAATACAGTTTCGCCTGTACTTTACCGACCAAACCACATGGTAATTAATGTTGTATACGCAAGTGCGTGAATGACGCTTAGAATATTATTCACATGTAGGTTTATCCTCCGGGGATGACGGAAATAAAAAATTAGAATATCGTTCACTTGTAAAAAGCCACTGTAAAAGGTGGCTTTTGGTTTAGGTAAGAGATTAAATACTATAGAAGAAAGAAGGTGTCTGCTTGGCAGAATATACACTTTACATAGACGAAAGTGAAACATTTAATAAATCTTTTTCCCAGTAATAACTGGTACTGTTTTTCAAATGATTCATTTGTAGTGAAGCCTCGTATATCAAGTGCAAAATACACTATATAATGGCACAGACTTTATCCCCTTTACCATTCCAAAATTTCTTGTTGAAATCCTGATGGCATAAACCGGATCATATTTTTCCATATAAACCATCATACTTTTCGCTTTCACATGATTTCCCGCTTTACATTCAACCGGAATTACATGACTGTCTTTTTGTATCAGGAAATCTACTTCTGCCGTATTATCTGACTCCCAATAATGAAGATCATAGCCATTCGTTTTCAATGCAATCGCAACGTAGTTCTCTGTCAATATACCACGAAAATGCTCTGTTTCCTTACTCCTCAATGCTTCCAGCGTCATTCCCATTCTGGCAGACATAATACCCATATCACTATAGTATAATTTAAATGTACTCACATCCTGATATGCTGCAACCGGATAAAATCCCTGACTACATTTCATACACTTATTTACAATTCCAGCCCGAATCAGCCAGTCAATCGCATCTCCATATTGAGATGCACGCGCACCCGATTTTATCAACTTATACTGGAACTTTTTAGCATCTTTTGCCAACTGTGCCGGAAGGGAATCATATGCTTCAAAAATGCGCACTGTATCTGACTTATTCGCATATTTTGTCATGTCCGCAATATAAGAATTTAATAACATCTGTCTGATTTCCGTCTGCTCTATAGGACTGTCTTTTGCAAGGTCAGCTTTCACCGCTGCCGGCATTCCCCCAACAATACAATAATGATAAAATTCCTGCATAGCCTCCTCATGGAGCATCTCATTCAACGGCTGATTATTTTCATAATGTTCCCGGATCGTGTCTGTAAGCATCTGTTTTCCTTTTGCCCACAACACCTCTTCCAAATCCATTGGATACATGGTCAGCATCTGAACTTTTCCAACCGGAAATGAATATTTTTCCCGGTTCACCGCCACACCAAGCAGGCTTCCGGCAGCCATTACATGATATTCCGGAGCTTCTTCTGAAAAATATTTTAGCGAAGTTAATGCTCTTTCACACATCTGAATTTCATCAAAAATTATGAGTGTATTTTCAGGTACAATCTTTGCCTGATAGTATTTTTCCAAAACAGCTATCACATGATCTGCATGAATATCTGTTTCAAAATATTTTCCAATTCTTTCGTCTGTTTCAAAATTTACATAAATCGTATTCTTGTAATATAATGATCCAAACTCACGCATTTCAAATGTTTTTCCAACCTGACGTGCACCATAAATAAGCAATGGCATTCTTCCATCTGACATATTTTTCCACTCATATAACTTAGACGTTATTTTACGTTTCATGCGTATGCATTCTCCTTCCCCAAAATATTTTGGTGTATTTTAATGTATTATATTACATCTTTTCATATGAATCAATGTGTTTTTTTCACATTTTTATTTTTATACAATATCACATAAATCATACTTACGCATGCGCAATAGCCTGAAACATAAATTTATCATCCCCGATTGTGTGAACTACCCATTATCTTAAGCCAATGGGCTTCCTGCTTCAGCGACCTCGTAACCTACTATCTCCACAGGCGTTAATTTTGGCAGTCCCTGCCCTATATATTTCTTTATGCTATTTGTCTTAATCCTTCTTCCAGTATATTTTTTGCTGCGTTGATATCCCTGTCATGATTTGTTCCACAGACAGGACATGTCCATTCCCTTACTGATAGATTTTTTGTCTCTGTATTTTGGTATCCACAGACTGAACACAGCTGACTACTGGCATAGAATGTGTCTATTTTGACATATTTCCTGCCATTCCACTTTGCCTTATATTCTAACTGTCTTGTCAGCTCATACCATGATACATCACTTATAGACTTTGACAAACGGTGATTTTTTACCATGTTTTTTATCTGCAAATCTTCCGAAACTATCACTTGGTTTTCGCTGATAATCTCATGGGACATCTTGTGCAGATAATCTTTTCTGGTATTTGTTATTTTTTCATGGCATATTGCTATCTTTTTCTTTGTTTTGTAGTAATTTTGACTTCTTTTCTCTTTATGGGCTAACTGCCTTTGCAGTTTCACCAGTTTCTTTTCGTATTTTCTGATGATTTTTGGATTTTCGTATTTCTTTCCAGCAGAAGTAATACATAACTCCTTAATACCTAAATCTATTCCTGTATTTTGTTTTATATGTGGCAGTTCCACGTGTTCTGTTTCCACTAAAATTGATACATAATACTTTCCACTCGGAACTTGTGATATCGTTGCCGATTTTATCTGTCCGATAAAATTTCTATGCAGTTTTGCTTTTATTCCTTTTAATTTAGGCAGTTTTACTCTATTGCACCCGAAATCTACTGTTATATTGCCGTTCGTAAAATTTGTTGTATATGACTTATGATTATTGTGTTTACTCTTAAACTTCGGATAACCTGCGTGTTCCTTGAAAAACTTCTGGTATGCAGCATCCATGTTGTAAATCGCATTTGTCAGAGCAAATTTATCCACTTCTTTCAGCCATTCATACTCTTTCTTTAATTGTCTATTGCAGTAATTGTTACAGTCGGTTTTACTAACTGTTTTTTTCTCTTTCTCATATACTTCTTTCCGGTATGCCAGTGTCTGATTATATACAAAACGGCAACAGCCAAATGTTTTTGCAATCTGTATTTTCTGCTCATTATTTGGATATATTCTATATTTATATGCCTTTAACATCCACTGTCACCTTCTTTCTCAACCTTGATTTTCTATATATCTCTTCAGCATTTCTTCCGATACATTTCCTACACTACAGGCAAAATATCCATCTGTCCAAAAGGTATGTTCTTTCCAGAATTGTTTTCGTAAATATTGGGGATATCTTTTCCATATATCTTATTATCACACTGTGTCTCTGACATATCTCATACGAAAACTGTTTTATATCATCTGATATCTGCCTCGAAACCAGTAATTTCTTCCTATATTTACAGACAAAAATAATGTGATATTGTAATAGGTATTTGTGTCTGTTTTTAGATTTCCATGTTCCCATGCCATGAGTATACAATAATTTCTGATTTTTGGCTACCTTAACCCACCGTCTAAAGCCAGTGGGATTGCGGTAGCCTTATTTCAATTTCAGTAGGCAATCCTAAAATAATCCAAATACGCCTTATACTTATCCTGCGCAGTCAGACAGGTATCTGTCAGATAACCTTGTTCGTCATCCCATTCCTTCAATCCACGATAATAGAATAACTTCAGATTGTCCTCAATAATGAACGGAACGATATTGTATTTCAGACACTCCTTAAACATAATCAACCTGCCCACACGACCGTTGCCGTCCTGGAACGGATGAATCCGCTCAAATTTCACATGGAAGTCCAAAATATCCGCAAAGTTCTTTTCTTCTTTGGCGTTGTATTCCGTTAACAATGCCTTCATTTTATCGGCAACTTCTTCCGGAAGGGCGGTATCCATGCCGCCGACTTCATTCGGAAG
>ENA-OQAY01000387-OQAY01000387.1-human-gut-metagenome-genome-assembly--contig:-NODE-387-length-12807-cov-1.244085_pt1 | contig 12807 bp, 13 predicted proteins | sample MGYA00242740_ERZ504537 | MGnify/ENA primary metagenome ERZ504537 (study PRJEB26092, sample SAMD00036272) | human gut metagenome | host: Homo sapiens | study: EMG produced TPA metagenomics assembly of... | reverse complement strand
CAGGTTTATCTGCATTTGCAAGAACTATTTATAAGGCAAGAGGGTTCTGTGCGGCCGCACAGAACCCTCTTTGCCTTCTATCTTTTATTTTTTGGTGAGGTCTTTCGTGTAGAGGGCGCGGGTGGCGTTCAGGACCGCGAGGACCATGACGCCGACATCGGCGAAGATGGCCACCCACATATTGGCGATACCCAGAGCACCCAGCAGCAGGCAGGCCGCTTGATGGCCAGAGCAAAGACGATGTTCTGGTAGACGATGCTCTTGGTGCGGCGGGCAATGCGCATGGCGAGGGCGATCTTGGCCGGGTCGTCATCCATCAGGACGACGTCGGCGGCCTCAATGGCGGCGTCAGAGCCCAGAGCACCCATGGCGATGCCCACATCCACACGGGAGAGGACAGGGGCGTCGTTGATGCCGTCGCCCACGAAGGCCAGCATCTCTTTGGGGTTCTTGGCGGCCAGGAGCTTCTCGATCTGGTCCACCTTATCGCCGGGCAGCAGGCCGGCGTGGTACTCGTCGATGCCCAGCTCTGCCGAGACGGCCTTTGCCACCGGCTCTGCGTCGCCGGTAAGCATGACGGTCTTGCGGACGCCAGCCTGCTTGAGGCCCTTGATGGCCTGTGCGCTGTGGGGCTTCACCACGTCGGAGATGAGCAGATAGCCCGCATACTTGCCGTCGATGGCCACATGGACGATGGTGCCGGTCTGGGGGACATCGGGGACGGTGAGGCCCAGCTTTGCCATCAGGCGGGCATTACCGGCAGCAACCGGCTTGCCGTCCACCTTGGCGGTGACGCCGTGTCCGCCCAGCTCCTCCACGTCGGTGACGCGGGCAGCGTCGATATCCTTGCCGTAAGCAGCCTTGATGCTCAGGGAGATGGGGTGCTTCGACCAGCTCTCGGCCAGCGCAGCGGCTTCCACGAGGCTGTCTTCGGTACCGCCCTCCACGGGGCAGACCTTGACGACCTTGAAGGTACCCTGGGTCAGGGTGCCGGTCTTATCGAAGACAACGACGCGGGTATCGGCCAGCTCTTCCAGATAGGTCGAGCCCTTGACGAGGATGCCGCAGGCGGAAGCGCCGCCGATGCCGCCGAAGAAGCTCAGCGGGATAGAGATGACCAGTGCGCAGGGGCAGCTGATGACGAGGAAGGTAAGGGCGCGGTAGACCCAATCGCCGAAGCGGGCGGGCTGGCCCATCAGCAGCAGAACGATGGGGGGAATGAAGGCCAGCGCCAGCGCGCCGTAGCAGACCGCCGGGGTATACACCCGGGCAAAGCGGGTGATAAAGTTCTCGGCGCGGGCCTTCTTCATGCTGGAATTTTCCACGAGGTCGAGAATTTTAGAGACGGTGGATTCGCCGAACTCCTTGGTGGTCCTGACCTTGAGCAGGCCGCTCATGTTGACACAGCCGCTGATGACCTCATCGCCGGACCGGACATCCCGGGGCAGGCTCTCGCCGGTGAGGGCGGCGGTGTTGAGGGTGGAAGCGCCCTCGACGATAACGCCGTCGATCGGCACACGCTCGCCGGGCTGGACCACGATGAGGGTGCCGATCTCGACCTCATCGGGGTCCACCTGCTCCAGCTTGCCGTCCTCGCCCTCGATGTTGGCGTAGTCGGGCCGGATGTCCATCAGGGCCGAGATGCTCCGGCGGCTCTTGCCGACGGCAACTCCCTGGAACAGCTCGCCGATCTGGTAGAAGATGATAACGGCACAGCCCTCGACGTAATCGCCCAACGCAAAGGCACCCACGGTGGCGACGGCCATCAGGAAGCATTCATCAAAGGGCTGACGGTTCTTGATGCCCAGAAGGGCCTTGCGGAGCACATCCCAGCCCACCACGAGGTAGGGGATACAGTAGAGCAGCAGCTCCACCGACGCGGGCAGAGGCGGCAGCAGCTTGAGCACCAGCACCAGCGCCAGAGCGGCGATGATGCGGTACAGCATTTTCTTTTGTTTTTTCGTCACGGGTACCAGCCTCCTTTTGGGGCAGTTTTCTCAGATTCAACAGGTTTTCCCCACAAGGGGCTTGTTTTCCACGCTTTCCCCCGGCTTTTCCACGAGGTTTTCCCGCAAAAAGCCGCAAATGCGCGTTCATTTTTCTATTTTTGCGTCCAAGATGTTGAAAACGCCGTGGAAATTGTTGAAAACCGATTTATTTTTCCACATTTTCCACGCGCATCCCGGCAGTATAAGTCGAAACTCAGATGCCGAAGATCTCGCAGTCGTCCTCGACCTTCTTGCAGGCGGAGAGGACGTTCTGCATGGTAGCCTTGACGTCCGCGCCCTCATCGAACTCGACGTTCATCTTCTGGGTCATAAAGCTGACGGTAGCCTTTGCGACGCCGGCGACCGTGTTGGCGGCATCCTCCATCTTCTGGGCGCAGTTTGCGCAGTCAACTTCGATCTTGTAGCTCTTTTTCATAATAAGTACCAGCCTTTCTTTCTATCTCCCCGCTCCGCCGCAGGGTGCGGCAGAGCTTGCAGCGTTTTTGGGGCATCACTCTTCGATGTGGTCCATGCCCATGGAGAGGATGCTGCGCACATGGTCATCGTCCAGTGCATAGTAAATGGTCTTGCCGTCGCGGCGGAAGCGGACGAGCTTTGAGTCCTTGAGCACCCGCAGCTGATGGCTCACCGCCGACTGGCTGAGCTGAACGGCATTTGCAATGTCCTGCACGCACAGCTCATCGTCGTGGAGGGCGTAGAGGATCTTGATGCGGGTGGAATCGCCGAACACCCGGAACAAATCGGCCAGCTCGTAGAGCACCTCATCGTCCGGCAGCACCGGCGGGGCCGTGGGCAGCTTCTGTTCTGGGGCAAGAGCATTCTCAGCCATCGTTGTCATCCTTTCGCCTCAATATATGAACATCTGTTCATGTGTTCATGATAACACGCTGTATGACTCCTGTCAAGGGGATTTGCGCAAAAAATCAGCATTCTCTTAAAATTGATAAAAAAGACCGCAAAACGCAAGAAATTTGCAGATTTATTTTGCAGGAAGGGTGCAATTTAGGGCAAAAGAAAAAGGCAGTCCTGACCGAACTGCCTTTTTCTAAAGCACTGCATTCATGCCCGCTTCTTCTTTTTACAGTCCGCCGCCCACGGCAGATACATGAGGAACAGCGCCAGCGCGGTGGCAGGCAGGAAGCCAAGGATATAATATTTTTCGCCCAGCAGGGCCGTGAAGGTGCTGGTGATGATGTTCCCGTAGGATTATTGAGGAAATAGAAGTTGGTGTTAAGGGACTTATTCAGAAAGTAGATGGGCAGGGCAGAGCCGAACAGGAACGCCAGCACCTGCGGCACCCGCCGGGGACTGGGACGGTAGCCGCCCGCCACCAGCAGGACTGGATAGAGTACCAGCAGGGCATGGATACTGACGGAGTGCAGATTGATGAGCGTCCACCAAGAGGGGACATCCAGCCAGCTGGGGCAGAGCAGGGCCAGCATTGCACCCGGGATACAGAGGGCATACAGCTCCTCTTTGCACCAGTTTCTGTCCGTGATCGTGCTGTACAGACAGACGAAGACGTTGATATTGCACAGGTGCAGGGGCAGATAGCTCCAATTCCACTGGCCGGTCAGGGCCATCCCCAGCAGAAGGGCAGCTTCGTCCAGCAGGAGCAAAGCGGTGACTCCGACTAAAATGCGCCGCCGGGTGCGGGCAGAACTGCGGCGATACCACAGGGCCGCCCCCACGATAAAGGCAAGCGAAATGGCCAGCTCCATGAGGTGAACCGTGCCATACAGCGGGTAGCATCGGTAATCGGCCCCGTATTCGGCGTGGGTGATGTCGTAGGATTTCCAGAAATCGTTCATCTTCTTTCCCTCCTTGTCCAGCTTATGATACCGCGTTTGGCCTCAGACGGAAAGAGTTTTGAAGGAAAATCCCGAAAACAGGTGCAATAGTGTGAGTTTTGTGGTATCCTTACAAATGTGAAATTATCTGCCGCAAACCGCGGCATCACGACAAATTAAGAAAGAGGGAATTTTTATATGTTAGAAACCGGAATCCGCGGCAAGCAAAGCGTCGCCGTGACCCCCGAGAACACCGCCAAGACCATGGGCAGCGGCACGCTGAATGTCTTCGCCACCCCCGCACTGGTGGCGCTGGCCGAAAAGACCTGCTGGATGAGCGTCGCCGACGCTTTGGATGAGGGCTGCGGCTCTGTGGGCACCAAGCTGGAGCTGGAGCACACCGCACCCACCCCCGTGGGCATGACCGTCACCTGCGAGAGCGAGCTGACCGCTGTGGAAGGCCGCAAGCTGGTGTTCAAAGTCTCCCTGTACGACGAGAAAGGCCCTGTGGGCGGCGGCGTCCACGAGCGCTTTGTGGTCAACGACGCAAAGTTTGCCGCCAAGGCCGAGAGCAAGAAGGGCTAAGACTCTTTTTTCTCGGCAAGCTCGATGGGCGGCGGGTCGGCAGCCAGCAGCTGCTGCTCGGCCCGGGCCTGAGCTTCCTGCAAAAGCCGTGCCGCCTGTTCGCTGGCACGGAACAGCTCTAAATACATCGCTTTATAGTCCGGCGCAGCCAACACCCCCTTCCGTGTCCCATCACGTTAGAAGCTGTTTTTGTAAGCAAGGTGCATCGAACGACGAGAATTTTTGCTCGCAGACAAGGCAATTTTCCGCAGCAATCCTGAGCGGATTGCAAGGGAAAGCAACGCAGTATGCGGGCAAAAAGGCCGTTCGGGCGGTGTGCAATGCTTATGAAAACGGCTTCTAAAGGGTTAGTCTGCCCGGCAGGCTGCAAAAAAATCAACCGAGGAGTTTATCATGAAAAAACCAATCTCTCGTGGGTGGGTGCTCTGTTGGTATTTGCCCTGCTGCTGTGGTGTACCGCCGCAACGCCCGGCAAAATCGACGACCCTTCCACCTACACCTGCGCCGTGTACAGCTCGGCGCTGTCCCTGCTGCCCCCTGTGGTGGCCATCGTGCTGGCCCTGAACACCAAAGAGGTCTACACCTCGCTGCTGGTGGGCATCGCCACCGGCGCACTGCTCTACGCCAACGGCAATCTTGAGCTGGCGCTGACCACCCTCTTCTTCAACGAAGACGGCGGCATGGTGTCCAAGCTGTCCGATTCCAGCAACGTCGGCATCCTCGTCTTTCTGGTGATGCTGGGCATTCTGGTGGCCCTGATGAACAAGGCCGGCGGCAGTGCCGCCTTTGGCCGCTGGGCCTCCACCCACATCCACACCCGGGCGGGCGCGCAGTTCGCCACCCTGCTGCTGGGCATCCTCATCTTTGTGGACGACTACTTCAACTGCCTGACCGTCGGCTCCGTCATGCGCCCGGTCACTGACCGGCAGAAGGTCTCCCGCGCAAAGCTGGCCTACCTCATCGACGCCACCGCAGCACCCGTCTGCATCATCGCGCCGGTGTCCAGCTGGGCCGCCGCCGTCACGTCCTCCGTTCCGGAAGGCTCGGGCATCAACGGCTTTACCATGTTCCTGCGCACCATCCCTTATAACTACTACGCCATCCTCACCATGGTGATGAGCCTCTTCCTCATCTTCAGCGGCCTCGACTACGGCCCCATGAAAAAGCACGAGGACAACGCCCTGCTGGGCGACCTCTTCACCACCGACGACCGCCCCTACGGCGACGACGCGGACGACGGCAGCGACACCCGCGGCCGTGTGGTGGACCTCATCGCGCCGGTGCTGGTGCTCATCGCGGCCTGCATCTTTGGCATGGTGTATACCGGCGGCTTCTTTGAGGGCGTGGACTTCGTCACCGCTTTTGCCGACTGCAGCGCCTCCATGGGCCTCGTGATGGGCAGCGCCATTGCCCTGATGTTCACCTTCGTGTTTTACCGGGTGCGGGGCGTCATGACCTTTCAGGACTTCGCCGCCTGCATCCCCGAGGGCTTCAAGGCCATGGTCAGCCCCATGCTCATTCTGACGCTGGCATGGACGCTTTCCGGCATGACCGGCCTGCTGGGCGCAAAATACTACGTCGCAAGCCTGCTCAGCGGCTCTGCGGCGGCTCTGCAGTACCTGCTGCCCATCATCATCTTTGTGGTGGCGGTCTTCCTCGCCTTTGCCACCGGCACGTCCTGGGGTACCTTCTCGATTCTGGTCCCCATCGTCTGCCACGCCTTCCCGGAGGGTGAGATGCTGGTGGTCTCCATCGCCGCCTGCCTGTCCGGCGCGGTCTGCGGCGACCACTGCTCGCCCATCTCCGACACCACCATCATGGCCTCTGCCGGCGCGCATTGCAGCCACGTGAACCATGTCTCCACCCAGCTGCCCTACGCCATGACCGCTGCCGCCATCTCGGCGGGCTGCTATCTGCTCTGCGGTGCAGCACAGGCTGTCCTCGGCGATGCCGCCAACACCCTGACCTCCTTCGTGCTGCTGGCCTGTGCCATCGTCATCGAACTCGTCGTGCTCAGCCTCGTCAGGGCGCGGATGGGCCATACTGGGAAGGAAGAAGTCACAAAATCTTAACGGAATCGTAGATTTTTGTCTTCCCCTCCGGCGCAAATCATGGTATACTTATTAAAAGAGTAAATTTTTTGAGCTATTTGCTCACTGGAGGAGACCCCCATGCTGGAAGAAGTCTTTCAGGACGTCTATACAAAATTCAAGCTGCATTTTTATCAGAATGTATTTCAGCGCTTTGCCACCCGCGAAGCCACGCTGACTACGGTGGAGTCCTTCTGCATGGAGGGCATCATGGCGATGGGGGAGCCCACCATTGCAGAGTTTTCCCGTATGATGGGCATCTCCACCCCCAACGCGGCTTATAAAATCGGCAGCCTTGTCAAAAAGGGCTATGTGGAAAAAATTCAGTCCACCACCGACCGCCGCGAATACTTCCTGCGCCCCACCCAGAAATACATCGATTACTACAGCATCAGCTATTCTTACCTGCACACGGTCATCGAGCGTGTGCGCAAGCGCTTCCCGGCTGAGGACTGCGACAAGATGGAGCAGATGCTCTCGGTCATCAGCACCGAGCTGATGCCGGAGCTGGATATGCTGGCCAAGTGCCGCCACCCCGAAGCTCCTAAATCGGAAGAATAAAATACAGCACAACGAAAGCCCCCGGCAGCGCCGGGGGCTTTCTCATTATCCTATAAAAGCGAAGCGCGGCCGCCCCGACGGAACGGGACAGCCGCAGCTTCATGGGAATGTAAAAGACAGAGCTTGTCTGGATGTTGGGGTTATGCGTTCTCCTTCGCGGCATTTGCAGCAGCACGCTTGTTGATCTTGCTCTGGTTATAGACAGAGTAGACGATGACCAGAATAGCGACCGTTGCGAAGACCATTGCGATGGGAGAAGTGGTGATGGCGAAGAAGTTGCCGCGCTGGATGTTCATGTAACGCACGAAGTTCTTCTCGCACATGGGTCCCAGAATGAGGGCCAGCAGGATGGGAGAAAGCGGGAACTCGTACTTGTTCATCAGCCAGCCGATGATGCCGAAGGCGACACAGACGCCCACATCAAAGGCATTCTTGTTGATGGAGAAAGCACCCAGCAGGGAGATGACGAGGATGATGGGGTAGAGCATCTTCTTCTCGACGGAGACGATCTTTGCAAAGAAGCGGACGCCAGGCAGCCGACGACCAGCATGCAGAGGTTTGCCAGCATCAGAGCCGCAAAGACGCGGTAGACGGTGGGCAGCTCGGTGACGTACATCATGGGGCCGGGGGTGATGCCCTTCATGATGAAGGCACCCAGCAGGATGGCGGTGACGGAGTCACCGGGGACGCCCAGAGACAGCAGGGGGATCATCGCGCCGCCGGAACAGCCGTTGTTGGCGGACTCGGTAGCAGCAACGCCGTTGGGGATGCCGGTGCCGTACAGCTCGGGGTGCTTGCTTGCAGACTTGCTGGCACCGTAGGAGACGAGACCGCGATGTCACCGCCTGCGCCGGGGATGGCGCCGATGAAGGTGCCGATGAGGCCGCCGGAGAGGATGTTGGGCCAGATCTTCTTGATGGTCTTCCAGTCAGGCAGGACGTTGGTGATCTTCTCGTTGGACTTCTGCTCATGCTCTTCGCCGCGGATGATGCGCTCAACGCCGGCGATGACTTCAGAGACAGCGAACAGACCGATCAGAGTGGGGATGAACTGGAAGCCATCCAGCAGGCCGGTCTGCTTGGTGGTGATGAAGCGGGGGATGCCGTTGGTGGGGTCGAGGCCGACGGTGCAGAGCAGCATACCGAAGAAGGCGCTGATGAGGCCCTTGGCCACAGACTTGCCGGAAATTGCGACGATGACCGACAGGCCGAAGACGGCCAGCATGAACATCTCGCCGGGGCCGAAGTTCATGGCCATGTCAGCGACCAGCGGAGACAGGAAGGTCATGACCAGTGCGCCGATGACGCCGCCGCAGAAGGATGCGAACATAGCGACGGACAGAGCCTTGCCGGCCTGCCCCTTCTTGCACATGGGGTAGCCGTCCAGCAGGGTGGCGGCTGCGGCGGGCGTGCCGGGGGCGTGGATGAGGATAGCGGAAATGGAACCGCCGTACATACCGCCGCAGTAGATGCCCAGCAGCAGGCCGATGGACGGGATGAGGTCCATGCCGAAGGAGAAGGGGATGAGCAGCGCCACGCCCATGGTGGCGGTCATGCCCGGGATCGCGCCCAGCAGAACGCCGCCCAGTGCGCCGATGAAGGTCATCAGAAGGACCTCGGGGTTGGACCAGACAGTCGCATAGCTGGAAAGAAGCAGACTAAAATCCATAACTGTGCTCCCTCCTTATATCATGTCCACGAGGGTGCGCAGGAAGTTCAGCGGACCCAGCGGAATATTGACGGTAAGCACCTTGTAGAACACCAGCCACATCAGCAGCGGCACCAGAACGCTCACAAGGACCATCTGCACCCAGTTGCGCTTGCCGATGAGGAACATAATGATCATCGAGAGCACCACAGCGCACAGGATGTAGCCGCAGCTCTTGAACAGAGCAGCGAACAGCACACAGAGGAGCATGACGAGGTAAGCAGCGGCCACGCCCTTATCCTTGAGGGGATTCAGGGTGCCGACTTCGACAGCAACGGGGTCGGTGGGCTTCATGGTACCCATCAGCTTGAAGATGGACTGGATGAGCAGGACCACCGAGAAGATGAGCATACCCACGATCATGACGCGGGGGAAGGTGGAAGCCTGCACATAGGTGTTGGCCACCTCAGGGAAATTATCGGTCTGGAACCACGCCCAGATGCCGATGGCGAGGAAAATGATGGAGCTACCAGATTGGAGAAGGCCATCGTTTTCATTTTGTCTTTGTTCAAAAGGGGTTCCTCCTCTCTATATCTTCTCATAAAAAAGGGCAGGCATGAACTGCCTGCCCCAGCAAATACTCAGAGAGACAAATCAGAGGCCGACAGCGTCCATAGCAGCTGCGACATCGACAGCAGCCTGCTTCAGGTAGTCAGCATAGCCCTGTGCATCCAGATAGGAGATGGCCTGACCGTTGTTGTTCATGAAGGTCACGAAGTCCGGGTCCTCGATGGCAGCGGCGCAGGCCTCTTCCAGACGGGTCATGATGGCATCATCAACGCCCAGAGGAGCGGCCATACCGCGCTGGGTGTAGTAGGTGATGTCGTAGCCCTGCTCCTTACAGGTAGGAACATCGGGGAAGACGGGGTTGCGCTCTTCGTCCATGACGCCCAGGCAGATCAGGTCGCCGGACTCGATGAAGCTGCGAGCTTCGGCCAGAGAGACGGTAACGCCCTGAATGAAGCCGCCGGCTGCGTTCTGGACAGCGGTAGCAGCGCCTTCCTGATAGGTGATCATCTGGATGTCGATGCCGGTAGCGCTCATCAGATAGCCGCCAGCGATGTGCCAGACAGAAGCGTTGGAAGAACCGCCCATCTGCACCTCACCGGGGTGAGCCTTGCAGTAATCAATGAAACCGGGCAGGTCGGTGATGCCGTTGTCAGCAGCCCACTTTGCGCCGACGGTGATGGCAGCTGCGTCGGTGTTGACGCGGCACAGGGGAGCGTAATTCTCCCAGGTCAGCTCACTGGTACCCAGCTTCTTATAGGTAGCCAGCTCGAAGGTGATCATACCGATGGTGTAGCCGTCGGTGTTGGCGTCTGCGATCGCCTGATGGCCCAGGATGCCGCCGCCGCCAGTCTGGTTATCGACAGTCAGGGTGACGCCCAGGTTCTTGCCCATAGCCTCGCAGAATGCGCGCAGGCAGGAGTCCGTGCCGCCGCCTGCAGACCAGGGGCAGATGACGGAAATACCCTTGGTGGGGGTAGTCGGTGGACTTGCCGCCGGCAGCGGAGCTGGCTGCAGCAGAACCTGCGGTGGATGCTGCGGTGCTGGAAGAGCCGCCGCAAGCGGTCAGGACGCCAGCTGCACCCACAGCAGCAGAAGCTGCGAGGAAGTCACGACGAGAGATCTTTTTCATTTCTTGTTACCTCCGATTCACGTTGCGTTTATCCGTATTATGGCAGCGCCGTGCTTTGCTCACAGCGCCATTCCTTCCGCATACGGGTCGCCTTTGAATATTATGATTGCGCATATTTTCTCATCCCGCAATTAGATTCAAGCACAAATTTTTCAGGCAATGTTTGTACAAAGTGACCCGTTTGATTGGTTTTTGGAGCTTTCTGCAAGCCTTCCTTTCGATTCTTAACTCTTATATCCAAAGTTCTTTGCTGATGTATTTTTGATGCATCCAGTCATTCTGAAATTCCATCTGTTCATCGTCCGGATTTCGTTGTATCCATCCCGCAGGCAATGCCCGCAGGATGGCTTTATTTCCTGTGAAATCATACCTTCCCGGCACCCCTGTCCAGTATCTTGCCGAATCGGGAAAAGAAGGTGATGGCTGTAACGGTCGCTGCCAGAATATCACTGACCGGCTCGGCGAGAAAGACGCCGAAGCACTTATCTGCCGTGAAGCAGGGCAGGATAAAAATCAGCGGGATAAGCAGGATGATCTTGCGCAGACAGGCCAGCAGGAGGCTGACTTTGGCCTGACCCAGCGCCATAAAGCTCTGCTGGCAGGCGATCTGAACGCCCATGGCGAGGATGCCCGCCATGTAGATGCGCATAGCCCATGTGGTGTATTCGATGAGGCGGCATCCGAGGTAAAGATGCCGCCACCACGCCGGGACCAGCATCATGAGCAGCCAGAACAGGGTGGTATAGCCGAAGCAGAGGGTGAGCTGGAAGTGGAACGCCTCCTTGACGCGGGGCTTTTTGCCTGCGCCGAAGTTGAAGCTCATCACCGGCTGGCCGCCCTGACAGATGCCCTGAATGGGCAGGGTGCAGAGCTGGGGAGGCGCTGGTGATCACCGTCATGGCACCCACCGCCACATCACCGCCGTAGCGGGCCAGACTGGAGCTGAAGCTGATGGAGAGCAGGCTCTCGGTGGAGAGCATCACAAAGGTGGAGATGCCCAGCCCCATCACCGGCAGGATGATGTTCCGCTCCACTTTGAGATTTTCTTTCCGCAGTTTGAGGATGGTCTTGGGGCCGGTGAGGAACTTCAATATCCAGCAGGCACCCACGGCCTGACTGAGCACTGTCGCCACTGCCGCACCCCGGACGCCCCAGCCAAGACCAAAAATCAGGATGGGGTCGAGGATGATGTTGATGACTGCGCCGATGACCGTCGTGAGCATACTGATCTTCGCAAAGCCCTGGGTCGTGATGAAGGGGTTCATGCCCATGACCAGCAGCACGAACACCGAGCCGAGGATGTAGATGCGGCCATAGGCCACCGCATAGGGGAGAGTGGCGTCGCTGGCACCGAAGAGCCGCAGCAGGGCGGGCGCACCGGCATAGAAGCCCGCCGTCAGCACCACAGCGAAAAACAGCAGCATGGTAAAGCTGTTGCCGATGATTTTTCGGCCTCGTCTTTTATTGCCCTGTCCCAGCGCGATGGCCGTGCGGGGCGCACCGCCCGCGCCGATGAGCATGGCGAAGGCGTTCAGGAGCATAAGGATCGGCGCAAACAGGCCCACGCCCGTCAGCGCCGCCGCACCGATGCCCTCGATGTGGCCGATGTAAATGCGGTCTACGATGTTATAGAGCAGATTGACCACCTGCGCCACCACGGCGGGTATCATCAGCTGCAAAAGCAGGGGCTTGACCGGCCCGCTGCCCATATCCTGTCGATTCTGTGCCATAGGTTCTCCTTTGAGTGCATACTTCAAATTTGAAATAAATATAGCACGCCCCGCTCTGTCTGTCAAGCACAAGGGGAAGGGCTTTTTGTTTTTCCAGTTGACGGAAAGGCGGGATTTTGCTATAATAATTAAGCTGTATTGTGAATATGGAGCATTACTCAAGTGGTCGTAAGAGGTCGCACTCGAAATCCAAGTGGATGCTTCGCCGGGTGTCTCCATATCACACGAGGGAACGTCAATTTTGATGTCCTGACAGGCTTCAAAGCCTGTCTGAACGATGCGTTTTCTAACAATATTCTAACAGCAACTATTCCAAGTTTCAAGGCCAATTTGCGATATACAAATCGTAAATTTGCTATGAAAATATACTTGGAGATGTATCGAAGCGGTCGTAACGAGAACGACTCGAAATCTAACTGGCTTTTTGGAAGTGGATTTCCGATTTTGCTAGGTTTCATGCGGGTTTTCCGGCTTTGAGAGCGAACGATTTTCGGTCGTTCTCTCCTGAAATTCTCTCCAAAATTTTCCCAGAATGCACGGAGCATTCTAAAATTTAATATGTGGAGCATTACTCAAGTGGTCGTAAGAGGTCGCACTCGAAATGCGATAGGCCGGGAGACCGGTGCCAGGGTTCGACTCCCTGATGCTCCGCCAAATCGAATGGACAGATGAATTTTATTCGTCTGTCCATTCTTT
>ENA-OQAY01000386-OQAY01000386.1-human-gut-metagenome-genome-assembly--contig:-NODE-386-length-12821-cov-1.300221_pt1 | contig 12821 bp, 12 predicted proteins | sample MGYA00242740_ERZ504537 | MGnify/ENA primary metagenome ERZ504537 (study PRJEB26092, sample SAMD00036272) | human gut metagenome | host: Homo sapiens | study: EMG produced TPA metagenomics assembly of... | reverse complement strand
CCTCCCCGCAAGGAGGAGATGCGCCGTGCCGCACAGGACCTGATCCACGCTGTCTGCAACGCCGGTGTGCACCTGTGCATGGGTCAGACCCGCACCGCAGAGCAGCTGAAGGATGCCGGTTTTGAGGCAGTCATCAACGCTGTGGGCGCACACAGCGCCGCACCCCGCATCCCCGGCATCGACAGCGTGAATGTGGCCGATGCATGGAAGGTTCTGGCCGGTGAGCAGCAGGTGTACGGCACGGTTGCCGTCATCGGCGGCGGCATGGTGGGCTGCGAGACCGCAGAGTATCTGGCTGCCCGCGGCTGCAAGGTGTCCGTTATCGAGATGATGGACAAGATCGCCGCAGGCGAGAGCACCACCATTCTGCCCACCCTGCTGGAAAACTATAAGACCTACGGCGTGGAGCAGTACCCCAACCACAAGGTCAAGGAGTTCCGCATGGACGCCGTCGTCTGCGAGAACAAGGACGGCGCAGAGGTGACCATCCCCTGCGATCACATCGTACTGGCCATGGGCGCACGCTCCAACGAATTTGACGCTGCTGCGCTGGAAGCTGCCAGCATCCCGGTGTATTCCATTGGCGATGCCGCCGGCAAGGCTGCGGATATCTCCAACGCCATCCGCACCGGCTACGATACCGCCTGCCAGCTGTAAAACAAAAATATCGTTCTATTTGTGGGTCAGAAACGCCTGTGGGCGCTTCTGACCCACTTTTTTACCCTCTCAGGCGCTCCCGTGTCCGCTCCCCCAAGGGGAGAGCGGACACGCCCGGAAACTTTACGGGTCAGCCGGGAACTGTACCGCCCCGCTTAAGCCTTCACCCACCGGGGGAAGATGTCGCGGAGCGCCGGATGAGGGGCAGAACCAGCTCCCCCGAAGGGGTAGCCAAGGTTTAAAGCCCATTGCTAAAGTATTAGGCATCATGAGGAGACTTTCGGCAGTGCTCTTGGCTCTCCCTTTGAGGAAAGACTTCCATCCGCTCCGGGGGAAGATGTCGCGGAGCGCATTCAAAATCATCCCACATAAAAAGGCTGCTGCACAAAACCCTGTGCAGCAGCCTTAAATATTTTACGTTTACAACAGATCAGATGCTGAACTGCACGGCGCAGAAGGCGGCATAGATGCACAGCAGAGCGATGCCCTGCGGGCGGCTGAGCCTGCCTTTGATGAGGGCCGGCACCGTCAGCAGCAGCATCACGGCAAACATCACCGGGAACTCCAGCACCAGCGATGCGTTGTGTCCGAACAGCATGGAGTTCTGCGGGATGGTAAAGGGTGCCACCACTGCGGAAACACCGCTCACCAGCACCAGATTGAACACGTTTGCGCCGATGACATTGCCCAGAGACAGCGCACCGTGGCCCTTGGCCAGCGAGGTGATGGCCGTGACCAGCTCCGGCAGCGAGGTGCCCAGCGCCACAAAGGTGAGCGCGATCACCGACTCCGGCACGCCCAGTGCCTGCGCGATCAGTGTGCCGTTATCCACCAGCAGGTTCGCGCCCACGGCAATGAGCACCGCGCCCACGGCCAGCAGACCCAGCTCCTTGGCAAGGGATCCATTTTCATCGGTCTCCTCCGCTTCTTCCGGGGCGGGGGCATTTTTCATAGCCAGCACGTTGCACACGATGTAAGCCACGAACATGGCCAGCAGGATCAGGCCCACCGGGCGGGTGAAGGAGCCGGTGATGTAGGCCACACCGGCATAGAAAGCGGCAGCCACAAAGAAGAAGGCCACCGGGGTGCGTAGGCTCTTGGGGTCAACCTTGCCCGGGCGCACCGCAATGGTGATGGCGGCGATCAGTGCAGCGTTGCAGATGACCGAGCCGATGGCGTTGCCGTAGGCGATCTCGCCGTGACCGGTGGGGGCGAGAGGTGGTGGACACCATGACCTCCGGCAGGGTGGTACCGATGGACACCACCGTGGCACCGATGAGCAGCTCCGGCACATGGAAGCGGCGGGCGATGCCGGTGGCACCGTCCACAAACCAGTCGCCGCCCTTAATCAGGCACAGCAGACCCACGATAAATAACAGAACAGGGATCAGCATAATATCTCTCCTTTTTAATAATAACGGCAGAGGCACAAAAAAAGACCTTTATCACATTCAGCCCAAAACGGGAAAATGTGATAAAAGTCTCAAGCATCCGGTACTGCATCGGGTATTTCTACCGGGGGTGTCGCTGCAGCACAGCGCACCCGTTTTTCAACTAAAGTACGCCCCTTACTCCCTTTTATCCAGAGAATATTATACCTGTTTTCCAGCAAAAGCGCAAGGGAAAATAGCAGTACATGGACTGTACTGTGGTGTAGACATCATACTTTGAGAACATAATCAGCCTTTCTTCGCGTACTTTGCACGCAGTTCATTCACGACCTGCTGATAGCTGGCCTGACCGCTGCCAATGCGGTCAAGGTTGCTGCGTGTATCTTTGCTGATAGTCATGCCCTCAATGGCAAAGGTGCCATACACATTGCGGAGGTTGCTCTTGTGCTGGGCAGGGGTAGTGTACTTGACACTCATGGTTTGGCCTGCCCTCCTTCTGATTTACATGATACTATATAAAGTTTATCGTGTATGTGTCCTATTGTCAATCTATAAACTTGATGCCAAATGTAAAAAGCGCAGCTTCATTCTTTCCGAGTAGAAGTTGCGCTTTTACGTTACATCGTATTTTATTGTAAATTAGGATGCGATACATCTGAACCCCATGTGAGTTGCATCTCAAGGGCCTGTAGCTCACTTGTCCGCCAACCATATTACGCCCCAAACTGCATCATCTTGAAAATCAGCGGCTTGGAAAGCATACTTGCGAGAGAGAAAGGTCGTTGGGATGGCAGAATATTTTATATAGACGAATATGCGTTGATTTTCCTTTTCTCACGGTGTGCAAGGTGTGCACAAAAGCGAGACTGTTGGGAGCACGAGCTGTGCATACTCCAAGGGCTTATTATACAGCAGCCAGTCCAGCTCTGCCCGCTGTGCAGGGGCGTTGCCGTATTCGTTCTCAATGGCTATGCAGTCGATGGCAAGAGTGATTTCATCCTCGAACTGGGCTTCCACCCGGTTGGTGTCCATGTTGTAGCGGCAGGAAAGCAGTTGCATCATAGTAAGATCCTCCTAGACTTGATTTTTTGGTGTGCGGCCACTCAAACCAATGCCGTCAAGCCGGTGAGGATAGGGCGATTTTATTTGTCGGAGAGTAAGTGCACGGTTTCTGCACGGATTTTGCACGGTTTCAAACCGTGCAGAGGGTGCTTCTCGGTGCAAAATCCGACAAAGAGCGCAGAAATTACCGGGTGAAAAATCACTTTGCTTTGCACAAAAATGGCGATGACTCGAAACTTCCATAAATTGAAACGAACCGGCGGCTTGCTCTCTTAATCAGTGGGCCCAGGGTTCGAGTCCCTGGAGGTGCACCACAACAACAAAATCCGAACTTTTTTCCGATAGGAGAAGGGTTCGGATTTTTTGTATTCTTCGGAAAACAGAACGAATCCCTTGCTTCCATCGAGAAACGTCCTAGACCTTATCATAAGAAAGCACGACAGACCACTGTAAGAGTGCCGTAAGGCGGAAGGGACACAAACATGAAGTACGATGAAAGAGCCTGCCATTTCAACATGGACACCGGCTGCGTGGAACTGCTGCTCCGGGATGGGAGAATGATCTCCATTGACTGCACCGGGGTCGAGGATGCACTGGATGTGACCATGGCGCAGAGGTCAGAGTTAGACTACCTCATCTACAATGACCCGCTAGGCTATGCAGATTTGATTCTGAACGGCGACCCGAAGGAATATTTGAAAAATGTGTCCGGTAGTCGTACACTAGAAGATTAAAAAATAATTGTCTGTCGAACAAAAATATTCGGCAGACAATTTTTTTCATAGATTTAGAAGTACTATCAGTTCCAACCATACAAAAACGTTGGGTTCAACAGGTGAATCTTTGCACCGGAAAAATCAAGGATCCTCTCATCGCGCATCCGGCACAGCTCACGGGAAAGAGCACTGCGGTCCACACAGAGGAAATCTGCCAGTTCTGTCCGGGTGTAGGGCAGACTGTAACAGCCTTTTTCATCGGGTGTCAAGGTTTGAAGATAAATCTTCAGACGATCTCGAAGCCGTTTTTGTGCTAAAATACGCACTTTGGTGTTAAAAAAGAGAAGCTGCTGCGCCATATCCTGCATAAGATTTGCTGTGACCTGCATCCGGCAGGGACAGGTCAGCGTCTTCTGTGACATCAATGCGCTGAAATCCAGCAGCATTACGGTACAGTCCGAACTGGCACGCAGACAGACCGGACTTGCCGTCCAGCCAGTACAGGCCAGTTCTGCACCAAATACTTCTCCGGGACAAAAACGGCAGATGCTGATTTGATTGCCATTTTCATCATACAAAAATTCTTCCATCGTGCCATCCAGCAGAACACCCGTATTGTGGCTCTGCTCACCCAGCTCGACGATGTGCGCACCACGAGGATATTCACGGACAGTCGCATTCAAGCAACTAAGGACTTCCCTATATTTTCGTGGCTGGATGCCGTTGAACATGCCGCATTGCTGTAAAATTGAATAATATTGCTCCATCTTAAAATTTACTTTGCCGTTGCCATAACAACGGACACTCCGAGGTAGTTGTGTTAAACTCTTGGTTAGAGACGTCTAATTAAAAGGCATCATTATTATACGGTATAAAGTTTGAAATGTCAAACCCTATAACGTTCAGGGTTGATATCGAAGGAGTGACACAATGCTTTCGTTGGGAATGGATATCGGTACATCAACGGTAAAGTTGGTGCTGTTAAAAAATCAAGAAATTGAAAAGCAGTGGATGGCGGTGCATCACGGCAGGCCGTTCGCCTGCCTGAAAAAAGGACTTTCTGCATTGGAACTGGATGCAGACACACCGTTTTCGCTCTGTGTAACTGGCGGCAACACCGAAGCTCTGCTGGAACAGGCTCCCGATATTCCCTCTTTTGGGGATATCCCGGCTGTCGTCGAGGGTGTGCGCCAGATTGTTCCGCAGGCTGGTTCGGTCATTGAAATCGGCAGTCAGGGTGCGCGATTCATCACGGATTTGCAGAGCCGTGCACCGCAGTTCGCAGTTAACGAACACTGTGCAGGCGGCACGGGCTCGTTCTTTGAAGATCAGATGTCCCGCGTAGGCTGCAAACTAGAAGATTATTCTTCACTGGTCGAGCAGGCACAGAGTGTCCCCCGCCTTTCCGGTCGGTGTGCCGTCTTTGCCAAGACCGACATCATCCACCGTCAACAGGAAGGAGCTGCTACGCCGGATATTCTTCTGGGTCTGTGCTATGCGATGATCCGCAACTACAAAGCGACCATCGTGCGTCGGCTTCCCGTCTGCAAGCCAGTAGTGTTCTGTGGCGGCGTGACCTGCAACACCGGCGTCATCCGGGCTATTCGGGAAGTGTTCGGCCTGACCGAAGAGGAACTGATCGTCCCGGAAGAAGCGCGTTTTGAAGCGGCCATCGGTGCGGCGTGTAAAGCGGAAGGTGCATTTACACTGGCGCAGCTGGATGCGTTGCTGAACAATGCAATGACAGCACACTCCACGACAACCGGGCTTCCCAGACTGGAACTGCTGCCCGGTACAGATCTTTCCGAGCCGAAGGCCACCGGCGTCCTCCCGGAGAAGGGCTGCGCATTGGGCATCGACATCGGTTCTACCAGTACCGATCTTGTTCTGGTCGGTGCTGACGGTGAACTGGTAGACTTTCAATATCTGCGCACCGCAGGTGACCCGGAAGGAGCTGTCTGCAAAGGCCTTGCAAGTATTCGCCAGCGGTTTGGTGATATCCGGTTCACCGCAGTCGGTGTGACCGGTTCAGGACGAGAGCGCATCGGCAAGCGCATCGGTGCCGATGCCGTGCGGGATGAGATCACCGCGCAGGCAAAGGGCGCTGCGCACTGGGTGCCGGAGGTGGATACTGTCTTTGAGATCGGCGGGCAGGACAGCAAATACATCAGCCTGAAAAACGGCAAAGTCGTGGATTTCCAGATGAACAAGATCTGCGCAGCGGGCACCGGTTCTTTTGTAGAGGAACAGGCCGCCCGCATGGGGATTCCGCTGGCTGAATTTGGCCAGTTGGCGTTGTCCGCAGAGCACCCGGCCACATTGGGCGAGCGCTGCACGGTATTCATTGAAACCGCCATTGCTTCTGCCGCTGCCGAAGGCGTTCCACAGGCAGATATTGCGGCCGGACTGTGCCACGCCATCGTGCAGAACTACCTGCACAAAGTGGTCGGCTCCAAACCGGTCGGACAGCACATCGTATTGCAGGGCGGTGTCGATTACAACCCCGGCATTGTGGCGGCATTCCAATCCGCATACGGCGACCGCATACAGGTCAGCCCGATCTTTTCCATCAGTGGTGCGTATGGCGCGGCTTTGCTGGCACAGGAAGCTGTGGGCGACGCACCCAGCCGATTTGTGGGATTTGACAGCCCGGCAAAGGATGCAGAGGACAGCCGCAGCGCGGAGATCCAGAAGAATATTGACTTCTACAAGCAGGCGGACAAACTGCTTTTGGAGGGCTATACCGGCAAACGCGACCCGCGTAAAAAGACCGTAGGTGTGCCTTTTGCGTTGATGATCCACAAATTCTTCCCGATGGCAAATGCCTTCTTTACCTCGTTGGGCTTCAATGTCGTCCTGACTGACCCCACCAGTGAGGAAACGATCCGGCTGGCTCAGCAGACCGCACAAGGGGAGACCTGCTACCCGGTCAAACTTATTTACGGCCATATGCAGCAGCTCATCGACCAAAAAGTAGATTATATCTTCCTGCCCACCATCCACACGATGAAGCACGAAAAGAGCCGTGTGAAACACAACTACGGCTGTGTCTATATGCAGACGGCAGCCGCATCCATTGCCAAAGCTCTGGACATTGAGAGCAAGGGCATCACTCTGCTCAGTCCGGTATTCGATCTCGATTTTGGGCAGGAAGCTATGGCATCTGCAATGCTGGGACTGAGCAAGATTTTAGGAATCCCGAAGCCGTTTTGTGCCAAAGCTCTGCTCAGTGGTGCCATGGCGGTGCGCCGCCATACCGCCGCCGTGGAAAAACAGGGCAAAGCTCTGCTGGCGACCCTGAGACCGGACGATAAAGTGTTGGTGCTCATCACCCGCAACTACGGCGTTTCCGACCCCATCCTGAACATGGGCATCCCGGAACTGCTGTTGGAACGGGGCTATAAAGTCATCACGCTGAGCCACCTGCCCGGTCATGCGCTGGACATCTCCGATGAATACGATAATCTTTATTATCCGTTCGGGCAGCATATCCTGTCCGGAGCAAAGCTGATCGCTCACCACCCGAACCTCTACGCTGTCTATCTGACCAACCACGGCTGCGGCCCGGACACCATGCTCTCACACCTGTTCAAGCAGGAGATGGGCGATAAACCCTACCTGCAAATCGAAGTGGATGAGCATTTTTCCAATGTGGGTGTCATCACTCGCATTGAAGCGTTCCTGAACAGCCTGCAACACCGCCCGGCGGTGGCTCTGCCGACAGATTTCAACATCGAGCAGGTCGATATTCACCCCTGTCGTCTGGCACAGACACCATCCCCCAATGTGCCACTCTATCTTCCGGCGATGGGTGCTTATACGCCCTATCTGGCCGCATATTTCAAACAGCAAGGGGCAGACCCCTACGAGCTGCCGCACCTGACGGACGATATTCTGAGCCTTGGCCGAGCGGAGACGAGTGCAAAAGAATACCTGCCTTTCCCGGCACTGCTAGGCAGTATCCTTGCTGAGCGTAAAAAACGACCACGCACATGCGCAGTTCCTGATTCCGCAGACGCAGGGTGCGGAGGCAGACGGTCAGTACGCCCGTGTCATCCGTGCTGTGTTGGACCGCAGAAAAGAGCAGAATGCTCAACTTATCAGCCCAATGCTGGAAACACTGCCCGAAATGGCGCAGAACTGTGACGCACTCTTCCGCGCACTGTTGGCGGGAGATATCCTCTATGCTGCTCCGGCAGATAAACGTGCAGACATTTCGGCACAGTGGGATGCTCTGCCCGGCTGGGAGCAGCTGCACACAGCGGCGAGAGAGATCGGAGCACTTCTCACCAAAGGCCGCCGCATTGCCGCTGTTGGTACGCCGCTCTGCCTGACAGAACTGGACAGCGGCGTACTTGCCGCGCTGGAAGCCGAAGGCGAACAGGTGCTTCGCGCCCCACTCAGCGAGGCACTCTGGTTTCTGTGGAAAGACAATTTGGATGAAAACAAACCATCGGCTGGTTGGCTTGACCAGATGCAGAGGCAGATGCAGACCCTTGGGAATGAACTTGGAGCGCACAGTGCCTTTGCGGAAGACGCTGAAACACTGTTCCTCATTGCGGACTCTGCCTTGCCGAATTTTTCAGGCGGGAACGGTCGATATCGGTACGCCAAGGCCGTGGAGCTTTCTGGCCGTACCAATGCAGTGCTGACCCTTGCACCCCGGTATGAAAATACCGCGATGATTCTGGATATGCGCGGCCTGCACGATGCCTGTCGGGCTCCGCTGTTCCAGATTTCCCTTGATAATGACTGGGATGAAACTGCATGGAGCCGCCTGCGTTCGTTCCTCTACTACTGCTGAATCTGGCAGACGCAAAGAACCCGTCCGGACGTACCGGACGGGTTCTTTGCGTCAGTTATGAAACAGAAAATCGCTTATTCGATGACCAGCAGCAGGCTCATTTTGAATTTGCCCTGTGCGGTAACGCTGTGCAGGCCGTTCTTATCGAAGCGGAAGCTCTCGCCTGCGTTCAGCTCATAGTCCTGACCCTCATAGCCGATGATGGCCTTGCCTTCCAGCGCGGTCAGGATGGCGTTGCCGGGTGCACGGTGCGGGGTCAGGCCGGTGCCCTCGTCAAAGGCCATCAGCACGAATTTCATGTTGTCGGCGTGGACGAGGTCGAGGTTTGCAATGCTGCCGTCCTCGTAAGAAATGAGATCTTTCAGTTCGGTGGGCTGGCCTGCTTTGAGAATGTTGTTCATGGTGAAGTTCTCCTTTTTCAGAATGATTTCAGTATAGATCATGCCGCTGTCGGTCAGACAGCCACAGAGCGTTTTGGGCGGAACGGCCAGCAGCTGGCCGGGATGCAGCGGGACAGTACGGCTCTCTCCACCCAGAAGAAATATGCCGCAACCTTCCCCGCACAGATACAGGGTAGTGCAGTCGTAATACTCCGGGGTGATGGAGGTGCCGCCGCCCAGCGAGAACCAGGTAACAGGTACACTCTCGCCCAGTTTTGCTGGGCGGGAAACTGTCATGACCTCCCGGATGGGACGCAGCTGGGAAAGCGTAAATGGCATCTTCATACGGCATTCCCTCGCAAGGCCACTGGCACAATGCTGCGCACGGCGCGTCCCTGATAATTCAACTCGTCCACGATGACCTGAACATCAAAGGAATAGGAAATGTTCTGTTCGTTCAGGATGGCAGCGGCCGGACCGTAGAAAAATTCACCCTTGCGGTTGAGCATCAGTGCTTCGTCTGCCACGCTCATGGCGTTGGTGGGATAATGGGTGTTCATAATGGCGCTGATGCCTTCCTCATGCGCCAGCCGCTCCACCATGTTCAGGACAAGGATCTGGTTGTGGAAATCCAGACCGGTTTCCGGCTCGTCCAGAATGATGAGCTTCGGCTCGTTGATGAGGGCACGGGCGATGAGCACCATTTGCAGTTCGCCGCCGCTCATCCGGTTGCAGTCCTTGTTGGCAAGACGGGTGATCCCCACTCGTTCCATCATGGCTTCCGCCATTTCGATTTCCTCTTTGCCGGGTTGCTGAAAGGCTCCGAGATGCGCACTGCGCCCCAGCAGAACCATTTCCAGTCCGGTATAGGAGAAGGCAAACCCGTGGGACTGCGGGATGTAGGAAATGGTGCTCCACACTTCCTTCGGCTTCAGGGTGTGGATATCCTTATCATAGAGCAGGGTCTTGCCGCTGTGCCATGGCAGCAGACCGATCATGCATTTGAGCAAAGTGGTCTTGCCGATGCCGTTGGGTCCAAGGATGGCAAGAATGTGTCCCTCTTCCAGTGTCAGGTCGATATTTTCCAGTATGGCAGGCTGTCCGGGGTAGCCGAAACAGCCTTTCTGTACTTGCAAGATCATCGCAGGTTGCTCCTTGTCTTATTCAGCAGAGAGATGAACACCGGCGCACCGATGATGGCGGTCAGGATGGAAAGCGGCAGTTCAATGATGCTGATGGTGCGCGACAGTGTGTCGATCAGGATCATGAAGCTGGCACCAAGGCTCAGGCTCACCGGCACGACATAGCGGTTGTTGCTGCCCACCAGCATCCGGGCGCAGTGCGGGATCAGCAGCCCGATCCAGCCCACCTGTCCGCACATGGATACCGCCGAGGCGGTAATCAGCGTGGAAGCCAGAATGAACAGCATCCGGGTATGTTTGATGTTGATGCCGCTGGCACGAGCCTCGTCATCACTCAGTGAAAGGATATTCAACCGCCAGCGCAGCAGGTAAATGACAGCGATACCTACAAGGATGAGCGGGCAGCCGATGAGGATCTTCTGGTAGCTGGCACTGGTAAAGCTGCCCAAGAGCCAGTAGGTGATCTCCGGCAGCTTGTCCTGCGGATCGGCAGTATATTTCAGCAGCGAACCCAGTGCGTTGAACAGAGCGGATGCAATCGTGCCGGCCAGAACCAGATAGACCATGGAACGGCCATCGTTCTTGCCTGCAATTTTCAGGGTAAAGCAGACAGACGCAAGGCCGAACACCAGCGCAATGAGCTGTGTTTCCAGAACACTGCACGACAGAATGATGGCCAGAATTGCACCCACACAGGTGCCGCTGGTCACGCCCAAAATGTCCGGCGTGGCAAGCGGATTAGAAAACAGGGACTGAAAGGTGTTGCCCGCACAGGTCAGTCCTGCACCTACGATGATGGCCATGAGGATGCGCGGCAGACGCAGGTTGATGACGATGGAATAGTTCTGCACATTGGCCGCGCTGCCGCCGGTCAGAGCTGTGCGCAGGGCGGTCAGCACTTCCCCGACCGGGACATTCATGCGTCCGAAGCACAGGCAGACCACCGAAGTGACCAGCGGCAGGGCCAGCATCAGCAGAAGAGCCAGCGGGGTAAAGCGGCCTTTTTTGATCCAGATGGTATCTTTCATCAGTACAGCAGCATTTCCTCCAACTCGTCATCTGTCACATCGTAGCCGTACCATGTCTTGTAATATTCCTTGATGGTATCGCCCAGCGGATAATCGGCAAAAGCGTCCGGGTAGGTGTTGCAGGCCAGCCATGCCAGCACCAGCGGAGCATCTGGATTCGGGGTGAACCAGTTCCACATACCCAGCGTAGTGTTGTAGACTCGGCCGCTCTTCACGGCAGTCAGGGTGGAGAAGTCAGCACCGTCCACATTCCCGCTCAGCACGTCCTCGGTGCGCAGGGGCTGCAGGCCGGGACCATCCAAGAAAAGAATATCGGGATCCCAGCTATAAATCTGCTCCATGCTGGCCTGTGCAAAGCCAGTGGCTTCCAGTGCCTTGTCCGTTACGCCCAGACGCTTCATCCAGTAGGTGCCAAAGGTGCCCTGACCGGATACCTGCGGCACACCGTCCGAGTACTTCCACAGGATCAGGGCGCTGGGGCGGTCGCTCTCAGGAATATCCGCAATGCGGGCTTCCACATCGGTCACGATCTCATCACCGGCAGCAACAAAGGCGTCGGTCTTGCCCGGTTCGTTGAAGATCTGCTCCAGCAGCTTCAGCCACTCTTCGTAACGTTCAATGGGATCAGCTTCCGTAGATGCGCCCACGGTAGCGAAACCGATGGAGGGGATTCCGCTGGCCTTCAGAATTTCGGCATGAGAGGAGTTGCCAGCATTGTACAGGATAACATCAGGGTTCAGCTTCATGATCTCCTCGATGTTCAGGTCGCTCTGAGCATAGACCGTATCGCTGGACTCCAGAAGCTCCGGAGCGATGTTTTTCAACACAGTGTCAGAAATGACCGACTTGAAAGAGCCGCAGTAACCCACGATGTAGGGAGCACTGCCCTCAAAATAGGCCATGTAGGTGGACAGAATAGGGATCTGGTCGATGACCACACGAGTGACCTTGTTGGGGACTTCGACCTCATTGCCGCCGTGGTCTACGACGGTATGGGTACCGGTCTCATCCATAGATGTGGCAGAGGAAGTTGTTTCGCTGGATACAGCGGAAGAAGCCACAGAAGAAGCCGTGCTGCTGGAAGAAGAACCGCAGGCGGCCAGAACACCGGCTGCACTTACAGCAGCCATGGCAGTGATAAACGAACGACGAGAAATCTTTTTCATGGAAAACTCCTTTGATAAATCAATGGTTCTTTGGTTGTGGCAGTTAGTTAGCAATAACCAACCGCAGAGCATTTTATCAAATTCACTTTCCTTTGTCGGTTGCTATGGCAACGGCAGTGCAAATTTATGTGATGGTAAAAATAGCCACAAAAACAGGGTGCGCCCCTGAATAGGACGCACCCTGCCATCGCTTTGATTCGTTGATAACAACCGTGAATTGCATATCGCAAATCGGTCGTTGAGAATTGCGCTGTTTGTAAAACTTGCGATTAAGACCACAGACGATAGCGATATGTACAGCAGGGAGTTCCCCAGCGCAGAGTTCCCATAAAACAGTATTTGCAAAAGTTCCCGCAATGGGGCAGATTTGGCGTGACTTCGGTCACGCCTTTTCTTTTGCTTCCAGTTTCATCCAGAGGGATGTACCCCAGCCCATCGTACTTGATATGGATGTGCTGCACCCGCTTTCCGCTGG
>ENA-OQAY01000382-OQAY01000382.1-human-gut-metagenome-genome-assembly--contig:-NODE-382-length-12956-cov-1.061813_pt1 | contig 12956 bp, 16 predicted proteins | sample MGYA00242740_ERZ504537 | MGnify/ENA primary metagenome ERZ504537 (study PRJEB26092, sample SAMD00036272) | human gut metagenome | host: Homo sapiens | study: EMG produced TPA metagenomics assembly of... | reverse complement strand
AAATTGACTTATAGATATGATAGAATAAAAAAAGGAAAGGTTTAACAGAAAAATCAAAAAGTTTTTTCTGTGCAGGAAGGGGATAACAGATGGCAACATTACTTGAAAAAACAAGAAAAATAAATAAACTTTTACAAAAAGCAGAAGTGGTAGAATACGATAGCATTTCCCGTGTACTTAGCAATGTTATAGAAGCAAATGTATATATTGTTAGCAAAACAGGGAAAATCTATGGATATGCCTTCCTTGATGATTTTGAATGTGATACAATGATTGACAAAATCGTAAGCCAAGGAGAATTTCCAAAACACTATGTTAATTGGCTCTTAAAAATGGATAGCACATCTTCTAATATTCCACAAAAAGAAATTTGTGCTTTTGATGATAATAGCGAATGTTTAGTAGAAGGCAAAATTACAACTATTGTACCTATTTATGGCGTTGGTGAACGTATTGGTACATTGGTATTAGCTAAATTTAATGAAGAATTCACAGACGATGATTTATTATTAGCTGAATATGGTGCCACTGTTGTAGGTATGGAAATTTTACGTGATAATTCTCAAAAAATTGAAGTTGAAGCACGTAAAAAAGCTACTGTACAGATTGCTTTAGCAACACTTTCTTATTCTGAAATTGAAGCAGCTGTAAATATTTTAAGTGAATTAAATGGTACTGAAGGTTTACTCGTTGCATCTAAAATTGCTGACCGTGTAGGTATTACTCGTTCTGTAATTGTTAATGCACTTCGTAAATTTGAGTCCGCTGGTGTAATTGAATCTAAATCTCTTGGTATGAAAGGTACTTATATCAGAGTATTAAACGAACACTTATTAGATGAAATTCAAAAATTAAAAAGATAATAATCTTCAAGAACGATGTTGATAAAAACATCGTTCTTTTTATATGAAAGCATGATAATTTATTATTGTGTTTACAAAAAAATTATGATATAATGCTTAACGGTGTAAAAAAAACGCACACATTCCGATTTTGTACTGTGTCCTAGTTAGATATACCTTATTGGTACGCTGATAAGAATATCTAAAAGGGTTAAAACAAAGCTAAAGAATGTGGAGGAAAAAATAACAGGAGGTGCACCATCATGGCAGTTATTTCCATGAAACAATTATTAGAAGCAGGCGTTCATTTCGGTCATCAGACTAGACGTTGGAACCCTAAAATGGCTCCATACATTTTCACAGAACGCAATGGTATTTACATTATCGATTTACAGAAAACTGTAAAAAAAGTTGACGAAGCTTATGATTTCTTACGTAGCGTTGCTGAAGAAGGCAAAAGCATTCTTTTCGTAGGTACTAAAAAACAGGCTCAAGAAGCTGTTAAAGAAGAAGCTTTAAAATCCGGCATGTTCTATGTTAACGAAAGATGGCTCGGTGGTATGATGACTAACTTCGCTACTATCCGTAAAAGCATCAATCGTTTAAAAGAACTTGAAGCTATGGAAGAAGATGGAACTTTTGAAGTTCTTAGCAAAAAAGAAGTTCTTGCTTTAAAACGTGAACAAGAAAAACTTGAAAAATCTCTTGGCGGTATTAAAGACATGGAAGAATTACCAGGCGCTTTATTTATCGTTGATCCACGTAAAGAAAGAATTGCTGTAGCAGAAGCTAAAAAACTTAACATTCCAATCGTTGCAATCGTTGATACAAACTGCGATCCAGACGAAATTGACTATGTAATTCCTGGTAACGATGACGCTATCCGTGCTGTTAAACTTTTAACTTCCCGTATGGCTGACGCTGTTATCGAAGGTCGTCAAGGTGAAGCTGGCGAAGTAGTAGAAGAAGTTGCTACTAGCGAAGACGCTGAATAATTTTAGTTAATTTTAAATTTATATAACAATTAAAAAGGTAAGGGCCCAAACCCTTGCCTTTTATTGACTAAGGAGGAAATATTAATGGCTATTACTGCAGCATTAGTAAAAGAATTACGTGAAAAAACTGGTGCAGGTATGATGGACTGTAAAAAAGCTCTTTCTGCAACTGATGGTGATATGGACAAAGCAATTGACTTTTTAAGAGAAAAAGGTCTTGCTTCCGCAGCTAAAAAAAGCTGGTCGTGTAGCAGCTGAAGGTGTTGTAACATCTTATATTCATGCTGGTGGACGTATCGGTGTATTAGTAGAAGTTAACTGCGAAACTGACTTCGTTGCTGGTACTCCTGAATTCCAGGATTTCGCTCGTGATATTGCTATGCAGATTGCTGCTGCTAACCCAACTTGCGTACGTCGTGAAGAAGTAGATCCAGCAGCTATCGAACATGAACGTCAAGTTCTTCGTGAACAAGCTATTAATGAAGGCAAACCTGAAAAAATCGTTGAAAGAATGGTTGAAGGTCGTCTCGAAAAATATTATAAAGAAGTATGTCTTTTAGATCAGCCATACATTAAAGATCCAGATGTTACAATTTCTGACCTTGTAAAAGGCAAAATTGCTAAAATCGGTGAAAATATCTCCATTCGTCGTTTCGTAAGATATCAACTTGGTGAAGGTATTGAAAAGAAAGCTGATAACTTTGTAGAAGAAGTTATGGCAGCTGTTAAATAATTTCATTATGAAATACAAAGAGAGAACACTTCGGTGTTCTCTTTTTTGTAATAAGATAAAATTAGTATAAAAATTAGATATAGAAAAAAATTATAATGTCTACCGTTTGCCATAGATATATGATAAAATAAGAAAAGATATTATGCAGGTTGATAATTATAAGTTTTTATGGAGGTTTTATTGTGGCTGATATTAAATATAAACGTATAGTTTTCAAATTAAGTGGTGAATCTTTAGCTGGTGAACAGCGTTTTGGTATTAATCCAGAAGTTGTTGAATCTATCGCTAAACAAATTAAAAAAGTACGTGAGTATGGTATTGAAGTAGCTATCGTTGTAGGTGGTGGAAATATTTGGCGTGGTCTTGCTGGTAGCAATAAAGGTATGGATAGAGCTACAGCAGATTATATGGGTATGCTTGCTACAGTGATGAATGCTTTAGCACTTCAAGATGCTTTAGAAGGTATGGGCGTTGACAGCCGTGTTCAATCTGCTATTGAAATGCGTCAAGTTGCTGAACCTTATATTCGTCGTAAAGCAATTCGTCATTTAGAAAAAGGTAGAGTTGTTATTTTCGGTGCTGGTACAGGTAACCCTTATTTCTCCACAGATACAACTGCTGCTCTTCGTGCTGCTGAAATTGAAGCTGAAGTTATTTTAATGGGCAAAAAGAATACAGATGGTGTATATGATTCTGACCCTAATAAAAATCCTGAAGCTAAGAAATTCGATAGTCTTGAATATTTAGAAGTATTAAATCGTGGACTTGCAGTAATGGATTCTACGGCAACAAGTCTTTGCATGGATAATAAAATTCCTTTAGTAGTATTTAATATAGATAATCATGAAAATATTTTGAAAGCTGCTTTAGGCGAAAATATTGGAACAACTGTTGGAGGTAATGATTAATGATTAAAGAAGTAATAGCTAAAAATGAAGAGCGTATGAAAAAAACTTTAAGTGCAGCAAAATCTGAATTTGCTTCTCTTCGTGCAGGCCGTGCAACTCCTGCATTATTAGATAAAGTAATGGTAGAATATTACGGTTCTTTAGTACCAGTAAATCAGGTAGGTAATATCTCTGTTCCTGAACCTCGTATGATTTTAATTCAACCATGGGAAAAACCAATGCTTCATGAGATTGAAAAAGCAATTACAAGATCTGACCTTGGTCTTAGCCCAAATAATGATGGTACAGTAATTCGTTTAAATATACCTCAGCTTACTGAAGAACGTCGTACTGACCTTGTAAAAACATTGAATAAACGTGCAGAAGAATCTAAAGTATCTGTTCGTAATATTCGTCGTGATGCTAATGAAGCTATTAAAAAATTAGAAAAAGCAAAATCTATCACAGAAGATGATGCTAAAAAAGCTCAAGAAGATATTCAAAAAATCGTAGATAAATATATTAAAGAAATCGATATTGCTAGAGCGGAAAAGAAAAAGAAATAATGGAAGTTTGATTGTATGGAATATTTAGGATTGCCAGCTGTTGAGGCTATAGAGCGATTAAATTCTAGAAATATAAAATTTAAAATGAACTATACTGTGCCAATGAGAGGCTATTTTAAAGTTGATGATAGTAAACTATATATTGTCAGAGTAAAAGTTTTAGATGATAATGTATTAGAGCTTACAGCTGCTGCCAAGATGCGAAAGGAGGTGTAATAGATGGCTTATAAAATTACTGATGATTGCATTTCTTGCGGTGCTTGTGCAGGTACTTGCCCTGTAGGCGCTATTTCTGAAGGTGAAAACCATTATGAAATTGATGCAGATATGTGTGTAGAATGTGGTGCATGTCAAGCTGGTTGTCCAGCAGGTGCTATTGAAGCATAATTGTTTTATTAGCAATAAGCACTGGAAAGGCCCCTCTAAAGAGGGGCTTATTTCTTATATTTTATGTGGAAGGGGCTTCTAGTATGCTCAAAAAATATTTTCTTCTAAAAAAGAAAAAAGAGATATTTCTATAGATAAACAATTAGATTTAAATAAATTACCACAACATGTTGGTATAATTATGGATGGAAATGGTCGCTGGGCTACTGGAAAGGGTTTAATTAGAACATCTGGACATAAAGCTGGCGTGAAAACACTAAAAAAATTCTTAAAACTTGTATAAAATATAATATACCTATTTTAACAGTATATGCATTTTCTACTGAAAATTGGAAAAGACCAATGACAGAAGTTAATTTTCTGATGAATTTATTTTCTAGTTTTTTAGCAGAACAAATTGATGAAATGTGTGAAGATAATGTACGTATTCACTTTATTGGAAGAGTTGATGAATTACCAGGCAATTTACCAAATGAATTACATGCAGCAGAAGAACGCACTAAAAATAATACTGGTGTAAGATTTAATGTTGCTGTAAATTATGGTGGTAGAGATGAGATTGTAACAGCAGTAAAAAATATAGCTAGTGAAGTACAATCAGGTGATTTATCTATTGATAAAATTGATGATAAAGTGATTGACGATAATTTATATACAAAAGATTTGCCACCTGTAGATTTAATGATTAGAACAAGTGGCGATATACGATTGAGTAATTTCTTATTATGGCAGGCAGCGTATGCCGAATTTTGGTTTACAAAGACAAATTGGCCAGATTTTTCTTCTGAAGAATTCCTTCAAGCAATTGTTGATTTTCAAAAGAGAGATAGAAGATTTGGTGGTTTGAGTAGCAAATAATTATATTTAGGGCGGTGGAAGATTTTGCTAACACGAATTATCAGTGGAATTATTGGTATGATAATAGCTACAGGTGTAATTCAAATAGGGGGTTCATTATTTATAGCAGTTTCTATATTACTTGCTTGTCTTGCTTGGCGAGAATATGTAAATGCTTTTGCCCATAAGAATTATAATATACCATTGTTTTGGGGCTTATTGATTATTTGTTTTATGGTATTAAGTGGATATATGGCTAATAATATTGCATTTGGTATTGTAGTAGCTATATTTGTTTCCTTAATGAATATGATATTTAATCATAAGCATTTTTCTGTGTTAGATGGTTGTATTACTTTAGCAGGAACAATGTATATAGCTATTCCTTTTTATCATTTAATAATGCTTAGAATGATTGAGAATTCAACTATTTTAGCGACAAATAGTCTTTTAGGAGAATTTTCTGTAGGTTGTATTTTAATATGGCTTACTTTTATTGGTACATGGGCTAGTGATAGTTTTGCTTATTTTGTAGGTTGTAGTATAGGTAAACATCGTTTATGTCCAGAAATCAGTCCTAAAAAAAGCGTTGAAGGTTTTGTTGGCGGAATTTTAGGTTCAATGATATGTGTAGGTCTTTTAGGCAATTATTTTAATTTTGATATGATGATTATGTTATTAATGGGTGCATTGATAGCAATTATTGGTACATTTGGCGATTTAGTAGAGTCTTGTATTAAAAGATTTGTAGGTATCAAAGATTCAGGTACTTTAATTCCAGGTCATGGTGGCGTGTTAGATAGATTTGATAGTTTATTATTTACAGCACCGCTCGTTTATTATATAGCAATATTTTTATTAGATATTTAAGGTAAAGGATATAATATAATGAAAAAAATTGCAGTATTAGGTTCAACAGGTTCAATTGGAACTCAAACTTTAGATGTAGTTAGAAATCATAGTGATTTCTTAAAAATTGAAGTTTTAGCGGCTAATAATAATGATGAATTATTAGAACAGCAAATAAATGAATTTAAACCAGCTATGGCGATTTTGCATAATAAAGAAGCTTATGAAAAATTAAAAGCTCGTTATGTAGGAGAAACTAAATTATATTATGGTGAAGAAGGATTAATTGAAGGGGCTACTACAGATAAAATTGATACAGTAGTTACTTCATTAATGGGTTTTGCAGGTCTTCGTCCAACTATGAGAGCCATTGAAGCTGGTAAAAATATCGCACTAGCTAATAAGGAAACTTTAGTAGTAGCTGGTGATTTAGTTATGAAAAAAGCTCGTGAAAAACAGATTGAAATCATGCCGATTGATAGTGAACATGGAGCATTATTTCAATGTTTACATGGCGAAGATATGAATAAAGTTGACAAATTATTAGTTACTGCTTCTGGCGGTCCTTTTAGAGGTAAGAAAATAGAAGATTTAAAAAATGTTTCAGTAAAACAGTGCTTAAGTCATCCAACATGGAAAATGGGACGCAAGATTACTATTGATAGCGCATCTTTGATGAATAAAGGCTTAGAAGTAATTGAAGCAAAACAATTATATAATGTGGATTATGATAAAATTCAGGTAGTAGTTCACCCACAAAGTATTATTCATTCTATGGTGCAATATGTGGACGGATCAGTTATTGCTCAATTAGGTTCAACTGATATGAGACTTCCTATACAATATGCACTTACTTATCCAGAAAGAATGGTTTGTCCTGCTGAAAAATTAGATTTTTGGCAAATGAAAGATTTAACTTTTGAAAAGCCAGATACAGACACATTTAGAGGTCTTGCTTTAGCGTATGAAGCAGGAAAAATAGGCGGTTCTATGCCTTGTGTGATGAATGCTACCAATGAAATTGCTGTAGAAGCTTTCTTAAATGAAAAGATTAGTTTCTTAGATATTTATGATATAATAGAAGAAGCTATGCAATCTCATATAACTTTGATAGAACCAGAACTTGAAGATTTATTTGAAATTGATAGCAATATTCGTAAGCAAGTAAAGGAGAAGATTTATAAGTGTTAATCAGTGCAATTGCTATTGTATTTGTCTTTGGTTTGCTAGTATTGGTTCATGAATTTGGACATTTTATTACTGCAAAAAAAACTGGTATGCGTGTAGATGAATTTGCAATTGGTTTTGGTCCTAAATTAGTAAGTACAAAAAGAGGAGAAACAGTATATTCTATAAGAGCTATTCCTCTTGGTGGTTTTAATAAAATTGCAGGAATGGAAAAAGGCATGGATGAAGATGCAGGCGATAGAGCGTATTGGGCTCGTCCTGTATGGGCTAGAATGATTGTAATTTTAGCTGGTTCGATAATGAACTTTATTTTACCTTTTTTGATTTTTGCAGGAGTTTTTTTCTTTAATGGTATACAAACTCCATCAAATGCTCCAGTTTTAGGGCAAGTTATTTCTGGAGAAGCAGCAAGTCAAGCTGGCTTAAAAGATGGAGATAAAATTTTAAGCGTAAATGGAGAACAAATTACTTCATGGACAAATTTTGTACAGAAAGTGCAAAATGCTGATGGAAAAATTTTAAAAATAGAATTTATCCGTGATAATGAACAGATGGCTACTTCTGTTGTGCCAAAATATGATGAACAAGCTAAGCGTGCTTTGATTGGGGTAACTGCGCCAGTTGATGTAAAAAGTGTAGGTTTTGGTGAATCAATTGCTTTAGCATTTGCTACAGTAGTAAATATTATTTACCAAATGTATAGTGGTCTTATTGGCATGATAACAGGTAGTGTTAGTGCGGAATTATCTGGACCAGTGGGTGTAGCTCAAATGACTAGTCAAGCTGCACATTTAGGTTTAGTTCCATTATTACAATTTGCTGCATTATTGAGTTTGAACTTAGGAGTAATAAATTTATTGCCAATTCCTGCTTTAGATGGCGGACATTTTGTAGTTTTATTAGTAGAAGCAATTCGTGGTAAGGCTATTGAAGCTAAATATGTGAGAGTAGTGCAAATGGCTGGTATAATTTTATTATTATCCTTGATGTTCTTCGCTACAGCTCAAGATGTTGGTCGTTTATTTGGTTAAGAGTTAATAAATACAACATAAAAAGGTGTTGGATATAATGATAAAAAGAAAAATGACACGACAAATCAGTATTGGTGATGTGAAAATTGGTGGTGGTGCACCGATTTCTGTGCAATCTATGACTAATACTAAAACAACAGATACAAATGCTACAGTAGCACAGATAAAAGCATTAGTAGATGCTGGTTGTGATATTGTTCGTGTAGCTGTACCTGATATGTCAGCAGCTGAAAATATTTACAATATTAAAAGTCAAGTCGATGTACCTTTGGTTGCAGATATTCATTTTGATTATCGTCTAGCTTTAAAAGCTATAGAACAAGGTATAGATGCACTTCGTATTAATCCTGGGAATATTGGCGATGAAGAACGTGTAAAAGCAGTAGTCGAAGCTGCAAAAACAAGAAATATTCCTATACGTATAGGTGTTAATGCAGGTTCACTTGATAAAAAATTGTTGGCAAAATATGGTAAAGTAACAGCAGAAGCGTTAGTTGAAAGTGCTTTAGAGCATATAAGAATTCTAGAAAAATTAAATTTCTATGATATTAAAATTTCACTAAAAGCACATGATGTACCATTAACGCTAGATGCTTATCGTTTGATGAGTGAAACAGTGGACTATCCACTTCATTTAGGCATAACAGAAGCAGGCACTGTAAATACAGGAATTATTAAATCTGCTGTAGGTATAGGTGCTTTACTTGCTGAAGGCATAGGCGATACATTCCGCATTTCTTTGACTGGTGATCCTGTGAATGAAGTAAAAGTAGCAAATGAAATTTTAAAAGCATTAGGTCTTAAAGAATATGGACCTACACTTATTTCATGTCCTACTTGTGGTCGTTGTAATATTGATTTACCAAGTATTGCTGAAAAAGTAGAACAAAGATTGTCAGGAATAACAAAACCTATCAAAGTTGCTGTTATGGGTTGTGTTGTAAATGGCCCAGGTGAAGCCCGTGATGCTGATATTGGTATCGCTGGTGGAAAAGGTGAAGGATTAGTCTTCCGTAAAGGTGAAGTTATAAATAAAGTACCTGAAGATAAATTAGTAGATGCTTTATTTGAAGAATTAGATAAACTTATAAAATAAAAAGAAGCTGTAATAAAATTTTAGTTTTTAATTTTATTACAGCTTTTTTAATGGCAAAGAAGATAATGAACATTTTATTTTAGCTAAAGTATGATAGAATATATAAGTTAATTAATATTGAAAAGGGTTTTTCCCATATATTTTAGGAGGAATTTATAGTGCGTACATCTAAACTTTATGCGCCTACATTGCGTCAGACTCCAGCAGAAGCTGAAGTACCTAGTCATCAGCTAATGCTTAGAGCTGGTTTTATTCGTAAAGTAGCAGGTGGGGTTTATACATATTTGCCTCTTGCTTGGCGTACTTTACGCAAAATAGAACAAATTATTCGTGAAGAAATGGAAGCTAAAGACGGTCAAGAATTAGCTCTTCCAATTGTACAACCTGCTGAACTTTGGAAAGAAACTGGTCGTTGGGAAGTTTTTGGCGAAGAAATGTTCCGTTTAGTGGACAGACATAATCGTGAATTCTGCCTTGGACCAACACATGAAGAAATTATTACAGATTTAGTACGTAATGAAGTACGTTCTTATAAACAATTACCATTATTGTTATATCAAATTCAAAATAAATATCGTGATGAAATTCGTCCTCGTTTTGGTCTTATGCGTGGTCGTGAATTTATCATGAAAGATGCTTATTCTTTTGATAAAGATGAAGCAGGTCTTGATAAATCTTATAAAGATATGTATGATGCATATACAAATATCTTCAATCGTTGTGGTCTTACATTCCGCCCTGTAGAAGCTGATGGCGGTGCTATTGGTAATGCTACAACACATGAATTCACTGTATTAGCTGAAACAGGTGAATCTGATATCGTTTACTGTGAAAAATGCGATTATGCAGCAAACGCTGAAAAATCCGAATTAAAACCAATTGTTGCACCAGCTGAAGAAGAATTACCACTTGAAAAAGTAAATACTCCTGGTACAAAAACTATTGAGCTGTAGCTGAATTTTTAAATACTCCAATTGAAAAAATATCAAAGCTGTTATTTTCCAAAATGAAAAAGACCAAGTAATCTGTGCATTTGTTCGTGGAGACCATGAAGTAAATGATGTAAAATTACAAAATATTACAGGAGCAATCACATTAAAAATGGCAGAAGAGTCTGCTATTCGCGCTATTGGTGGTGTGCCTGGTTTCATGAGTCCAATCGGTCTTAGCAAAGATGCAATCGTGGTTGTTGATGCTACAGTAATGGAAATGCATAATGCTGTTTGCGGTGCAAATGAAGAAGATTGCCACTATAAAAATGCTAATCCAAAACGCGATTTCGGTGATGTAATCGTAGCTGATATTCGCCTTATTGCAGAAGGAGATCCATGTCCTCATTGTGGAGCACCAGTAAAAATGACTCATGGTATTGAAGTAGGACAAGTATTTAAACTTGGTATAAAATACAGTAAAGCACTTGGTGCTACTTTCCTTGATGAAAATGGTAGAGAAAAACCATTGATCATGGGTTGCTATGGTATCGGTGTTAGCCGTACAATGGCAGCTGCTATTGAACAATTCCATGATGATAATGGTATTATTTGGCCTGCATCTATTGCACCTTTTGAAGTGGTTATTGTACCTATCAACGCTAAAGATGAAGCTCAAATGCAGATTGCAGAAAAACTTTATGCTGATATGAAAAATGCTGGTATAGATGTACTTTTAGATGATAGAAAAGACAGAGCTGGCGTAAAATTTAAAGATGCTGATTTAATTGGCTATCCAGTACGTATTACTGTAAGCCCTAAACTTTTAGATGCTAATGAAGTAGAAATTAAAGTTCGCCGTGATGGTGCTACTTCTAATGTAAAAGTTGATGATTGTGCACAAACAGTAAAAGATATGCTTAAAAATCTATAATAAATTTTAAGTACGATATTATATAAAAAAGCACCTTAAAAGTTAGATTGTTTTTGACTTTTAAGGTGCTTTTGCTATTTTTATTATTTTTGAATTAATTTTGTTAAATAATCAGTTATTTCTTGCCAAAGATTAGGATTTGTATCTAGGACTTTACGTAATCGTTGAGGATATTTGCCATTTTTTTGATAAATTTCAATGATAAATTTTATAGCACAAATTAATTGTTCTTTATTTAAAGCAATATCAATATGTTGACCATATACAGGGCTATTTCCTAACAATCCACCGATATATATTTCAAATTTATGTGGATTTTTAAATGATGGCATTATGCCAATATCTTGAGATTTTGCTTTACCTAAGCTATTGATACAGCCAAACACACCTATTTTTAATTTTTAGGTACGATTTGACCATAAAATAAATCATCTAATTCTGTTGCTAAAGCATGTACATCATATAAACCCTTAGTGCAAGTAGTACCTTTACAGCTGACGATAGCTCTAACTGTAGTCCCTGTACCACCTAAGCGCAAATTGTGTGCTTTTATTTCAGCTAACATGCTCTCAATATTATCTGGGGAAATTTGTTCAATTTCTATAGTACCTCTAGATGTGGCAGTAATTTTACCATTGCCATATGTTGAAGCAATTTGAGCGATAGCTATTAATTCTTGAGCTGAAAATTCGCCACAATTACCTACAATTCTAGCTGTATAGAAATTATTTTTTTGATGGATTATACCTGCTGGTATCATTTTATTTTTCCTTTGTATTTACATATTGTTTAGTTTTACCAATATTTATCCATTCAACAGCTTTAGAATATTTTTCAAGTTCAGGAATACTAAGTTCAATAGCACTATTTCTGCTACCACAAGCAGGATAGACTTTATCAAAGCGTTTTAAAGATTCATCAAGATATACTTTTACGCCATCTTTAGGAGCAAATGGACAAACTCCACCGATAGGAAAGCCTGTCATAGGTTCAACTTCATCAGCTTTGAGCATAGTAGCTTTTTTGTGAAATTTTTCTTTGAATTTATGATTATCAATTCGCATATCACCAGCCATAACTACAAGAACAGCATCTTCATTTAATTTAAAAGACATAGTTTTGGCAATATGAGCTTCTTGGCAATTTAAAGCTTTAGCAGCTTCAGTTACCGTAGCACTAGAAACAGGAAATTCAATAATTTTATCTTCCATATTAAATTGTTTGAAATATGATTTTACTTTTTCTATGGACATAAAGACAGCTCCTTTTAAAAATAAAAGCCACTAACAAAAGTCAGTGGCTTTATTTTATAATATATTATTTTGCTTCGATAGCAGCATTTAAATCTTCGATGAGTTTATCGATATCGATGCCATGAGCGCCTGCACCTTGTTCGATGTTTTCAAAGTGAGCAGCAGCACAACCGAGGCAACCCATACCAGCGTTTACGAATACTTCTACAGTTTCAGGATATTGGCTAACAACTTCCATAATACCCATTTCTTTAGTTATAGTCATGAAAAATATCTCCTTTATTTATGATTTATAGTGAAATTTGATAATTAATTTTATTCACATGGGAATTATATCATATTTTTTTAGTTTTGGTATAAGTAAATAATATTTTTGTAAATAATCATAGAAAAATGATATGAATTTATTTTAAATTATTTTTAGTAAAG
>ENA-OQAY01000379-OQAY01000379.1-human-gut-metagenome-genome-assembly--contig:-NODE-379-length-13071-cov-1.317985_pt1 | contig 13071 bp, 9 predicted proteins | sample MGYA00242740_ERZ504537 | MGnify/ENA primary metagenome ERZ504537 (study PRJEB26092, sample SAMD00036272) | human gut metagenome | host: Homo sapiens | study: EMG produced TPA metagenomics assembly of... | reverse complement strand
CCGGAGCGCCCCCAGCCCAACCCGGAGAGTCCTCAGCCCAACCCCGGAGGACCCGAATGCCCCGGCGGGGGAGAGCAATGAGGTGAGCCTGGGCACCCCCGGCCTCCATGTGGAGACGCTGGAGGGCGACCTCCTGCCTTTTGACGCCCAGCAGCAGGGCAGCACCCTGCGGGTAACGTCCAACACTCTGCCGCCCGGCTCCACGGCACCCGGCAGGCGCTGGAGGCTCTGCAGGAGCAGGGGGTGGAGCAGATCCAGTTTGTCACCAGCTTCAAAACGACCACCCTGTCGGTGGAAGAGCTGCTGGCAGAGGGTGGCAGCTGGTTTGCTCTGGAGCACAACGGCCTTGTAAGCCGGCGGCTGAGCGCAGCTCAGGCCGAGAGCCTGAAGTGCCAGATGCGCTAAAAAAATACAGACCCCTTACAGGGGCCGCCTTGGGGAACCACCCGGGGCGGCCCCTTTTTTGTATAATGAAAAACCACTCGCTAGGCGAGTGGTTCAGTAAAAGACTTCTTATGAAAAACCCCCGCTCCGCCGGGGGATATTTATTGTTCCCCATGGAACATCATTCAAAATAATCGGCGTATTCCTCGGTGAGCTTACTGCCCAAACGGCGGATGCCGCCGTAAAGGTGGCGTTCCACCAGCGGCTCAAAGGCCGCCAGGTCACACCGCTCGATGGCGTCGATGAGATTGTGGTGGTCGGCCACCACTTCGGCGAGCCCGCCGGTGGTCAGGGTGTCCAGCATCCGGAAGCGGCTGTAGTCGGCGTGGGCATTCTGCAGCGTCCGCCAGAGGTACATCTTGCCCATGGCAGAGAACCACGTTTCGTGGAGCCGGGTGTCAGCCTCATAGAGACGGTTGAAGTCCAGCGTTTCGGCCTTGGCCAGCTCGTCGTAGGCGGCGGCACGCTGGCGGATGAGGCGCGGTGCTCCGGTGTGCAGTGGGGCGCAAAGTCTCGCAGGACCCGGGCCTCCACCGCGATGCGCTCATAGATCAGCTCGTCCACGATGTCCCGGTTCAGCCGGGTGACGGTGGTGCCTTTGTACGGCACGATCTTCACCAGCCCGTTCTCCTGCAACCGCTGCAGCACCACCCGGATGAGGGAGCGGGGCGCGCCGAAGCGGGTGCAGAGCGGGTTTTCGCTCAGCGAACAGCCGGGCCGGAGGGTCAGATCGATGATCTCCCGCTCAAGGACGGCGTATATTTCAGAATCTGTTTTATACTGTTGTTCCATTGTCGTTTTCCTGTCTGATGCCCCAAGCGGGCCATGTCCCGGGGACCGGGAGGCGGAAGTCCATTTCTTTTCCGGTGTCGGGATGGATGAAGCGGAGCCGTGCGCTCTGGAGCGCAATGTCTCCCTTGATGCGGCTGCCGTATTTGCCGTCGCCCCAGAGTGGGTGGCGGCGGGACGCGAACTGCACCCGTATCTGGTGGGTGCGCCCGGTGTGGAGGGTGATGTCCGCAAGGCTGGCGCTGCCGTCCGGGGCGGAGGCAGAAATGCAGTATTCCAGCACAGCCTCCTTCACGCCCTTGCGCGGACGGCTCACCGGAAAAACACGGCCTTTCCGGCTGTCCTTGAATAAGTAGTCCCGCAGGACGCCTTCGGCGGGCAGCTTTTCGTCCGACCCTCCCGCGATGAGGGCGCGGTATTGTTTCACGAAAGGCGGCGCGGTCGGCGTGTCGGCGGCAGGCTCGGCCCGGCCATCCTGTTCGGCATAAACCTGCTGGCTCTGTGTCACCTGACGGCTGAGGGCGGCGGCTGCCTGCGGGGTCTTCGCGTAGACCATCAGACCCGACACGCCGGTGTCCAGCCGGTGGATGACGCCCACATAGGCGTCGGGCCTGCCCCAGAGCTTCCGAAGGGCGGCGGGTACGCCGTCCTCGCTGGAAAGCCCGGCGGGCTTGTCCAGAACCACGAGGGCTGTATCTTCGTAGAGTATCACAGCCTGCCCTCGTCCACCAGTGCCTTGAGCTTGAGCACGCCCGCGATGGTCTTGCCGTCCTTGATCTCGCCGCTCATGACCATCTCGTAGGCTTTTGCCAGCGGGATGCGGTCAGGCGTCAGGAACTCGTCGTCGTCCAGATGCATCTGGGTGGTGTGCAGGCCGGTGGCCACCCACATATAGATGATCTCGGTGTCATAGCCCACCGTGGGGTAGAACTCGCCCAGCGGGGTGTAGTGGTCGGCGGTCAGGCCGCACTCTTCGCCCAGCTCCCGCTTGGCGGCTTCGAAGGGGTCTTCGCCCTTTTCCAGCTTGCCGGCGGGCAGCTCCCACAGCTCCTGCTGCATGGCGTAGCGGAACTGGCGCACCATGCAGAGGGTGCCGTCCTCAAAATACGGTACGATGCAGGCCCCGCCGTGGTGGTGGACCACCTCCCGGATAGAAGTCTCGCCGTTTTCCAGCAGAGCCACGTCTTTGGTCAGCGTGACCACCCGGCCTTCAAAGAGAACTTCGCTCGAGAGCGTCTTTTCAAAATGTGCAGCATCCATCGTTTTGTGCCTGTCCTTCCCTGCGCTGTGCGGCGCATGATACTATAGATAAAGTTTACGGCAGAATCTGTACAAATGTCAATTATAAATTTAGAATTTTGTAAGAAAAAGCCTCATGGATACTGGATTTTGGAGCACAACACCGTCATGGATGCAGCAAAGAACACATCTGTAAAAAAGCGCTAAAAAATTTCTTGAATTTTTGTTGTGTTTTTACAGTCGGTTTGCGTTGCCTTTACCGGCGGAATTTGCTATTATATTAGATGAGCAATAGTGCCTTCATGGGGTTCTCCGGCCCCGGGCAGGGCTATTGCCCTTGATGAGCGTGTGCTTTTGTGGAGTTCTCCGGCTCCGGCGAAGTGCGGCGCTTATCAGTTGAGCAATACGTTTTTCAAAGGAGTTCTCCGGCTCCGGTAAAAAGACGTTTGCCCCGCGCAGAAGGTACCAAATTCTGAATGGAGGAAGAAAAATGCCTAGAGCAAAGCAAACCATGGATGGCAATACCGCTGCCGCTCATGTAGCATATGCCTACACGGACGTGGCTGCCATCTACCCCATTACCCCCTCTTCTCCGATGGCTGACTCTGTGGACCAGTGGTCCGCTCAGGGCCAGAAGAACATCTTCGGCAACCAGGTCAAGGTCGTCGAGATGGAGTCTGAGGCAGGCGCTGCAGGCGCTGTGCACGGCTCTCTGGGTGCAGGTGCTGTTACCACCACCTTCACCGCTTCTCAGGGCCTGCTGCTGATGATCCCCAACATGTACAAGATCGCTGCTGAGCAGCTGCCCTGCGTGTTCGATGTTTCTGCACGTACCGTTGCTACCCAGTCCCTGAACATCTTCGGTGATCACAGCGACGTTATGGCATGCCGCCAGACCGGCTTCGCAATGCTGGTCGAGAGCAGCGTGCAGGAAGTCATGGACCTGTCCCCTGTTGCCCATCTGGCAGCGATCGAGGGCAAGGTTCCCTTCCTGAACTTCTTCGACGGCTTCCGTACTTCTCACGAGTACCAGAAGATCGAGAAGTGGGACTACGCCGATCTGAAGGAAATGTGCAACATGAAGGCTGTCGAGGAGTTCCGTGCAAAGGCTCTGAACCCCGAGCACCCCAAGATGCGCGGTTCCCACGAGAACGGCGACGTGTTCTTCCAGCATCGTGAGGCCTGCAACTCTGTCTACGACGCACTGCCCGCAGTCGTCGAGAAGTACATGGCCAAGATCAACGAGAAGCTGGGCACCAACTACGACCTGTTCAACTACTACGGCGCACCCGATGCCGATCGCGTCATGATCGCTATGGGCTCTGTCTGCGACGTTGCTGACGAGGTCATCGATTACCTGAACGCTAAGGGCGAGAAGGTCGGTATCATCAAGGTCCGCCTGTACCGTCCCTGGGTGTCCTCCGCTCTGCTGAAGGTCCTGCCTGCTACCGCTAAGAAGGTCGCAGTTCTGGACCGCACCAAGGAGCCCGGCTCTCTGGGCGAGCCCCTGTACCTGGATGTCGCAGCTACCCTGCGTGAGGCTGGCAAGAATGATGTCATCCTGACCGGCGGCCGTTACGGTCTGGGCAGCAAGGACACTCCCCCGTCCTCCATCTTCGCTCTGTTCAAGGAGCTGGAGAAGGATCAGCCGAAGGAGCGCTTCACCCTCGGCATCACCGATGATGTCACCGGCCTGTCTCTGCCTGAGGTCAAGCCCGCTCCCATCACCGCAGCAGCTGGCACCAAGGAGTGCAAGTTCTGGGGTCTGGGCGGCGACGGTACCGTCGGTGCTAACAAGAACTCCGTCAAGATCATCGGCGACCACACTGATAAGTATGTTCAGGCATACTTCCAGTATGACTCCAAGAAGACCGGCGGCGTGACCATCAGCCACCTGCGTTTCGGCGACAAGCCCATCCGCAGCCCCTACTACATCAACCAGGCTGACTTCGTGGCCTGCCACAACCCCGCTTACATCCACATGGGCATGAAGATGGTCCAGGATGTCAAGCCCGGCGGCGTGTTCATGATCAACTGCCAGTGGAACGATGAGGAGCTGGGCCATCACCTGAACGCTGAGGCCAAGAAGTACATCGCTGACAACAACATCCAGCTGTACACCATCAACGCTATCGACAAGGCTATCGAGATCGGTATGGGCAAGCGCACCAATACCATCCTGCAGTCCGCTTTCTTCAAGCTGGCTGACGTTATGCCCATCGAGGACGCTGTCAACTTCATGAAGCAGGCAGCTCAGAAGAGCTACGGCAAGAAGGGTCAGGACGTCGTTGAGATGAACTGGAAGGCCATCGATGCCGGTGTTGACGCCATCCACAAGGTGGACGTCCCCGCTTCCTGGTCCAACCCCGAGGCCGATCCCGCTCCGAAGGAGCTGGCTGGCCGTCCCGAGCTGGTCAAGCAGATCCGCGACGTCATGGAGCCCATCGCTCGTATGGACGGCGACAGCCTGCCTGTCTCTGCTTTCGTTGCTAACGCAAACGGCGAGTGGGAGCAGGGTGCTTCCGCTTACGAGAAGCGCGGCACCGCTGTGAACGTCCCCGAGTGGGATGCTTCCAAGTGTGTTGGCTGCAACCAGTGCGCATTCGTGTGCTCTCACGCAACCATCCGTCCCTTCCAGCTGACCGCTGACGAGCTGGCAGCAGCTCCCGCACAGACCAAGAGCCGCGACAACAAGCCCGCTAACGAGTACAAGTTCGTTATGGCTGTGTCTCCTCTGGACTGCATGGGCTGCGGCGAGTGTGTCACCGTCTGCCCCACCAAGGCTATCCAGATGGTTCCTCAGGAGTCTCAGGCCGATCAGCAGGCAGTCTTCGACTACTGCGTCGCCAACATCTCCAAGAAGCCCTCTAAGTTCGCAGACGACACCGTCATCGGCTCTCAGTTCAACCAGCCGCTGCTGGAGTTCTCTGGCTCCTGCGCAGGCTGTGCTGAGACCTCTTACGCACGTCTGATCACCCAGCTGTTCGGCGAGAAGATGTACATCTCCAACGCCACCGGCTGCTCCTCTATCTGGGGCGGTACTGCTTCCATCTCTCCGTACACTGTCAACAAGGACAGCGGCCACGGTCCTGCATGGTGCAACTCCCTGTTCGAGGATAACGCAGAGCACGGCCTGGGCCTGTATCTGGGCCAGAAGACCGTCCGTGAGAACCTGATCAAGCGCATCGCTGAGGTCGCTGGTTCTGACAAGGCTTCTGCTGAGCTGAAGGCTGCCTTTGACGAGTTCATGGCAACCAAGAACAACACCAAGGCTAACGATGCCCCCGCTAAGGCTCTGATCGCTGAGCTGGAGAAGGCTGCTGCCGCTGGCTGCACCGAGTCCGCTGAGATCCTGAAGAGCAAGGAGTTCATCGCCAAGAAGTCCGTCTGGATCTTCGGTGGTGACGGCTGGGCATACGACATCGGCTTCGGCGGTCTGGACCACGTCCTGGCTTCCGGCGAGGATGTCAACGTCATGGTCTTCGATACTGAGATGTACTCCAACACCGGCGGACAGGCATCCAAGGCCTCCAACATCGGCGAGGTCTGCCAGTTCGCTGCTGCTGGTAAGGAGATCAGCAAGAAGAGCCTGTCTGAGATCGCTATGACCTACGGTTACATCTATGTTGCTCAGATCGCTCTGGGCGCTAACATGAACCAGGCTGTCAAGGCTATCGCAGAGGCTGAGGCATATCCCGGCCCCTCCCTCATCATCGGCTACGCTCCCTGCGAGCTGCACGGTGTTAAGGGCGGCATGACCAACTGCCAGAACGAGATGAAGAAGGCAGTTGAGGCTGGTTACTGGAACCTGTTCACCTTCAATCCGGCCAACAAGGCTCAGGGCAAGAACCCCTTCACCCTGACCTCCAAGGCTGTGGATGCCGAGAAGTATCAGGCCCTGCTGGCAAACGAGACCCGTTACAGCCGCCTGACTCGTGCATTCCCGGATCGTGCAAAGCAGCTGTTCGCTCGCAACGAGCAGGTCGCAAACGACCGTTACGAGCATCTGACCCGCCTGGTCGAGCTGTACAAGTAAACCAAAGTTCTTTTGACTCTGGCTGGAATTTTGCCGCAGCGGCACCTTAGTCCCGAAAGGGCGGCTGCTCCGTGCTGGCGATTACTGCGCAACGCAGCAGTACGAAACTGTGGCCCCGGCCAGAGAAGAAATGACAGGCTTATTTCTACGCAGAGACTGGAGCTTTGTACTCCAAACTGATTTCAACTCTCTGCCCGCGTCCGAACGCGTCGGGGCGGGCAGAGCCTGAAATACCAAAGCGCCCGCGAGGGTCCTTGAAAGCATACTTCGCGTGTGTCAGGAGCATAAGGTCTGTTCGCAGATACCTTGCTCCGCCTGCTGCATAAGACCTGCTTGCAGGTATCTTGCCGCAGTCAAAAACGGATCCCGTTTTTAGCGCCCCGCTCACTGGAAACAGTGTCCGGGGCGTATTTTTGTGTCTTTTACACTTTCTTCATAGGTTTTTCATGAAATCCGGTGCAGAATCTGCTATACTACAGCCATGAGGATTCGGGGCCGCAACCGATTCCTTGTACATGATTCCTCCTCACACCAAAGCAATATCCAAACACAGCGCCCTTTCCGGTGAAGCCGCAAGCACCGGAGAGGCGCTGTGCGTTTTTTCTGCGTCAATATTCCGGAAATGGACGCCTTACAGGGTTGACCGGGCATTTGAGTGGAGATATAATAAACCTGTAGGCTAAGAAACTTAGTAAAACGAATTTGTGGAGGTGAACGCAGGACAATGGACCCGGATCATAGTCGAAGACGATGGAATGATGCGGCCGGAACGACCGCGAAAGGTGCTGCGTTCGCCTTTTTTGTACGCTGAACAGCGGAGTATCCGCTGTCCGGCTGCCGTACAAAAGAGGCGCAGCTTTGTGCGTGCAGATGGGCAGTGCGGCCCGGGTCTGCGGCGCAGGAGCGGCGCTTTTTGCGTTGATGCGGCTGTGTCCTCCTGAGACAGAAAAGAGGAGGAACACAAATGGAAGAAGAAAAGAAGACCCCGGAGCGCGAAGAGGAACAGGCTCTTCCGGTGCAGGAGCTGCCCACGGATATTCCCGCTGAGGTGCGCCAGAAGCTGGTCGAAGACCTGAATGAGCAGGCCACCGAAGACCTCAAGCAGGACGTCCGCGAGGCCGAAAAAGAGGAGGCCAACGACGAAGAAGTCAAGGCCAACCCCGAGATGCTGACCAAGAGCCGTCTGCTCAAGCTGCTCGTCAAGAAGCAGTACGTCAAGCTGCGCGAAGTGACCGAGGAAGAGCAGCCCGCCGACCTGGCCGAGCTGCTGGAAGAGCTGGACGAGAACAACCGCCTCGTGGTGTTCCGTCTGCTGAAAAAGGACGTTGCAACGGAAGCATTCGCCTATATGTCCGATGAGGCCCGCGACGACCTCGTGAATGCTTTCTCCGACGTCGAGCTGGTGAGCGCCATCGAAGATATGAGCCTTGACGATGCCGCCGACCTGCTGGAAGATATGCCCGCAGGCGTGGTCAAGCGGGTGCTGGAAAAGTCGTCCCGCCAGACCCGTGAGAGCCTGAACAAGCTGCTGAACTACCCCGAGAGCTCTGCCGGCAGCCTGATGACCCCCGAATACGTCCGTCTGCGGCAGGATATGACCGTCGGTGACGCCTTTGCCGCTATCCGCAAGCAGGGTGAGAACGCCGAAACGGTCTACACCTGCTATGTAGTGGAGCGCAACCGCCTGCTGGGCGTCGTGTCGGCCCGCAGCCTGCTGCTGTCTGACCCCTCTACCCCCATCGTGGACATCATGGACGACAATGTCGTCACCGTGAAGGTCACGGATGATCAGGAGTATGTGGCCCGCGAGATGCAGCGCTACGACTTCACCGCGATGCCTGTTCTGGACAACGAGGGCATGTTCGTCGGTATCATCACCATCGACGACGCCATCGACGTCCTGACCGATGAGAGCACCGAGGATATGCAGAAGATGGCAGCTATTCTGCCCGACGACGATGCCACCACCTACTTCGGCACCAGCGTCTGGACCCACGCCAAGCAGCGTATCCCCTGGCTGCTCATCCTGATGCTCTCTGCTACCTTCACCGGCATGGTCACGACCCACTACGAAGAGGCTTTCGTCAGCCTGCCCCTGCTGGTCTCCTTCATGCCCATGCTGATGGATACCGCCGGCAACTGCGGCAACCAGATCAGCACCCTGATGGTCCGCGGCCTCGCTCTGGGCGAGGTGGAGCCCAGCGACTTCCTCAAAGTTCTGGGCAAGGAGCTGCGGGTCTCCGCCATCGTCGGCGCGGTGCTGGGCCTCGTCAATGGTCTGCGCATCTACCTGATGTACACCTACCTCTACGCCGGCCAGTATGACAATGTCATCGGCTACGCAGTGGTCGTCAGCGTGTCGCTGTTCTTCAGCGTCATCCTCGCAAAGCTGGTGGGCGGTATGCTGCCGCTGGCCGCCAAGAAGCTGGGTGCCGACCCGGCCATCATGGCGACCCCCCTTCATCACCACCATCGTGGACGCCTGCAGCTTGATCCTCTACTTCCAGATCGCACAGGCTGTCTTCCGCGGCATGATGTAAATACACAAAAACGCCCCTGCTCAGGAAGTGCTGAGCGGGGGCGTTCTGTTTCCCAGATACAACAAGGCCCCCGTCTGGCGCTTGCGGCGACGCCAGAGGGGGCCTTGCTGTTTGGGGTATTGCTTTGGTGTGAGGAGGAATCATGTGCAAGGGGCGGTTGCGGCCCCGCACCCTTGTGAGCTATAGTATACCCGAATTACCGGCCAAAATCATGTCTTTCCTGTGAAAGATTTGTTAATCGGCCTGTGAAATTTTTGGAGCGGAAATGCAGCGCTTTGCTTACAGCGTCTCGATGTCGCTCACGGTGATTTCGTCAGAGCGGGAATTTTTGGTGTAGGTCACGCGCTGATTGCCGCAGGTAAAGCTAACGGCGACGGTGCGGCTGGAACGGTACCAGCTGTCATAGGTCGACTGGCTGATTTCATACGCCAAGGCAACACTGCGCTCCTCGCCGGGTCTGATGGTGAGACTGTCATAGGTGCGCCAGATGTCTGCATCTCCCACATCCCGTGCGCTGAAGTTGAACGGGGGGATGGGGGTACCATCCAGCGTAGTGGCAAAGTTATCACCGCTGAGAGTCACAGGCTTCGAGCTGACATTAGTCATGACGATTCTGAAAGAGATCTCGTAGACGGGAACAGTGGCATTTGCGGCCCAGTATGTCATTCTGCCAATTTTGCAATCCGCAGCCACGATGCCGCCGACTGCGCCCTCGATCAAAGCCTGATTGACAGCTTCATTGGTGGAAGAGCAGGCCGTCAGTGCAGCGGCAGCGGCCACAACGCCCAGACCTCTCAGGAATACTCGGCGGGAAAACATCTCAGACATTCTTCATACCTCCGTGCGGGCGGGACGCGCCCTGTTTTGACTCGATGATAGCATAGAAAAGCCAGCGGTACAAGCGGTTCGGTGTAATATACAACGTAATATCTCACAGCGCCGCATGCTGACGGCCCATCTCCACATAGGCCTCGGCATTTTCTATGTTGTGGGCCAGCTGGTCGTCCCGGATGGTCTTGATGACCCGGGCAGGCACGCCTACCGCCACCGAGTTGTCGGGGATGACCATCCCTTCAGGCACCAGCGCCCCGGCCCCGATGATGCAGTTTTTGCCCACGACGGCGTGGTTGAGGATGGTAGCATGCATCCCGATGAGGCTGTTGTCCCCCACCGTGCAGCCGTGGACGATGGCGCTGTGGCCTACCGTGACGTTTTTGCCCAGAACGACCTGCCCGCCGGGGTCGCAGTGGAGCACGGCGTTGTCCTGCACATTGCTGTTCTCGCCCAGTATCAGCGCGCCCTCGTCGGCCCGCAGTACAGCCCCGTACCAGATATTCACGCCCCTGCCCAGTGTCACGTCGCCCAGCACCGTCGCATTCGCCGCCACAAAGACAGCGCCCTCATCCCGGGGCATTTTTCCACCAAAGGAGAGCATCATTGTTGAAAAACCACCTTTCTCTTTTGCTTCATTTATGGTATTCTTTATTATAGCTCTTATTGTCGGAGCAAGGAAGCCCCCAGGCTTCCGAAGGAGTATCAATTTATGCAGTTTCATCCCTTTGCGCGGCGGTTTCTGGCTCTGGTCCTGACCGCTGCATTCATGACCACAGCGGCACTGTCCGGTTTTGCCGTCTACGCGATGCCCATTCAGGCCGCCTACCCGCAGGAATCCATCTACCTCTTCGATGCCGATACCGGCGAAGCTCTCGTGGAGCAGAACCCCGACCTTCCCCGCTGCGTCGCCAGCCTGACCAAGATGATGACGGCCCTTCTCGTGCTGGAAAGCGGCACCGACCTCAGCGCCGGTATCACCATCCCGGCCAGCCTCACGCCGGAACTTCAGTCCATCCGGGCCAACCGGGGCCACACCATCGGCCTGCAGGCCGGCGAGACGGTGCGCCGCATCGATATGATGTACGCCATGCTCCTGCCCAGCGCCAACGACGCAGCCAGCGTGCTGGCCGTCGATACCTCCGGCAGTCTGGCTGCCTTCGCGGCCCAGATGAACGTCCGGGCCAGCCAGCTGGGCTGTACGGCCACCCATTTCACCTGCCCCCACGGCCTCTACGACGGCGGCAACTACTCCACGGCCCGCGATATGGCGAAGATCGCGCTGGCCTGCTATGCGGACCCGACCTATCGCCAGATAGCGGATACGGTGTCCTATGAACTGCCCGCCACCAACCTGCATCCGGCCCGGACGGTCACGACTACCAACAAGCTTTTGCAGCCCGGCAGCGGCTATTACCGCAGCGATGCCCACGGCATGAAGACCGGCTTCACCACCCAGGCCGGGCGGTGCTTCGTCACCTTTGCCCGGCAGGACGGCCATACGTACGGGCTGGTCATCCTGGGCTCGAACTCCCAGAATATCTTCCGGGAGGCGGCAGAGCTGTTCGACTGGGCCTTTACCAGCCCCGAACTGCACCCCGCCCCGGGAAAGCCCGAGGCCGAACCCGAGAAGCACGGGCTGAGTGCATTCTGGCACAAAGTGTTTGGCTGATGTTTGAATGTTAAGGAGGACAAGCCTATGAATCGACCCACCTTCCTGCGCCGGAGCACGGCGCTGCTGCTCACGCTGGTGCTGATGGTCTGCGCCGCCCTGCCCGGGTTTGCCGCTTATCAGATGCCCATCCAGACGGCCAGCGACACCGAGTCGGTCTATCTCTTCAATCTGGATACCGGCAAGCCCATCCTCAGGCAGAACTCTGACCAGCAGCGCTACATCGCCAGCCTCACCAAGATGATGACGGCTCTGCTCTTCCTCGAGAGCGGCAAGGACATGAACGCTGAGATCACCATCCCCACCAGCCTGACCCAGGAGTTCAAGGACATCCAGAACGCCAACGGCTCCACCATGAACCTCCGCATCGGCGAGACGGTGCGCCGCATCGACCTGCTCTACGGTCTGCTGGTGGCCAGCGCCAACGACGCGGCCAGCGTCATCGCCAGCGACGTCTCGGGCGGCGACCTGACGGCCTTTGTGGCCCAGATGAACGCCCGCGCCAAGGAGCTGGGCTGCACGGATACCACCTTCTCCTGCGTCCACGGTCTGTACGACTACGGCAACGTCTCCACGGCAGAGGACCTTGCAAAATTGCCGCTGCCTGCTACGCCAACGAGACCTATATGCAGGCCGCGAACACCCTCACCTATACGCTGCCCGCCACGAACCTGCACCAGAACGAGCGGACCATCAAGTCCACCAACCTCATGCTGGACCCGGAGTATGCCTATCACCGCGACTATGTCCGGGGCATGAAGACCGGCTTTACTACCCTCGCAGGCCGGTGCTTCGTCACCTTTGCCCAGCAGGACGGCCACACCTACGGCCTCGTGGTGCTGGGCAGTGATATGGACAACATCTACCGCGAGTGTGCGGAGATTTTGGACTGGGCTTTCTCCAGCTTTTCTGACCGTCAGCTCGTGGACACGGAGACGGTGCTGACCACCATCCCGCTGACCAAGTGCCGCACGGAGGAAGCCGTGGAGCTCTACGCCGCCAGCGACCTCAGCGGCTACGGCCACGCCGACGATGAAGTGACCTTCGAGTTCTCGGTGCCGGAGAGCACTTCGGCCACCGTCAAGGAGGGTGCTGTGCTTGGTACGGCCACCGTCTACCTCGACGGCTACGAGATGGGAACGGTGGACCTTGTGACCCACAAAGAATATGTGTCTGACTTTCGCACCGACGCCAAAACGACCCTTCTTCTCATGGCCGCGCTCATCGGCATCCTCATCGTGCTGGGCTTCCTGACGATGGTGGCCGGCGGCGGTTCGCTGAACCTGCGGCGGCGGAGTCGGTCCCGCAGAAGATAATAGGATCAAATAGCAATAGCAAAAGCAAAAGCTCCCCTTCCGGGGAGCTTTTGCTTTATCCAAGCTTCGCTGCAAGAACGGAAAGTGTGATTTTGGGGTTCACCTGTGCGCCGAGCCGCTGAATGGCCGCATCGGCCAGCGAGAGGGCGCGGCGGGCGGCGTCAGCCGTCAGAGGGGTGCTGGCGCACCCCCGGAGCCCGGCGG
>ENA-OQAY01000378-OQAY01000378.1-human-gut-metagenome-genome-assembly--contig:-NODE-378-length-13092-cov-0.681836_pt1 | contig 13092 bp, 16 predicted proteins | sample MGYA00242740_ERZ504537 | MGnify/ENA primary metagenome ERZ504537 (study PRJEB26092, sample SAMD00036272) | human gut metagenome | host: Homo sapiens | study: EMG produced TPA metagenomics assembly of... | reverse complement strand
CTGGGAAAAGTACAGGTTATGGTAGAGAGTACATACGGAGACAGCCATCCTGGAAGTGGACATCTGAACATTCTTGTGGAAGAGGTTCGCAAGGGAATTGCTGAGGAAGGCGGATTTGGTGCCCGTTATCACTGCACAGATATCTGTGACGGAGAAAGCCAGGGTACAGATGGAATTAACTATAGTCTTGCCAGTCGTGAAATGATCGCAAACATGATTGAAATTCATGCAAATGCAACACCATTTGATGCAGGAGTTTATCTTTCCAGCTGTGATAAGGGTGTACCCGGAAATCTGATGGGACTTGCAAGAGTTAATATTCCGTCTGTATTTGTACCGGGCGGAACTATGAATGCAGGACCGGAAATGCTGACGCTGGAACAGCTTGGAATGTACAGCGCTAAATTTGAACGTGGCGAAATTGACGAAGAGAAGCTTGACTGGGCAAAATGTAATGCCTGCCCAAGCTGTGTGCATGTTCCTTTATCGGAACAGCATCTACAATGCAGATCATGGCAGAAGCACTGGGACTTGCACTTCCGGGTACAGCACTGATGCCATCCACAAGTCCGGATCTTCTGGCTTTTGCAAGAGAAGCGGGAAGACAGGCTGTAAGAATCGCACAGATGGAAAATATGCGTCCTTCTGATATTGTAACAATGGACAGCTTTGAGAATGCAATCCTTGTACATGCAGCAATCTCCGGAAGTACAAACTGTCTGCTTCATCTTCCTGCAATTGCTCATGAATTTGGCATTGAGATCACAGGAGACACCTTTGACAGACTTCACAGAAATGCAAGATATCTTCTGGATGTTCGTCCTGCAGGACGCTGGCCTGCAGAATGCTTCTATTATGCAGGTGGTGTACCGGCAATCATGGAAGAGATCAAAGAGCATCTCCATCTGGACGTTATGACAGTTACAGGCAAGACTCTGGGTGAAAACCTTGAAGAACTGAAGAACAACGGATTCTATGAGAAATGTGAGAAGTGGCTTCAGGAATTTAACAAACGATATAATGTAAATCTTACAAAAGAAGATATTATCCGTCCATATGATAAAGCAATCGGAACAGATGGAAGTATTGCGATCCTTCGTGGAAACCTGGCACCGGAAGGCGCAGTAATCAAACACACTGCATGCCCGAAAGAAATGTTTAAATCCGTTCTTCGCGCAAGACCTTTTGACAGCGAGGAAGAATGCCTGGATGCAGTACTGAAACATAAGGTTCAGAAAGGTGATGCTGTATTTATCCGTTACGAGGGACCGAAAGGAAGCGGAATGCCGGAAATGTTCTATACTTCCGAAGCAATCAGCAGTGATAAAGAACTTGGAAAGAGCATTGCCCTGATCACTGACGGCCGTTTTTCCGGTGCATCTACAGGTCCGGTTATCGGACATTGCAGCCCGGAAGCTGTTGACGGAGGCCCGATTGCACTGGTAGAGGAAGGCGACCTGATCGAAATCGATGTTATGGAAAGAAAATTAAATATCATCGGAATCGCAGGAGAGCGCAAGTCCATGGAAGAAATCGATGAGATTCTTGCAGAAAGACGTAAAAACTGGAAACCAAGAGAAGCAAAATACAAAAAAGGTGTGCTGCGTCTTTTCAGCCAGCATGCAGCAAGCCCTATGAAGGGAGCTTATCTGGAGTATTGATTATGAAGCATAAATTTATTACCATCGGCGAGATTATGCTGCGTCTGACACCGCCGGATTATGAAAAATCAGAACAGCTACAACCTTTGAAGCAAGATATGGGGGAAGTGAGGCCAATGTGGCCCTTTCCCTTGCAAATCTTGGAATTGATGCCTCATTTTTTACAGTTGTGCCGGATAACAGTCTGGGTAAAAGTGCCGTGCGTATGATGCGAAGCAATGATGTAAACTGTGACAGCATTGTTTATTCCACAGAAGAAGAGACACCTACTCATCGTCTGGGAACCTATTATCTGGAAACCGGATATGGGATCCGCCCGAGCAAGGTAGTTTATGACAGAAAACACAGTGCGTTTTCTGAGTATGATTTCAGTAAGACAGATGTGAAAAAACTGCTGGAAGGGTATACATGGCTTCATTTAAGCGGTATCACTCCTGCTCTTGGAAAAAGCTGCAGGGAACTGATTCTGACCTGTCTGAAAACTGCAAAGGAAATGGGTATGACAGTAAGCTTTGACGGAAACTTCAGAAGCACCTTATGGAGCTGGGAAGAAGCCAGAGATTTCTGCACACTTTGTCTGCCATATGTGGATGTTCTTTTTGGAATTGAACCTTATCATATCTGGAAAAATGAAGAGGATCATGCAGCCGGAGATGTGAAGGACGGTGTTCCTTTCCAGCCCAACTGTGATGAACAGAAAAAAGTATTTGAAGCTTTTGTGGAAAGATATCCAAATATCAAATGCATTGCAAGACATGTGAGATTTGCACACAGCTGCAGTGAAAACAGTCTTTCTGCTTATCTATGGAAAGATGGAAAAATCTATGAAAGCAGACGTCTGACTTTCCACATTCTGGACAGAGTGGGAGGCGGAGATGCATTTGTAAGCGGAATCATCTACGCGTTGATGAATGATTACACACCTGAGGATACAGTAAACTTCGGTGTTGCTGCAAGCGCAGTAAAGCATACAATCCATGGAGACGGAAATATTACAGATGACGTTTCCCTGATCAGACATGTAATGGAAATGAATTTTGATATTAAGAGATAAAACATTATGAAAGGTGAGAAAATTCGAATGAAAGATTTAGCAGAAAGATTTCATGAAGTGGGAGTTGTCCCTGTAGTAGTTCTGGAAGATGTAAAGGATGCAGTGCCGCTTGCCCAGGCGCTTGTAGAAGGAGGACTTCCATGTGCAGAAGTAACTTTCCGTACAGCGGCAGCAGAAGAGTCTATCCGTCTGATGACTGAAAAATTTCCGGAAATGCTGGTTGGAGCCGGAACTGTACTTACCACAGAACAGGTGGATGCAGCTGTGAAAGCAGGTGCAAAGTTTATTGTAAGCCCTGGTTTTGATCCGGAGATTGTAGATTATTGCCTAAAAAAAGAGATTCCTGTTTTACCGGGATGCATTTCTCCTTCTGAAGTAGCACAGGCAGTGAAACGTGGCCTGAAAACTGTAAAATTCTTCCCGGCAGAACAGGCAGGAGGAGTTGCCATGATTAAAGCTATGGCAGCACCTTACACAGGAATTAAATTTATGCCTACAGGTGGAATTAATGCAAAGAATCTGGAGGATTATCTTTCTTTTGACAAGATCGTATGCTGCGGCGGAAGCTGGATGGTAAAAGGAGAGCTTGTAAAAGCAGGCGCATTTGACAAAATTAAAGAGCTGACAGCAGAAGCCAGAAATCTGGTTGAATCTATCCGAAAATAATCGGTGCTGTTACACATATTCACAGACAGGGACAGGAGTCGTTTATGATCTCCTGTCCCTTCATTATATTTCGAGTATTTTCAAACATACTCTAACAGATACACGAGGAACGAAATAGTTTTACAGTATTAAAAAAGTACTTCCTGCGGATAGAAGTACTTTTTCTAATGAGTTTTTAGATGCGCATTGCGCGGAGGTCTGTGCACCTTTATTTGTTGTCTGACACAAATCTTTGTGCGGATACATGAATCATTAAGTATCTCGCTGACTGATATTTAATGATCTCTGCATTGATTATATTTTAACAAAATTATGGGAAAGAACAAGCCTCCCAGGGGGATTTCAAACCATGAAAAAAGTAGTATGAACTATGCAATATATGAATAGGTAAATATCCCCCAGGGGTGTTTGACAATTGTTTACGATCTGAATTTTACTTAGTTACTGTAGCCAAAAGTGCTTTAATATCTTCCAGATCATCAGCAAAATAAATTCCCTGCTGACGATTTTCTGAGGACAGCCCCATCTTGATCATATGGTCAAGAAGCTGCTTCAGGCTGTCATAATATCCATTCAGATTATACAGAATACAGGGGGCATCCAGGTGTTTGAGGGAAACCATGGACATAACTTCTGTGATTTCCTCCAGAGTACCGGTGCCTCCTGGAAATGCAATAAATGCATCACCAAGTTCAATCATTTTTGCTTTTCTTTCAGCCATATCTTTTGTGACGATCAGTTTTGTGATCTCATCATACTGCAGTTCAGAATCTATAAAAAACTGTGGTTCCACGCCTGTTACTTTTCCTCCGGCATTCAGCACACTTTCTGCTATCTGTCCCATAAGACCGGACTTTGAACCTCCATATACCAGAGAATTTCCGCTTTCTCCAATCCATGTACCAAGTTCCCGGACAGCATTTCCAAGTGCCGGATCATTCCCCTCCAAAGCTCCAAGATAAACAGTAATATTCATTGTAATTTCCTTTCTTTTTTCATGTACAGGTAATTGTTTTATATAACTGCCTCAAATAACATTACCATCAGCGGCATTGTAATAATTGAGAACAGTGTAGTCATGACATTGATGGCACTGGCATAGCGTGAATCATTTCCGTATACCTGGCACATCTGGGTTATTGTGGAAGCAGACGGTGTGATGATCGCCAGAAAGACAATAAGCATAATTTTATTTCCGTCTGCAGAGAACATAGCCAGATGGCTGATCTTAATCATTACAAGTGCAAGCAAAGGCACTGCAATCAGACGAAGAAATGATACAAAATATACTCTTTTGTCAGCAAAAATCTGTTTCAGATTCATTCCTGCAAACAGCATACCGGTTACGATCATACTGGCCGGTCCTATCATGCTGCCCACTGAGCCAAGAGTATTATTGATGATCTCCGGCAAATGGATTTTTGCGAAAAAAAAGTACAACACCGATAAAAATAGAAATCATGTTAATATTTAACACAATCTTTTTCCAGTCGTAGGAAGATTCCCGGCTGATAATCTTTTTGCAGTGTGTCCACAGAAAGATAAGTTGCACACTCATAAAAACACATCCATATAAAACCCAGTCCTGTCCAAGAATAAAGGTCACAATGGGTACGATCAAATTTCCTGAATTAGAATAATAAACAGAAGCAATTTCCACTTCATTCAGATGCAAAAGCTTTCCGGATATGGAGATAATGATCAGGAGAAGAACCTGGGTCATGACAGATGCAGCCAGAGCAAGCAGCAATCCCTTTACAGTATCCATCGTGTAATCTACCTGAAAAGCATTGATGATTACACAGGGAATGATCAGATAGAGAATGATTTTGGATAAAATCTTGCTGTCTTCATCTTTTACAAGCCTAACTTTCACGATCAAATATCCCATGAAGATCATAAGAAATAATTGAATGATCTGTTCCATGAGCAGTATGCTGATATTCATAAACTTATCCACCTCGTATTCTTAAAAATGTCCGTCATCGGAAATATTGTATTTACCCGATTTCTGATGTCGGAACTCATTATAGAACTTTCCCGGTTGCGGTTCAATAGTAATGTGCGAACAGAAACAGTTGCTGACAATATTTTACAGGAAGCAAACCACAGATTTGAGAAAGTGTTTCAGATTATATTATCAGACAGTTTTTCAGCGGAAATCTTACAGAATAGCATTCATAGTATACGTCAGGTTTATTGTTTATCAATAACGGCATCCGGAGAATTAAAGGATTACGAAGCAGATCTTAGCTGATTCTTTCTGGACATTCTGATAGTATTATGTCATACTTAAATATGCAGAAGATTGCGGGAGCTGCTTTGCAGCGGAGCAATTCGTGGATAACATCATATGTATTAATTAAAATGAACAGGAGACATCAGCACAATGTTAGATGAAAGGATATATGAGAGTTATATAGGAATCCTGAAGGAAGAAATGGTTCCTGCAATGGGGTGTACAGAACCGATCGCGCTGGCATATGGAGCAGCCAGAGCACGAGAAGTTTTGGGAAAAGAACCGGAACATATCACTGCAAAATGCAGTGGAAACATTATAAAAAATGTCCGTTGTGTTATCATTCCAAACTCCGGCGGATTGACTGGAATTGAAGCAGGTGTAGTTCTCGGTGCAGTAGCCGGAAACGCATCCCTGAACATGGAAGTTCTTTCGAATGTAAATGAATTTGAAAGAAAGAGATGTCGTGAACTTTTGGATAAAAAGATATGCAAAGTAGAACTTCTGGACTCCCCCGGTAGTCCTGCACTTTATCATAGAAATGCAGGCAGGGGATGACACAGTAAGTCTGGAGATCAAATACGATCATATAAATGTAACAAAGATCGTAAAGAACCAGGAAGTCCTGCTGGATTCAGATCATAAATCCGGTGAAACTCCGGCTGCAGCAGACAGAACTCTGCTCAATCTGGAAGACATAAAACATTTGCAGATACTGTAGAAATTGATGATGTCAAAGAAATTATAGAAAATCAGATCCGCAGCAATATGGCAATCGCTCATGAAGGAATGACTGGTAAATACGGTCTTGGAATCGGCCGGATAATACGCGAAACCTATTCCAATGATATGCTTACCAAAATGCGCAGCCTCACAGCCGCAGCTTCCGAAGCCAGAATGGGCGGATGCGATATGCCGGTAGTCATCAACTCAGGCAGTGGAAACCAGGGGATTGCCTGTTCCGTACCACTGATCGTGTATGCCAGAGAAATGGAACTTCCGGACTATGTACTTTACCGCGCACTGGTATTTTCTAATCTCTTAACTGTATACCAGAAACAGTATATCGGTAAACTTTCCGCATTTTGCGGTGCGGTATCCGCATCCTGTGCAGCCGGTGCGGGGATTACCTACATGGGAGGTGGCGAACTTTCAGTGATCAAGAAGACCATAGAGAATACTCTTGCCAATATTCCGGGAATCATCTGTGATGGAGCGAAAATATCCTGTGCAGCGAAAATCGCCGCCAGCTTGATGCTGCATTCCTGGCACATCACCTTGCTATGAACGGTCAGTCCTATGCGCCATATACCGGAATCCTCAAGGAAGAAGCCGGCGAAACCATCAGCTGTGTAGGACAGATCGGCAAAGAAGGAATGAAAGAAACAGACAAAGAAATTCTGCGGATTATGTTAGAGCGTGTTTGATTTTATGACAAAGTAAAAAAGAACGGTATATTCTCCTGCTGAAAAAAAGACATAATTGCACTGGTTTTGTGATAAGACAAGAAAAAATAATGACTATAAATTTCAATTCATCTATTATGTTCATCTGAAAATAGGAATATAAATGACCTGAAACGAAAAAAGTATAATTACGGTCATCTTAAGAAACCGATGAAAATGACCTGAAACGAAAAAAGTACAATTACAGTCATGTATAGAAGAGAATATGAATGACTTAAAACAAGAAAAGCAGAATTACGGTCATCTTAAAATGAAATTATGAATGACTTGGAATAAAGAAAGTGAAGAATAGAGTCAATATAAAGAGATTTTTTGTTTGACTGAATTTGCTGAAAATAAAATTTAAGTCAAGGAACTTGAGAAAGTAAAAAATTTTTACGAGGTAAGCAGATAGATATGACTATATATGAGTATGGAAATCCAGATGCGGATACTGTTTTGATTCAGTTGACTGGTGATCATGAATTATCTGTTCTTAAGAATGAGGTTGAAGAAATCCGAAAAAGGACTTCAACAGATTTCAGACTCATTGCTGCAAAAGTTGATGACTGGAATTATGAGTTGTCTCCATGGAAAGCACCGGCAGTGTTCGGAAATGAAGACTTTGGTGATGGTGCTGTCAGGACACTGGAGCAGATTCTGACATTATGCACAGACAAAAGCAGGACATATTATATCGGGGGATATTCTCTTGCGGGGCTGTTCTCGTTATGGGCAGCATATCAGACAGATGTATTTTCCGGCATTGCAGCTGCTTCACCGTCTGTCTGGTTTCCGGGATTTATTGAGTATATGAAGGAACATGAAATTAAAAGTGAGACAGTTTATCTAAGTCTTGGTGACAGAGAAGAAAAAACGAGAAATTCGGTGATGTCACAGGTTGGAAACTGTATCCGGATGGGATATGGGTGGCTCATAGAGCATGGGATCAATTGTAACCTGGAATGGAATCAGGGCAATCATTTTAGAGAACCGGATATAAGAATTGCGAAAGCATTTGCCTGGGTAATGGAGGGGAAATAATATGTGGATATTATTTGCATTTGGTTCTGCTCTGTTTGCAGGCTTGACAGCCATATTGGCAAAATGCGGAATCAGAAACACAGATTCTAATGTTGCGACAGCATTAAGAACTGGTGTAGTGTTAGTCTTTTCATGGCTTATGGTATTCATGGTCGGGGCACAAAGTGAAATCAGAGATATTTTCGGCAAAAGTCCTGATTTTTTGATTTTGTCAGGACTGTCAACGGGGATATCCTGGCTATGCTATTTCAAAGCACTGCAGATTGGAGATATCAATAAAGTAACACCAATTGATAAATCGAGTACAGTGATAACGATGCTGCTGGCTTTTATTTTTCTCAGGGAAGAAATAACGTGGCTGAAATTTGTTTCAATGATTCTTATCGGTATCGGTACTTATCTGATGATACAGAAAAAGGAAACAAAGGAGAAGGCAGAAGATAAGAAGTGGCTGCTTTATGCAGTCGGTTCCGCTGTTTTTGCCAGTCTTACCTCTATTTTGGGAAAGATTGGAATTCAGGATGTCAATTCAAATCTTGGAACTGCGATCAGGACTGCTGTTGTATTGGTGATGGCGTGGATTGTAGTATTTGTGACCGGAAAGCAGAATACGGTTAATAACATTGACAGAAAAAGCTGGCTGTTCCTTATTCTTTCCGGATTTGCAACAGGCGGTTCCTGGCTATGTTATTACAGAGCACTTCAGACAGGTCCGGCCAGTGTGATAGTTCCCATTGATAAACTGAGTATTCTTGTGACCGTTGCATTCTCATATATTGTATTCCATGAAAAACTGTCATTGAAATCAGGAACAGGACTGCTGCTTATTGTTGTTGGAACGTTAGCTTTGCTGATATAACTATTATAAAAAAGAAAAACTATCTGGAAAAGTATAATTGCGGAAACTGGCTTTTTCAGGTAGCAGAGGGATATTCAGATGGTATTTCAGATGCCAATGGAATCCTTTGATCCGCGCTGTACGCTCGGAGACGGAATTGGAGAAAGTCTGAGAAATATGGGGATAAGCTGCACCGAAACCCGGAGAAAAGTGGAAGAACTTCTGGAAAGATACGGCCTGGAAAAAGAATACGCAGACCGTTATCCCCAAATTGTATATTTATCCTGTGTCTGAAGTATATCAGACAGGACAGCAGATAGAGCAGAAATGTCTGAAGCGATTTTATTCGTGAAAGACATTTCTGCTTTTTTGATTTCTTACTCAAAATGCCGTAAAATTTTGTGTTTCTAAAAATAAAGAAAGTGTCAAAAAGCACTAACAATTATTCAGAAATCTGTGATACAATGGAAAGTACGAAATATAGAAAATATCTGATATTATCCGTTTGACTGTTGGATATATCTCAGAATACAGATATATTGGATAAGGGAGAGACTATGAAAATAGAAAAAAAACTATGGATTATTCTGTTTGCATTTGGGATATTCGCCATTTGTTTTTCAGGTTGGATTTTCAGACAGAGTACGGCCAGAGAAAAATTGTTCTGGGATAATACGATCCGGTGCGAAACAAAAGAACTGAAAGAGGGAGAAATCAAATCAGAGAATATTGCCCTGCCCGAAGACTTCGATGTTCCCAAATCTATCTTATTTAAAACCACCCACACCATTGCAGAAGTTTGGCTGGATGGAGAAAAAATATATGAATATGGAAATGAAGCGGATGCTCCGGGTTTTATGAAGACACCTGGAAGCTGCTGGCATATTGTGGATATTCCCGGAGACAGTTCAGGTAAAAACCTGGAGGTCAGAATTATTCCGGTATATGAGGGCTATTATGGAAATGAAGTCAGCCTTGTATACGGAACACGAGGCGATTGTATTCTGAAAATCTTAACGGACTGTCTTGGAATTCTGGTGATCAGCTGTGGAATCCTGTTTGCCGCTGTTATCTGCATACTTCTCTATTGTGGTGCAGCGCGAAGAAAAAGAAGCGACAAGACAGAAGCGAAAATTGAGATTTTTTTAAATCTTGGATTTTTTTCATTGCTGGTCGCAGTATGGACACTGGTACAATGTGGTTTTCTGCAGTTTTTGATCCCGGATGGAAGAACCTTATATTTTGTGGAGTATTTTTCACTCTTTCTTTTTCCGGTGCCATTTAATTTCCTGTTATATGATATCTGCAAAAGCAGGTACCACAAAGGTGCATTGATTTTTTCCATCCTCTATCTTACAAATATGGCAGTCGATGTTTTGCTTCAGTGTACAGGAATTATTGATATGTCCCGGTTACTTTCTGTAATTCATGTTATTATGGTTGCAAATGTGGTTTACACAGTTGTGATCATTTTTTACGAAGCCGGAAAAAAAGAAAATGATGTAGCCCAAAAATTCCGGTATCCTATGTGCGTGGTCATGGGATTTGGAATGGCGGAAATGATTTTTTATTATTTAAGAAGATTTGAACAGATATCCATTTTGCTTTCCATGGGAACTATGCTGTTTATTATTATGCTGATCTGGATACAGGTTTCTCAATATTACGATCAATATATCCAGAAGCAAAAGGTGATTTATCTGCAGAAAATAGCCAATATGGATATGCTCACAGAGGCCATGAACCGAAATGCTTACGAGGATATGGTGAAATATCTGGATGAAGGTGAAATTAAACTGAGTACCACAGGTGTGGTGGTTTTTGATCTGGATGATCTGAAAGTGATAAATGATAATTTTGGACATGAAAAGGGAGATGAGGCGCTGAAGCTGTGTTATCAGTGTATCAGTCAGGCATTTCAGAATGTGAAGAACTGTTTCAGAATCGGTGGTGATGAGTTTGCGTATGTATATCACAGTGACGAGAAAGATATGATTCCGGAACGGCTGAAGACCCTGGAGCTGCTTCTGAAAAAAACAGCGAAAACACACAAGCTGGATTATCCGCTTAGTATATCAGCAGGATACGCTTATTATCAGCCTGATATAGATTTTGATTTTAAAGATATTGTAAGGCGAAGCGATACCATGCTGTACCGTCAGAAGCGCAGGAAGAAGATTGCGCGGTCAACTGATCCGGGTCACTTGCTTTCCCGTATGGAAAAGCATTCCACAGAGGAAATTACAGATGAAGTGATCCTGCAGGAGAAGAAATATCAGAGCATGCCCTTGGATGAGCTTTGCAGCGTGATCGCTCTTCTGAGTCCGACCACAGATAATTACCCGTATGTGGTTGATTTCCGAACAGATTTTTATTACATAGCAAACCAGGCTCTTGACCGTTTCTGTATTCCGAAAAATAGTTTCATAATGTGATTTCAAACCATAAAGAATTTGTATATGAACCTGATTATGAAAAAATGAAGGAGGAATTTGATAATCTTCTTAAAACAGACCGCTGTACACATAGCATGGAATATCGATGGCTGGATCTGAAAAAAGTGCCGGTCTGGATTCATTGCAAAGGATATCTGGTGCGGGATGATAATATGAAACCTCTTTATATGATTGGTTGTATCAATGAGATTGGAGAAAGACAGAAGGCAGATAATGTAAGCGGGTTATTAGGAGAGACAGGATTCCGGGAGTATATGGACCAACAGGACACTCCTCTGGAAACAGGATATCTGCTTCGTATTGGAATTGATCATTTTAAGGAAATAAATGATAACTTCGGACAGGAGTACGGTGACTTTGTGCTTAGGAAAACGGCTGATTGTATTTCCGGATGCCTGTCAGAAGGACAGAAAGTGTACAAGCTTGTGGCAGATGAATTTCTGATTCTGGATGTTTCTTCTGACCAGGTGAGGGATGCAGATAAACTTTATGATAAAGTGAGAGCTGCAACAGACAGATTTATTGAATCTAACGAGTTTAAGGTCATGTATACGGTTTCAGGAGGAATTGTGTCATTTGCGGCATTAGAGGGAAATCAGTATTCAGAAGCCCTGAGCTGACGGATTTTGCTTTGAATGAGGCAAAGACGCTGGGAAGAAACCGCTGTTATATATTTGACGGAGAAACCTACAGGAAATTTCTTCGGAAGAGGGAGATTACCCAGGAACTGCGGGAGGCTGTGCTCAATGGCTGCCAGGGTTTTACGGCTTTTTATCAGCCTGTATTTGCCGAAGATAAAAAAGTACCTTATGGAGCAGAAGCTTTAATGCGTTTTACTTCTGAAAAACTCGGGATGATTTCACCGGCAGAGTTTATTCCGATTCTGGAAGAAACCGGTCTTATTATTCCGGCTGGCCGCTGGATGATGAGAGAAGCTATGGGAAATGCAGCGAGATTCGGAAAGTACTTCCAGGTTTTAGAGTGAGTATTAATATTTCCCAGGTTCAGGCATCCAAGTCTGATGTGATCCAGGATATCAGTGCAGAAATGAAAAGAGCAGGACTGCCGCTGGAAGCATTGATCGTGGAATTGACAGAGAGTGACCTTCTGGAACAAAATATCAATGAGAAGCATTTTCTCACAGAACTGAGGCGGATGGGAATCAGTCTTGCATTGGATGACTTTGGAACCGGATATTTCGAACTTCCATTATCTCAGTGAGCTGAAACCGGAGATCATTAAGATTGACCGCTCTTTCACTGTGAAAGCAGTTGCAGATGAACAGGAATATTATCTGCTGAATCAGTTCTGCACCATGATCCATAATCTGGATATGAGGATTTGTATCGAAGGCGTGGAAAATGAGCAGGAATGGGCCATGATCCGAAAACTGTACCCGGAATTCACACAGGGATATTTCTGGGGGAAGCCTTGTGAGTATGAAGAATTTATGAGAAAATTTACAGAAAGCAGATTATGAGAAAGCTGGCGTGAATATTTCGGGCTACACCGAGGCTTTTTCATCTGTACAACAGGACTCGCAGACAAGCAAGTGGTGTAGTTATTTCAAACACATTCTGACAGGTAAGAAGAGGAGAAAATCAGATGAAGAAAAAATTTTTCAGGTTGTCAGCAGCAGGATTGCTTTTTTTCTCAGGAATTATGGAGATTGGCTGGCGCTTTTTTAAC
>ENA-OQAY01000375-OQAY01000375.1-human-gut-metagenome-genome-assembly--contig:-NODE-375-length-13100-cov-1.009635_pt1 | contig 13100 bp, 14 predicted proteins | sample MGYA00242740_ERZ504537 | MGnify/ENA primary metagenome ERZ504537 (study PRJEB26092, sample SAMD00036272) | human gut metagenome | host: Homo sapiens | study: EMG produced TPA metagenomics assembly of... | reverse complement strand
TCCAAGACCTGTGATCTCACGAACAACCTTGATAACCTTAACCTTGTTCGGTCCAACTTCTGTTAACTCTACGTCGAACTCAGTCTTCTCTTCAGCTGCTGCTGCGTCTCCGCCTGCTGCTGCTACTACAACGCCTGCTGCTGCAGATACGCCGAACTCTTCTTCACATGCCTTTACAAGGTCATTTAACTCTAATACGCTTAACTCTTTGATAGCATCGATAAACTCTGCTGTTGTTAACTTTGCCATGATTATTTCCTCCGTTATAATTTTATTTTTAATAATTATTCTGCTGCTGGTGCTTCCTCAGCCGGTGCTGCGTCTGCTGCTGCATCTGCTGCGCCACCCTTCTCTGCGATCTGATTAAGAACGCGAGCAAGATTTGTGATAGGTGACTGTAAGCTTCCAAGTAATTTGGAAAGAAGTACTTCTCTGCTTGGTACACTTGCGATCTGCTTCATTCCCTCTGCGTCATAGTATGTTCCTTCTACAACGCCGGCCTTGATCTCAAGGCTTGGAGCCTTCTTTGCGAACTCTGCCAGAACTCTGGCTGGAGCTGTAGCATCTTCTGTAGATACTGCAAATGCGTTAGGTCCTTCCAGGACATCCTTTAAGCTCTCGAACTCTGTTCCCTCGATTGCGCGGTTTACTAAAGTATTTTTGTATACTTTGTAAGTTACGCCAGCTTCTCTTAAATTTTTACGAAGCTGTGTATCCTCAGCAACTGTAAGTCCACGGTAGTCAACTACTACAAGTGACTGTGCGTCCTTAATTGTTTCAGAAATCTCCTGAACGATCGGCTGCTTTAATTCTACCTTTGCCACGATTCATTTACCTCCTTATTTTATTTCTTGCATATAGCGTGAGGTATAATAAAAACCCTCCGCCTTACAGCAGAGGGGTATCATTCTTTATGACGATTATCATCAAAAATTCCCTCGGTAGGTGGATTTCCCTTTACGCTGTCGCAATATGCGATAGCACCTTACTGTCTTCGGCAATATGCTTTGCTATTATAATATGTTCTTATGCGGATGTCAAGTGTTTTCCGCATTTTGCTTGTGTAAGTCTGATCATACATTTTATCATTCCATCAGGAACCGTTTCCGGTTCCCGACTTCTGATTTTTCTATTACTGAGCAATCTTTACAACGTTAAGCTTTACGCCAGGTCCCATTGTAGAAGTTAATACAGCACTCTTAATGTACTGACCCTTTAAGCTTGAAGGCTTAGCCTTGTTGATTGCGCCCATAAGAGACTGGAAGTTGTCGTTCAACTGCTCACTTGTAAATGAAGCTTTTCCAACTGGCACGTGGATAATATTTGTCTTGTCCAAACGATACTCAATCTTACCGGCTTTGATGTCATTAACAGCTTTGGTAACATCCATGGTAACTGTACCAGCTTTTGGGTTTGGCATTAAGCCCTTCGGTCCAAGGACACGTCCCAGACGTCCTACAACACCCATCATATCCGGTGTAGCAACTACAACATCGAAGTCTAACCATCCCTCGTTCTGGATCTTCGGAATTAATTCCTCTCCTCCAACGAAGTCAGCTCCTGCTGCCTGTGCCTCGTCTACCTTGGTTCCCTTTGCGAAAACCAATACCTTAACGGTCTTACCTGTTCCGTGTGGCAGTACAACCGCACCACGGATCTGCTGCTCTGCGTGACGTCCATCACAGCCCGTTCTAAGATGAAGTTCGATTGTCTCATCAAATTTCGCTGTGGCATTCTTCTTTACGAGGTCGATTGCTTCAGCAACATCGTACTGAGCACTTCTATCGTATGCCTTTACAGCGTCCTGATATTTCTTTCCTCTTTTCATGAAATATAAACCTCCTGGTGGTAATATCGGGTGGGAAATCAATTACCCTCCCACATTTCTTCTTAAACTTAGATTAGTCTACTACTTCAACACCCATAGATCTTGCTGTACCAGCGATCATGCTCATGGCAGCTTCGATATTTGCAGCGTTTAAGTCAGGCATCTTCAGCTCAGCGATTTCCTGAACCTGTGCCTTTGTAATCTTTGCAACCTTTGTCTTGTTTGGTTCACCGGAACCAGACTTGATCTTGCAGGCTTTCTTGATCAGTACTGGTGCAGGAGGAGTTTTAGTAATAAAGCTAAAGCTTCTGTCTGCATATACTGTAATAACTACAGGGATAATTAAGTCGCCCTGATCGGCTGTCTTTGCATTAAACTGCTTTGTAAACTCAACGATGTTTACACCGTGCTGTCCAAGTGCCGGTCCGACTGGAGGAGCAGGTGTTGCCTTTCCAGCAGGAATCTGCAGCTTAATGTATCCTTCAACTTTCTTTGCCATTGGAATTGCCTCCTTAATTCATCTTCTTTACATCTGCGAAACTTACTTCTACCGGTGTTTCGCGACCGAACAGATCCACATTGATCGTAACCGTCTGTTTGTTATGGTTCATCGCTGTAATCACACCGCAGGTATCTTTCCAGACACCGCCGATAACAACAATCATGTCGCCTTCTGCGAAATCCACCACAACATTTTCAGCCTTGATTCCGAGCGGTCTCATTTCAGCATCTGTGAGTGGCACCGGTTTGCTTCCCGGTCCAACGAACCCTGTCACACCACGGGTATTGCGGACAACATACCATGTATCGTCATTCATAATCATATGAATCAGCACATAGCCCGGGAACATTTTCTTGGAAACCTGTTTTTTCACTCCGTTTTTAACTTCTGTCACTTCCTCAAGAGGAACACGGACCTCCAAAATCTGGTCTTCCAGATGTCTGTTCTCAATTGTCTTGTCAATATTCGCTTTGACTTTGTTCTCATAACCTGAATAGGTATGAACTACATACCAGTTCGCCTCTGCCATAAATCACTATGCCTCCGTTAAAATTTCAAACCAACAAGGAAATTCACACCGTGCTGAATTGCCCAATCCAGCAGTGCAATAATAAGACCGACTACAACGGATGTAACAATCACTGCAATGGTCTGTCTGACAACTGATTTCTGTTCCGGCCAGATGATTTTTTTGAACTCTGCCTTTACACCGTCAAACCAGCTTGTCTTTGGAGCCTTTTCAACGTTTTCTGTCTGTCCCATTTCATAACTCCTTTGCTCTGTACGGACTATTTGGTTTCCTTATGAACTGTATGAGTCTTGCAGAATCTACAGTACTTCTTGGTTTCCATTCTGTCCGGATGAGTCTTCTTGTCCTTTGTCATGTTGTAATTACGACGCTGACATTCTGTGCAGGCTAATGTAATCTTTGTACGCACAACTTCCACCTCCGTTTTATTTTCGTGTTTTGTCTCGCCTAAAAAAAGGCATAAAAAAAGACCTACTTCCAAGCTTTCATACTATATCATGATTTTCCATGTCCGTCAACATCTTTTACAATGGTTTTTATGATTTTTTGCAGCTTTTACGCCAAATTGTGAATTTTTAGTAAAATTTTACCATATACAAGGGTATGGAAAATGCGGTATGATGCCGATATACTATTCAAGTAGAATCTTTTTGGTGCAAAGGATATGTACCTCACAGGAGAACAGGTCTGTTACTGTCCTGCTCTCAATCCTCAATTCAGGGAAGAAAGGAGGGGAATCTCAATGGCAAGGATTGATAATGCCTACGCTTATTATATCTCGACGTATGCCCAGAAAACGGTTTCACGTTATGATTCACACAAGAAAAGTGAACTGCGCAAAGTTTATAATGAAATTGTCAAAATAAATAAAGATTCGCCTCTTTATAAAATTCCGAATCTCACCGATGCGAAAAAATATGCCATAGACATCAAGGAAAACGCGCGCTCCATTCAGAACGTTGTGGCATCTCTTTCCGACCAATATGGTTCATTTGAGGATTCTTTTAAGAAGAAAGTTGCCATGTCTTCCGATGACGAAAAAGTCAGTGTGACCTATATCGGCGACGGAAGTGAAGAAAGTAAAACCAATAACTTTGACATTGAAGTGCAGCGGCTTGCCACCCCCCAGGTCAATCAGGGACGTTTTTTAAAAGACAATACGCTGTCAATGCGTCCCGGCGCATATTCTTTTGATCTGAATACGCCCGGTGCTGCATATGAATTTCAATATAATATCAATTCCGATGAAACCAATCTGGATGTGCTAGACAAGCTAGCCAGGCTTGTCAACTCCTCCAGTCTCGGAATTACCGCCGAAATACTGTCCGATGGAAACGGTTCGAGCGCGCTGAAACTGACTTCCATACAGACCGGTCTGGCAGATAACGAAACCGAACTTTTTTCCATTGCACCGGATGCCAGCACAGGTTCCACGGAAATCATGGATCAGCTGGGAATTGACCGTATCACATCCCCGGCACAGAGTTCCACCTTTACGCTGAATGGCACAAGCCACTCTTCCCTGACCAACACATTTTCCATCAATCAGGTATTTGAACTGACCTTACATCAGCCAACCGATGGTGAGAAAGTAAACATTGGATTTAAAACAGATACGGATGCAATTGCGGACAATATCCAGTCTCTGGTGGATGCCTATAATTCCATACTCTCCACCGCAGCCGTGTATGCAGACACCAATGCCAGTGCCGGAAACAAACTTCAGACAGAGATTCTTTCCATATCCGGTTCGAGCCGGAGTTCTTTACAGGACATCGGTCTGGTCACGAACGAGAACGGCTCCATCTCTATTGATAAAGAAGCGCTCCGTGAAGCAGTTGTTCCGGAACGTGATCAGAATACATTTGAAACTTTATCCCAATTTCGGGATTCCATCGGAAAAGAAGCGGAAAATATCTCCATCAATCCGATGAACTATGTCAACAAGATAGTCGTGGCCTATAAAAATCCCGGTCACAACTTTGCAACCCCATACATCACATCCATCTATTCCGGAATGATGCTGGACAAATATGTATAACAAAAAGAGCATTCCAGCTGTAACCATACAGCGAATGCTCTTTTTTGTATCTTTCTAGAAGCCTATCCCAGTTCTTTTTCGCACATTTCCAGTGCAGAAGCGATCACAGCGTCCATATCATAATACTTATACTCTCCGAGTCTTCCCCCGAAATTACATTTTTTCCTTTCCCGCAAGTTCTTTATATTTCTGATAAAGAGCTCCGTTCTTTTCATCGTTTACCGGATAGTACGGTTCATCCCCCGGTTTCCACTCCGAACTGTACTCCCTCGAAATTACAGTCTTCGGTAAATCATGTCCCTCATCATCCTTGCCGAATTCAAACCATTTGTGTTCAATGATACGTGTCCACGGCGTCTGGGCATCCGTATAATTGACTGCTGCATTTCCCTGGAAATTCGGAGTATCCAGAAGTTCTGTTTCAAACCGCACGGAACGATATTCCAACGCGCCGAGCGAATAATCAAAATACGCATCTATCGCTCCCGTATATACCGTTTTCTCAGCCAGAGCCTTCAGTTCCTCTTTCTGCTCCAGATAATCAATCCCAAGCCGGACTTCGATTCCCTCCAGCAGATGCTCAACCATCTTTGTGTAACCGCCCATCGGAATTCCCTGATACAGCGCATTAAAATAATTGTTATCAAACGTCAGGCGCACCGGAAGGCGCTTGATAATAAAAGCAGGCAGATCCGTACACTTACGCCCCCACTGTTTCTGTGTATATCCTTTGATCAGTTTCTCGTAAATATCGGTTCCCACAAGACTGATCGCCTGTTCCTCGAGATTTTTCGGTTCTGTAATGCCTGCGGCTTTTTTCTGCTCCTCAATTTTCGCCGCTGCTTCCTCCGGTGTCACCACACCCCACATCTTATTAAAGGTGTACATATTAAACGGAAGCGAGTATAGTTCCCCTTTGTAATTTGCTACCGGTGAATTCGTAAAGCGGTTAAATTCCGCAAATTTTGTAATGTAATCCCACACCTTTTTATTGTTGGTATGGAAAATATGTGCACCATACTTGTGCACATGGATTCCCTCAATGTCCTCCGTATAAACATTTCCGGCAATATTCGGACGTTTATCGACAACCAGAACCCTTTTCCCCCTTGTTGCTGCCTCGTGAGCAAATACGGAGCCATATAATCCCGCTCCTACCACCAGATAATCATACTTCATTTCTTTCTCCTTTGTTTTATTATCAGTTCAATCAGCCATAACAAAATGCAACCACATAAAACACCTATGGTGTTGGTCAGCATATCATCTACTTCACAATACCCGCGTTTCGTCACGTACTGGCTCAGTTCCGTCAGAACCGAACAGACACCTCCGAGTACAACACATTTCCACATCGGCCGCAGCCGGCGAAAACAAAGCGGTGCCAGAATTCCGAAAGGCACTGTCATAAGAATATTTTCAATAAAAAATGCATGGGTAACCACGCTGTATCCCCACGTGGAAAACAGTTCCAGATTCATGCACCCATTTCTGGAACCGGGTTCTCTGGAAAAAAAAGTAATCTGTATCACCACAAGTATATAAATCGCAAAAAGTATACGAAAAAACCGGACGGATGCTTTTTTCCATCCTTTTTTCAGAAAGTACAATTGTTACAACCAGCCCAAGTACCACAATAACCAGTGCCCATGGCACATATTGAAGTGGCTGCCGCATATCTGCCAAAATTTGTTTTATAATTTCACACCACATAAATTTTATTATAGCCATGGTTCAAAAAAGATACAAGTATATTTCTTTATTTCTATGTAAAACTGTTGCAGGATAGTGTAATATAAAAGAAAAACCTCGGAAGGACCATCTGTTATTATGATCACAATAAGTTTATGTATGATTGTCAAAAATGAAGAACCGGTTCTGGCAAGATGCCTGGATTCCGTTGCTTCCATGATGGACGAAATCATCATCGTTGATACCGGCTCCACAGATCGCACCAAAGAAATCGCCGCACAATACACCAGCCGGATCTATGATTTTACCTGGTGTGATGATTTCTCCGCCGCAAGAAATTATGCGTTTTCGCTTGCAACCATGGATTACATCTACTGTCCGGATGCGGACGAATACCTTGATCTGGAAAATCAAAGACGTTTTCTCCGGTTAAAAGGTGCTCTTCTTCCGGAAATTGAAATTGTTCAGATGAACTATATCACCCCACCGGATTTCAACACCGTGCAGAACTGTAAAAAAGAGCCACGTCCAAAACTTTTTAAACGCCTGCGCACGTTTTCATGGGTTGGTCCGGTTCACGAAACGATCCGCATTGATCCCGTCATCTATGACAGTGATATTGATATTCTGCACCACCCACATGCCATGCATGCCAAGCGGGATTTTGCCATGTTTGAAAAAGCATTTCGTGAAAATCGTGTCCTCTCGGAGAAAATCACGCGCATGTATGCAAGAGAACTTTATAAATGTGGGGATGAGGAAGATTTTCTACGCGCCGCAGATTATTTTTCGATACACTATGAAGCGCACGCTGATGCAGAATCCGCGTGTATTCTGGCGCACGCTGCCCGTATCCAAAATTCTGTGGATGATTTCTTTTCGATCTGTCTGAAAGATATGTGCGGTTCTTCCTGCTCCGAAATCTGTTATGAGCTCGGACAATACTACCGGGAACGGCAGAATCCCCAGGAGCTTCTCTGTGGTTTTATAATGCTGCATTTGAGACACAGCCTGTTTTGGATATTGAAATTTCAGGGAAAAAAGCATTGCTTCAACTGGCGGAATGTTACCGTACGCTGGCAGAAAATGAACTCTGTGATCCATGCTCTGCCGGGGATCTTCTCTCCCGTGCTTCGGAATATGAACAACAGGCACAGGTGTGGGAACTGCCGGAAGAATTATAATTTGCGAAAGAATCATTTATAAAAAAAATGCCGGTGCAGCTGCACCGGCAAAAATTTTGATTAGTTTAAATCAATCCAATCTTTATCTACCCAATATCCTCTGGTCTGATTCCATCTTCGATATTGTAATTTAGTTTTTTTGTAAAGCCGAAATTTTGTAACAATCTCATCCGCACACGGTGCAATCCCTATATCATCATTCTGAATAGTCTGTACCTGCGACTCCGATTCAACTTCTGCAGCACTCACACTCACAGCAGGCGCAACAACAAATAATGATGCACAAACCGTTGCTACAATTAAAAGTTTCTTTTTCATGTTATCTTCCTCCTTTTCGAATATTAAACTCATTTTTCTCCAAAAGTTTCACTGTTTTCTTATCGATAGGAAAATTTCCTTCTTCACAATGAAGATAATACTCCCCATTCTTCTCATACATATATGCATTCTTCTGGTTTATTTCCAAACTATCGCCCTTCAAACCATAGGTACTCTCTGGCACCTCATATCTAGACTGAAGTATTATTGAATAAGAAAGCACCAACAGTGCAACCGCAATCACCGGAACAAGAATTCTTCCAATACGCGAACTGCTTTGCTTTCCCTCCGCGACCAGACGAAATCGTTCGATCAGATGATCCGAATGATCTTCAAACAACGGCATGGCTCCTGCAGGTTTTCGAAATTCTTTTTCCTGCACACTTGCCTTATACTCTTTTAATATCACCGTCAGATAGTTACCCCGCTCTGCCGATTTGAGTTTCTTTGTAACCGTCTGGTCACAACGGATCTCAATACTCTGATACATATCTCCTTTTAAAATATACACAAACGGGTTCCACCAGAACACGATACACAGAATGTTGATCAGCTGTATCGTCAGTATATCCTTATTATCCAAATGTGTATATTCATGTAGAATAATATAATGCAATTCTTCACGCGAATATTTTTTGTCCGGAATCAATATCCGTTTCTCAAAAATCCCTATACAACACGGTATTTCTACCGCGGCTGTCTGTACGATCTTAATGTTCCGCTTTTCCTTATCCGTACAAATTTCATCTAAAATATTATTTAATTCTGTATCTTCCGTTTTTTCCATCTCTGAAAAATACGACACAACTCTGTGATACTGTATCAGATACCGCGTCAAAAGAACTGCCATGACCACTCCCCATGCCACCACAAATATATGATAGACATAGATTTCGTGCCCTGCCACACAGGTTATTTCACACCCGAATATCTGATACAGGAAATTATACAGGCTGCCTCCGGATACCACTTTCGTCCATGGCAATTCCACCGGGACGGCAAGCCTGATCAGACAAAACAAATATAAAATGATGATTCCTGTCATACTGGATAAATTCAGCAGAACCGATCGTTTTCTGAGAATGTAGCACAGTACAATAAAAAATGTTACACCAAACGAACGTCATCCAAACCGAAAATATCGTTATTTGCATTCTTATTCCTCATCATTTTTCAGAGTATCAATAATCTCCTCTAACTTTGCAATAACCTCTGCATTTTTTTCTTTTGCCTGCTTATCTTTTGCTCCGATCAGAGCAGCTGTAATGTTCGCAATAGAACTGCTGTCAATTCCACGCTTAATCAATACAGATGCATAATAATCGTCTTTTGACATAGACGGAGCGAGTTTACGTGCATAAGTCTTGACGGTTTTCTCAAGTCCTACAACTTCCAGATAGCCATCCGTTGTCAGAGACTGAACGGTCTTAAACAATGTAACATTGTTCCATCCGTCTTCTGCCAGACGCTCTGCCATCTCGTTGGCAGTCAGCGGCTCATTGACCTTCCACAGAAAATTCATTAATTCTTCCTGTCTTACTGTTAAATAATCTTTGTTCTTCATGTTTCTTCCTCCGTAGTTTTATAATTTTATATGTAGTAACTATCATTCTCTGACATTACATATATCCCCCACTCTGCCTTATGTGTCTTTTCTACACTAGACAGCCTACTTTATCCTATCATATTTGAATCATAATTTCAATTGCTTCTGACAAGAAATATGCCATTTTAGATAAAAAAAGAATAGCCGTTTTCGCAAACAGCTATTCTCTCTTCTCAGAAACATTTATTTTTGATAGGTGTATGTTCCAACCGAATACTTACCGTGCAGATGTAGCGTCTTTCGGAACCTTTGCCGTATATATTATTTTATTTGTATCCGTAGTAACTGTTGTTGTCATCTTTGAAAATGTGGTATCTTTATCTGCATTCCTTCGGTATGGTAAATGTTGCAGCCTTATTAAAATTTTTATAGGTTACCGTTGCTTTTGCCTGCGAATAAACAAGTTTCAGATCCTGTCCCAGCTTCTGATACAGCGCCGACATATACCCGTTCATAAACGCTTTCATATCCGCCGTGGTTCTGACTGGACGACAGGTTTTTTTATCGATCCAACAGGTCACTTTGATTGCCGGCAACGTATTGTAATCCACAGCAGCTGCCGCATTGATCTCTTTGCTCATTCCCATCTGGTTCAAAAATTTCACCACATCGGAGCCCTTTACCTGCGCCGAAATCTGAACGGTATTGATCCGGTTGACTTTTATTTTCTTTTTCACAATTTTTGCATCCGAATACATGGAAATATCCATACCTTTGATCTGATTGATATAGTTTAAAATCCCTGTTTTCTGATATCCGGAACCATTGGAAGAAATGTACTCCCACAGCAATCCATCCGCATCTTTTGTCAGATAGGCAACCGCCTGGTTCTTAGAACTCATTCCTGCAAGGACTGTGGTTGTATCTGTTACGCTTTTTACCTTCAGAGGACTGTTGTATACGCTTTGCTTTACCACCGTCTTATTTTGAATGATCTGCCCTTCCATTGTCATCTTCTGATCGGTTGTCTGCGTAAAATCATATGATTTTAAGTTTCGTACTGCTATATCCATCTTTTCCAAATACTGCTGTGCAGACAGCGTCGCCGCACTTACAGGTGTAACAGCTGCAAATGTGCTGAGTATGACAGACAGTACCAAAATGACCGCAATTTGTTGTTTTTTTAATGCTTTCATCGTTTTCGTTCTCCTTTCTTTATGTGTCGGGCCTGGACGCTGGTTTTATCTCATCCTTTTTTCCTATACCATGCACCTGTCAAAATTAATATTACTGTCCAGTAAAAACTTTGATAATATTTTCATCGCTCTGGCATAAAGATACTGTTTGTTTAATTTTTTCTTGTGATATTCCAGTTCTGTCCCCTTCGTATGTTCTTCCAGTACATGCGTAAAATACCTCTCCTAGCTCAGGTATTTTGTGCTCTCTGTATAGTCACTTGGATTTTTCAGTTCCGCTGTCTCCACGTATAATGGTAATATTGCGTGATAATACAAAGTCATATCTGATCGTATTATCTCCTGATTTATCCTATACGATTTCACGAATGAAATGTTATTGGTTTTATTGATTAATAAAAATCCGTTATACTTTGCATATAGTATAACGGATTCCTATTCAAAATACAATTTTATTCAACATCTGATGTTATAAGCCACTTTTATATTTACATAGAATGTGGCTTTTTTATCTTATTTCCCTCATTCGAAATTGTTTTATATATTCCATTGTCAGTGGAACTCCAAAATTTCGATATATCAAATTCATGTTCTTCTAGTTTTTTGCTCAAATTCTTTTCTTTTATAAGCGCACTTTTATAATCTTTATTTGAACTAACCCCTAACAAATATTTGACTTGCTTAATATTGCAAGCCCGTACCAACTCTTCCTCAAGATTTTTTACCTGCATAACACAAATAACTTCTGAAATATTACGCTGCTTTTGCAATAATTTTATATTTTCCTGCAAAACGGACAAATTACCAGCATCGGTATCAAATACCAAAACAACGGCCGTTCCATCCTTTAAATTCATGAGTCTCAACGGAGATAACTTTTCTTGTACACAATTAACAACCTGTACTTTTCCCGCCTTAATTATCTCCATGTCACTTTTCAGCGTATTGATTATTTTCTTTTCATCCTCACCCTCAACAAAATATTGATAATACTTAGTTGCACTTTTTTTCATTAACCTTCCTCTTTTGAAAACTCTTTTATTTCCGCAATTTTATATACCAGTTCAATATTAGGTGTTATAGAAAACAGATCATTATCAACTGCACGTCGTACAGAATCTGTACTTCGCTTAAGATAATCCGATGCATAAACACACTTAATCAACTGCTCATTGTCGCACATTTCCTTTTTTAGAAATGTATATGTATGTTTCGGCAACGGCAAGTCCAGAATATCAGAGTTATGCGTTGTGAAGAACAGTTGTTCATTATCCCTTAATCCATGTATCATAATCGTTAAGAACGCTTTTTCTAATTCACTATGTATATAAGAAAATTTTTCATCACAAAAATAAAAACCACACTCACCTTGATATATTGAATGAATCAAGCATGCAATATCTATTCCTGCCTTGGTTCCACTTGACAAAACATTTTTCCGAATAACCTCTCCTTTTTGCACTAATAAATCTCCTGAATTCATATGTATAATATATGTATCCTTCACTTCATTTGACTGGTCAACACTAATAATTGCCGGGTCCAGCGATTTTAAAGTATAATTTAATACTTTTACAAATGCCGCTCCCTCTGGAAAGCTCATTTTTTCATCTCCCATATCTGAAGGATACGTAAACATCCAACCAATTGGTTCTATATCCTGCAATTCTTTCTTGAAATCATCCTTATATTCTTGCGGTATATCCTCAATTTTCTTAGCACACGTTTCGTATCGATCCTTCTCATCAATTAATACTTCTCTTTTACAGACAAATATCTCTGGCAGATCACCATTATCCTCTCCTGGTTTTATATCAATGTCCAAACGGTACATTTTGAAACCTTTTCCCACAAAATCAACTGATATTTTCGCCTCTTTTTTAGGATTTGCAACTTTTTCTATTAAGCCAATTGCATCTTTTCGTTTCATAAAGTTGCAGATTGACATTAAAATTTTTCCAATAGAAGTTTTTCCCGTAGCATTTCCGCCCATCAAAATATTAACTTTTTTATACCGAAAATTCTTTCTGTCTTTTAAAAATTCACATGGGATATAAGAATTTACAATTTTTTTTGGATATGCCATATTCATATGAAATTCCTTAAAAGCCAAAAAGTTATCTATTTTCAAATCCATTATAATCATAGCATTATCCTCGTTTGTGTATTTGTTCGAATTTTTCGAAGTAATCTTTTCACTCATTTTACACTTGTCTCCATTTTTTTTCAACATTTTACTTGTAAAAAATTGAAAAAAATGTAAA
>ENA-OQAY01000373-OQAY01000373.1-human-gut-metagenome-genome-assembly--contig:-NODE-373-length-13153-cov-0.698372_pt1 | contig 13153 bp, 13 predicted proteins | sample MGYA00242740_ERZ504537 | MGnify/ENA primary metagenome ERZ504537 (study PRJEB26092, sample SAMD00036272) | human gut metagenome | host: Homo sapiens | study: EMG produced TPA metagenomics assembly of... | reverse complement strand
ATAACCACCAAACAACGGATATCATGAGAAGTACATTTTCCATATTATTCTACATCAACCGCGGCAAGATAAAGGCTGACGGAACCACGGCGGTCATGTGCCGCATCACCATTGACGGCAGGAGTACCGCCATCACTACCGGTATATATTGCAGGCCGGAAGACTGGAACGCCAAAACCGGAACAACACGCACGGTAAGGGAAAACGCCAGACTGCAAGAGTACCGGAAGTATATCGAACAGACTTACGAGGATATTCTGAGGACACAGGGTATCGTCAGCGCGGAAATCATCAAGACCCGGGTGACAAGACAGTTCGTGGTTCCCACCCATTTGTTGCAGATGGGTGAGATAGAGCGCGAACGTCTCAGAATACGGAGCAAAGAGATAAATTCCATTTCCACCTACCGCCATTCCCGATACTTCCAGAAATACCTGACGGACTATCTTACCTCTTTGGGCAGGAAGGACATTGCCTTTGAGGAGATAACGGAAGACTTCGGCAAAGGTTACAAGGCATTTCTTGTACGGAACAAGAATTTCAGTTCCACGCAGACCAACCGTTGCCTCTGCTGGCTGAACAGGCTGCTTTATCTTGCCGTGGATAACGAGATACTGCGTACCAATCCGGTGGAGGATGTCGAATATGAAAAGAAGCCCGCACCCAGGCACAAGTACGTCACACGTGAAGAAATGAAAAGAATCATGGCCATGCCCTTGAATGACGGACGCGCGGAACTGGGCAGACGGGCGTTCATCTTTTCATGCCTGACGGGACTTGCCTATGCCGATATCAAACAGCTTCATCCGCGCCATATCGAAACGACAGCGGATGGCAGGCGGTTTATCCGCATCAACCGCAAGAAAACCGGCGTGGAGGCCGTTATCCCCTTACACCCGATAGCTGAACAGATACTGGCATTGTACAACACCACCGACATGCACAATCTCGTGTTCCCGTTGCCAAGCCGGGATTCCATCTGGCACGAGATACGGGAAATCGGCGTGATTCTGGGCAGGAACGATGACTTGTCCTACCACCAGGCCCGTCACGGGTTCGGGGTTCTCCTTATTTCAGAGAGCGTATCAATCGAAAGCATAGCCAAGATGATGGGGCACTCGAATATCAGCACGACCCAGGGATATGCCAGGATAACGGAGGACAAAATCTCAAAGGAATGGACAAAACTGATGGAAAAAGAAGCAAACACCGCACACATTCCGGCCATGACAACCAATGACAGTTTCGCAGCCGCCTGTCTCCTCGCCGTCCATGGAAGTTAGTACAGACTTTTCTGAAAGCGGAAAGGTCAGGCGGCTGTGCCGTTTCGGGCAGAATCTTCCTTTGCGGGCAAAGGGTATTCAGCCCGAAAACCTTTCCCCTTTCACGTCTGTACAATGGACGCCGACGGCAGCGGAAACAAGCGACTGACGGAAAAGTCGATACAAAAACAACCCCAAAAGAAACAGCATACAGTCTGTATTATATAACCAGTCTGTATGCTGTTCTGATATTCTATAATAGGAGGGATATTTTTTGAAGACAGCATGAAATGGGCAGGCGGCAAACTGCGCTCCCTCCAGAAAAATCAATCCGCTTTTTCGACCTCCTGCCAATACCCGCCTTTGTCCGGCCTGATTCGTCGGAGTGTCCCGTCCGCTTTCAACCTGGCAATCTGTTTTTCCACGGCTTTGGGGGTTATTCCTATCCGCCGGGCAAGTGCTGTTGCGCTCAGTGTATTATCCTGTGAAAGCAAGGCGATGATTTTCTCCCTACTTTTTACATTTTTCTCCCTACTTTTTATTTTGCCATCACATTATGATAAAAGTTGCTTTTATCCGTAATTTCTATACTCAGAGGATAGTTTCACGGAATAAAAGCAACCTTATGGGGTTAGAACCAAGTTTTTCTATTCTGATTGTACGCTTCCCTGTACCCGTCCATCAGCACCCGTTCAATGTCGGAAGCCCTGTACAGGATTTTTCCTCCTACCCGGATATATGGCAGTATGCCGTTGTTGCGGTAATCCTGTAGGCTCCTGCGGCTGACCTTCAGTTTCACCGCCAGCTCCTTGTCGTTGTAATAGCGTTCCCCGTCCAGTGACGGCTTGTTGCTGTCGCATATTTTCTCCACCCTTTTTGAAAGGTCTTCCAGCGACGAGAAAAAGGCTCTCACACGCATGTCGTTTTCCGGTGTCAGCAGCCGGATGTTGCCATTGTCATTCATAAGCACGATATTTATGATTAACTGTATCAGTATTACAATTTCTTCCTTTATTGGCTACAATACACCGTTTCATCTCCACCACGGGAAAGACAGTCTTCACATCCTCCGGCCTGTAATACACCTTGTGGCTTATCTTGGTGTAAGCCAGCGTCCCATTCTCCCGCATCGTCTGTAGTTCTCGGACTGATACCGAGCAGCCTGCACACGTCATCGCTGTCAAGCCATTCCCTCTCTCCCAGATCCTCATGTTCCCGGTAGAGACGTTCCACCTTTCCCGCGAAATTCTCGAACTCCGAGAGCATCCTCTCGAAAGTCGCCTTGTCTATGACCACTACTTCCATATTCCTGTAATTTTAAGTTTAACATTGATTTTTTATTGTAAAAACGGAATGGCAGACAGATGGTATCTGAAAGGGATTCATGTGCCCGTAAACCGTTTCGGAAGCGAAGAAAATAAAAAAACGGGAATCGCCTACAAACCGGACGGCACGTGTCTCCAACAGACATTCTTTTTCACCGTCAGGTGAAAAAATCAAAGGTGGAAACCTCAAAGGACACCCTTATTTCTTTGAAGCAAAGGTAGCCGTTCCCCACCGGGGCGCAAGGCTGGGCCCTGCGGGTCGGCTGGGAAAAAATCATCCTCACGCTCCGCGCTCCGGTATTTTTTCCTGCCGAGCCTTGACACCTTTCCGGCGGGAGAACGGCTGTAAAGCATACAAAGAAACAAGAGTGCCTGCACCGCAGGCCGGATGTCTAACAGATAAAAATCAAAGGATATGGCAACAAAAGACGTGAAAGAATTCAACGGATGGTTCAACCGTTCATACGCGAGACTGAAAGAGAGCGTGTCCCTTTATGGAAAGATCAACGAGGACGCGTTCCATGACGCGTATCTGGCAGTCAGGAAGCAGGTGATGTTCTCAAACAACGGAATAGAGGACTTGGAATCCTACTTCTTCGGGTGTTATCGGAAAATCCTGCAATCGGGAACAAGGGAAGACAGCCGTTACGACAACCCCGGGGACGAGTATTTCTCAAGACTGGGTGAGGCGGACTGCACGGAAGAGACCGATGAGCGGGAAGAGATGCTTACCGGGTGCGACAGGCTGGTAAGGGACATACAGAAATTCCTCAGGCGGCACTTCTCCTACGAGGATTACAGGATATTCATGCTGCGGTTTTACGAGACCGGCAGCTCGTTCCGTACCATCGCCAGACACATGGGCGAGAAAACATCGGTGGTGGCACGTAGGGCACAGACCATGATGGAATCCGTCCGGGCGAACCGGAGATTCATTGCCCAAAGAAGACTGATTATGGCCGGCGAGGCGGCATGACAGAAAATAAATGTATCACTAAAAACATGATTGATTATGAAACTGACAGTTTATGACAAGAGCAATTCACATCCGGCACTGACCTACAAGGGAAAACGGATCATCACGGTATGCCGTGACGGCAGCATGTACCTGAGTAAGATATTGAGCAGGGAACTTAAACTGCACGCCGGAAACCGGCTGGGAATCGCCAGGGACGATGACAGGCCGAAAGACTGGTACATGTTCGTATCGGATGACGAAAACGGCTTCATGATATGGAATGACCCACGTTGCGCCCGTTTCTCCAACAGCTTCATAGCCGGAATGATACTCGATGCCGCGAAGGTGGAGAAATGTGCCGGATTTATGGTGGCAAGGGAGCCGGTGAAGGTGGACGGAAAGTTCTGTTACAGGATAATCCTTGACAATCCGATACCGAAAGGAAGGAGAGCCACCGGTACGAGATGAACGACGGGACCGTTAAAGAGAAACGGGGGGGCATCCGGCTGAAGGAAGAGATTCCGACAGCCGGGTGTCCCTTTTCTCATGCGGCCACATGTAGAATCATAACGGTTTCAGGTTGATACGGCTGCTGTATAGGGCATTCAGCTCGTCACGGTACTGTTCCAGGTGGGCCGAGAGGATATTGTCTATATAGCACGAGATGCTGACGGTCGGTGCTATCACGGAAAGCAGGATGCGCACCCGTTCGTAGTTGTCACTGCTGACATAGGTCTGTCGGCGCTCCCTTACAACGTTGTTATCAAACAGATGTTCGGGATAATCCTGCAAGCCGTTCCTTTTCTGGCGTGTTTTCTCTCGGAGGACCGGGGTCGGTACTTCTTCACCGGTAGATATGCCGGAATCTTCCACTTTGTTTGGTACGGCAGGAATCCCGGATTGATTTTCCGTTTTTGGTTCCTTGCCACCTTCTTTGGGGGAGTCGGCAGCGTTGTTTCCATGATTTTTTTCCATGAAGACGGCAGGAATGTCCCCAGTCATCATGTCGCGTATCTGCTCCTCGTTGATTTTAACCTCTTTTCTCTTTGCCATAATTATATATTTTAGATAGTTGGACAATTCTTTTCCGGCAATCTTGCATTTCCCTCATGTCGTGAATGCGACCATATGACCATTCCCGCATGTGAGTATCGCTGAACGGGTATGTACATCCACCAAATAAGTCGGTCACGTACCCAATCCCTCATGTGTTCCGTCCGGCATTAAGACGGTCACGCATTCATACATGGGGGAGTGGACGCATTATTATGTTCTTATATGTTTCCGTTCACCCGTTACCCAATGGGCGGATGCAATAATACACCCCGTACTTGACGAACACATGGATAATTGTGCGACCGGACGCGTTCTGACATGCGGCAAAATAACGATAAAATTTCCGGATTGCCACTATCATGGCGGTCTGCTGACGGTCTGTGACACCGTGTGTCATCCTGTTACACCGCCCAAGTGTCTCGATGGCTCCAGTTTTGGGTATTCAAGGAATGATAAAGATGGCGGTAGAAGGGGTTTATTGGCGGAAAGCGGATAGAATGCCACATTTTGATTTTTCGGAAGAAAAATTCATGTTCAAGCGAACATGGCAAGTTGTGTTTTGGGGCACCCGAAATTATTTCCGGCACCCCAAAACAACTTGCCACTCGCCTGAAGGCTCGGGACGGGCTTCACTCCGAAGTCGTTGCGCCTGAAGACGGAAAATCAGGAACAAAAACTTGAAAAAATGACCGTAATAATATATACAGTCGGCCTCTCAAAAAATGGCCGCTACTGAAAAGAGAATGAACTTTATTCGTGTTTTCAACCTACCGCAGTCCGTATTTTTTCATCTTCCGATACAATGTCGCGGGATTTATTTTCAGTAACCGCGCCGCTTGTTCACGATGTCCGTTGCATATTTGCAGGGCTTTTATGATGGATTCTTTTTCTATTTTCTCGTCTTTCAATGGTAACATGATAGAGGCGATCTCCCCATTCGTGTGCTCCATTTGACCTCCTGTATTTAACTCAGGAAGTTCCAATAAAGGATTTTCCGAAACCAGCACGGCACGCTTGACACGGTTTTGCAGTTCGCGCACGTTGCCCGGCCACCGGTAGGCAAGCATCCTGCGTTTGGCATCCTCCGTAAATCCCCGTGTCTCCCTTTTCAGTTCTTTCGAGAAGCGTTCACGGAAAAACTCTGCCAACGGGAGGATGTCTTCCGGGCATTCCTCCAGAGAAGGCTGCCGGATATCAAACTCGTTCAGACGATGGTAAAGGTCTTCCCTGAACCGCCCCTCCTTGATAGCCAGTTCCATATTCTCGTTTGTCGCGGAAATGACCCTGACATCCGAAATCCGTTCCCTGCCGCTACCGATCGGGGTATATACATTCTCCTGCAATACCCGAAGAAGCATGGATTGGATTTCATGCGGCATGGTGCCTATCTCGTCAAGGAACAGCGTGCCGCCTTTCGCCAGGTCGAAATATCCGCTCTTTGCCGTATCCGCACCGGTGAACGCGCCTTTCTCGTGCCCGAAAAACAACGAGGCGGCCAACTCACGGGGCAATGCGCCACAGTTTACGGCGACAAAAGGCTTGCCATATCGTTCGCTGTTGTCATGGATGGTCTGTGCCACCGATTCCTTACCGGTCCCGTTGGCTCCGAGTATCATCACGGACATCTCGGAAGGGGCGACCAGTCTGGCAAACTTTTCCACTTTCAGGATCATGGGGCTTGTGCGGTGAAACAACTGCCTCTCCTGCTTTCTCACGGTGGCTACGGGATGGAATATATCTTCCGCCAGTTCCAACAGGTAATCCCTGTGTACCGGTTTAGGCAGGTAGTCCCTGGCTCCCAGTTTGATGGTGCGCACAACGTCCGGGACGGAAACGTATTCGGTCGTTATGATGAACGGGATGTCCTTCTTCTCCTTGCGCAGCCATTCCAACAGGGAAATGCCGTCGCCTTCCGGCAACCGCACGTCCGACAATATAAGGTCGAACTGCGTTTTGCGTATCAGCGAGCGGGCTATCGGCTCGTTCATGGCTGTCACCGCTTCATAACCGGCTTGGGAAAGCCAGTCTTTCTGTATTTGTGACAGCCCCACATTGTCTTCAACTATCAGTATTTTCCGTTTCATTCGTCAGTCTTTTTATCTCGGCTTCCGCCGCCCTGATTAGCGTGGCGGTGCTGTCTATTATCTGCTGGGTATATTCATTTAACTCTTTGTCGCTTGTTTCTCTGTCCTTCAGAAAAGTACGGTAAGCCAGCAGGGGCTCTTCCATCCGCAGTAACTCCCACATCGGTTGCATCCTGTGGGTGATTTCACGCAACTTATGCCGGTCGCTGTTTTTTATGGCGGCATCAAGTTCCTCCCTATCCTTTTCCGACTGGGATATGAAGGAAAGCAGTGCCTTGTACTTGTCACTGACCTCGGAAAGTACCATGTTGAAATCAACCTCCGGCTTTTCCTCCCGCCTGTCTGTCTTTATCCTCGAAAACAGTCCGAGCAGTTCCGAGGAAGAAAACGGCTTATAAATGTAGTCCGTAAATCCGGCATGGAGAAAAGCCTCCTTGTCCCTGTCACCACGCGCGGTCATGGCGATAATGGGGATCGTGCGGGAGTTCCCGATATTCGAACGACGCAACAGGGTCAGCAAGTCGAAGCCGTTGGTTCCCGGCATCTGAATGTCGGAAAGCAACAGGTCATAATCCTTGCCCCGCATCGCCTTGACTATATCTTTGGTGGTTGTGCAGGCCGTACAATTCATGCCGTTGCGCTCCAGCATTTCCTTTATCACGTCCAGTAGCATCGCATCGTCATCAATGACAAGCACATTCTGAGGCAGATGTGCAGGGTGTGGTATTGTCAGGCTCTCGCTCTCTATTGTTTCATCCGTGGTTTTCAATGGGAGCGTCACGCGGAACGTGCTGCCACGGTCAATATCACTCGTAACGTCTATTGTCCCGCCAAGCAGGTTGACAAGACCTTTTGTTATTGGCAGGCCTAATCCGAAACCCTCCGCGTTCCTGACGGAACCCAATCGTTCAAACGGACGGAATATACGAGAAAGCGCATCTTTACTCATGCCTATGCCGGTATCCTTGACTTCCAACAGCAACTTTCCTTCGTTATAACGGGCATTCAAACTGATCGTGCCGGTTTCCGTGAATTTGACGGCATTGCTGAGCAAGTTGTCCAGAATCTGCTCGATACGGTCCACGTCACCGCAAAGTTTGACATCGGTATCGGTAAAGTCGTGGCTGAACAGGATGCCTTTGTTGTTGACCACATGGGAGAAGCCAAAGGCAATGCGTTCCAACAGGGCGTTCAGGTTGAACGGCACATCGTTGCGGGTTTCTTTTGCCTCGTTCAGGCGGTACACGTCCAGCAGGTTGTTAAGCAGATGTACAATATGTCGGCACACGATCCTGATGTTGTTCAGGTGCGTGTTTCTTCGTTTCTTTTCCCTAGTATCCACGGCAAGTTCCGCGCTACCGCTGATTACGTTCAGAGGGGCACGGATGTCATGGGAGATTGTCAGGATGATATTCTTCCGCATCTCTAACAGCGCGATGTTCTGCTCTATCGTTTCCTCCAGGTGTTTCTTGTTTTTTGCCTTGACCTTAATATCCCGTTGTATGACAAGATATGAAATGAACAACAGGATGATTGAGAATATAATCAAGCCGGTAATGACCAAAGTCGAATGTTCGTAGGATGCTTTCAGACGCGCCTCCTTGTTTCGGAAAGCAGTCCATGTCTGTTCATCCAGACTTGTAATCAGCATTCGCAGTTTACGGTTGAGTTCTTTGTTACATAACCGCAGGCTGTCTGTATAGGCATCTATGTCCCGTTGCTGTTCATTCATCAAGGAAATCAAGTTTTTATCCAACGAGGTTTGCCGGGTTGTGACAACGGGTATCTGTACGGTTTCCTTGCCTCCGAAGAATCCGGCGATGCCTTTCTTTTTACGGGTAACTGTCCGGGTAGTTGTTTGTTTCGTCACGGTTGGCTTCAGATTGAACAAGAGAGTGTCTGTTCTTTTTTGTTTCCGTGAGGCTTCCATGATTTGGAACAGATGCTCTTCTTTGGCGGCTAACAATGTGCGGAGCGAATCAATCTGAGCGAGTCGTATGAAATCCTCGCATTGCACTCGTAAGATTTGCAGCATGGAATCGGTCTGCACACAACGTTTCCGGTAAGCCAGGGAATCCTCATTGTTCCACACCAAGACGGATTCGCCATAAGTCACCAATGCGGTAACATAGCGGTGGGCGGTGTTGATGTCATATTGGGTCTGGAAAATGGCGATTGATTCGTTTTCTATCTTCTGTACCCGGTTACGCTCATGGAGAACAATAGCGACCATGCTGCCGATGATCGCCATCAAAAGGAAATATCCAATGAATATCTTATGTTGCAACAGTATCTTCATTCATCTTTGAGTTTTTTACAATCCATATACTCATTTCATAAAGTACCCACATCGGCAGGGCGACCAGCGAAAGCGTGAACACGTTCGATGTCGGCGTAATAATCGCAGCAACCACAAGGATTATCACAATGGCGTGTTTGCGGTACTTGCGCATGAAATCAGCTGAAAGGAAACCCAGTTTGGCAAACAGCCACGAGAGGATAGATATCTCGAAGATAACACCCATCGCAAGGCACATCATAACGAGTGTTGAGATATACGAATCAAACGTGATGAGATTATCCACATCACCGTTCACCTGATAAGTTCCCAAGAAACGGAATGTCAGCGGAAAGATTAAAAAGTAGCTGACGAGTACCCCCAGAGAGAACATCGCATAGCCACCTCCGACCATTCGGATTACATATCGCCGTTCATTATCATAAAGCGCAGGAGATACAAATCGGAACAGTTGGTAAAGTATGTAAGGAGAGGTACACAACATACCGGCACACAATGCCGTCTTCATGTGAATGATGAACTGCTGAGCAAACTCCGTGTTGATAAACCTGATTGAGAATGGAGGTATGCTGTTTCCTGTCCATAAAATTATTCGGTTGAGTAACCGATAAGTGATGAATTTACCGTTTTTCGGAGCAAGTATAACATCAAACAGCTGCTCCTTGAAGAAGAATGCCGTAATAACGAACACGACGGTTACGGCGACGATCTTCATGACTGTCATCCACAGAACCTCCAAATGTTTCCTGAGGGATTGTATGCTCTTATCAGTTGCCATATACTTACTTCTTTTGTTCGGAGTCATTGATTTCGTCTATCTCTTTTTCGACATTGTTCACTTCGTCCTTGAAGGAACATACTCCTTTACAGATACTTTTTATCAGTTTGGTTATCTTCTATCCATCGAAAAAGCTGTAGAACAACCAATGCAAACCATACTTCTTGCACATCTATCCCACTAATAATTAACATAGTGGTGTCATAGATTTTTATTTAGTGTCGGCTAAATAAATATTTCGCCACACATAGAGGCTAACAGATATAGCCTCTTATGATGACGAAGTTCGGTTAGAGTAAAATAAAGTCTCTTTAAAGACCCCATCACGTTCTTGGCAAAATAGCACATGCCCATCCTGCATCGTACTGTGTCTGGTAATTGGGGGCTTATGATATTGTCGCTAAAAATTATTTATTAGGAGTTTCCCATTTCTTCGTATCGCTGCATTGAATTATGATTTGCTCACTGCCGCAAGTCATTCTGAATTCTCCTTTTTCGAGTATCCATTTTCCGTCGTAACCTACAAAGGCGAGGTCGCTGCCTTTCAACTTCAGACTGACTGTCCGGGTCTCGCCCGGTTGCAACGAGACTTTTTCGAATCCGCGCAAACGGATGTTGTCAGGTGTAAGACTGGCCACCAAGTCACTGGAGCAGAGAAGCACGCTTTCTTTTCCTGCCATCTTGCCTGTGTTGGTCACATCAATACTGAAAACAAGTTCATCATCAGCGGTGAAAGAAGAACGGTTCACACGGAAGTTGCTGTAACGGTAAGTAGTATAGCTCAGTCCGGCACCGAATGGCCATTGTACATCCATTACAGCATCGTAGTTGTAATTTCCGTCCATTTGGCCTATGTTTTCACAAGGCTTGTAGTCATAAGTAGCTAGTGAGTTAATCAAACGAGGATAAGTGAACGGCAATTTACCGCTGAAATTCGCATCACCTGCCAGTAGGTTTGCAAGTGCGTCAGCCCCATAGTTGCCAGGCAACATGATATGTACCACAGCTTTTGCTAGCGGAACAATTTCATTGATAATACGCGGACGACCTTCGTTCAGCACCATGACAATCGGTTTCCCTGTTTTAGCCAAAGCTTTATCAATTTTTTTGGTTACCTGAAAGATTTAAATCAGTCAGATTACCCGGTGTCTCACAATAAGAGTTCTCTCCGATGCAGGCGATGATAATGTCCGCTTTACTAGCTGCTTGTACTGCCTTCTCTATTTCCGGTTGGTTCTCCTGCCACCACAGAGAGCCTTTCCCGGTGACATAGGTAACGCCTGGTTCATAAATAATATGATTTCTGCCATATTTATTGCATAAGGCTTCGTAAATGGTATGATAAGCTTCTGCACATTCATCGGCCTTGTCACCTTGCCAGGAATATGACCATCCTCCATTTAGTGAACGCATGGAATGGGCATTGGGTCCGGTTAGTAAAATTGTTTTTCCTTGAGCTAAGGGAAGTACATTTTCTTCATTCTTCAATAGTACCAATGACTCTTCGGCTGCCTTTTGTGCTACTTGGGCAAATTCACTGCTGCCAAATTTATTGTATTCTTCAATATTCCAATAAGGATTTTCAAACAACCCCAAACGGTACTTTAAGCGGAGCACACGGCGCACAGCATCATCAATACGACTCATCGATACCTCACCTTCTTCCACTAGTTCTTTCAGCCACGTACAAAAACTCACCTCATAAGGAACCATGGACATATCAATGCCCGCGTTGATGGCAATCTTGATGGCTTCTTTCTTGGTGGCGGCAATGTGATCGCGGGTACAAAGATTGTTAATATCGGCCCAGTCTGTTACAATCATGCCATCCCAGTTCAAATCCTCTTTTAACCATCCAGTGAGCAGTTCCTTATTGGCGTGAAAAGGCATTCCGTTGTTCACACCCGAATTGACCATGAGAGTTAGCGCACCGTTGCGGATACACTCCAAAAAAGGAGCGAAATGTTTTTCGCGCAAATCAATTTCCGAAATGGAAGAGGGAGTACGGTCTTTGCCCGAAACAGGTACGCCATACCCCATAAAATGTTTCAAACTGGTTGCCACATGGTACTTGTCTATTCGATTCGGATTTTCTCCTTGGAATCCTTTTACTGCTTCGACGGCCATTTGGGCCATTGACGTAACTGTCCTCACCATAGCTTTCCCACATACGCGGCCAGCGCGGACGCGTCCCAGGTCCATAACAGGAGCATATGTCCAAGGGATACAACAGGCTTTTGTCTCGTAGGCAGATATTTCGCACGAACGGCGTACCAGTTCGCGGTTGAAGGTGGCCGCCATGTTAATTCCTTGTGGAAAGAGGGTACCGTCAAGGGTATAGGTTGTACCATGAATTTGGTCTACACCATAGATACAAGGGATGCCAATCTCTTGTAATGACTTTTCTTGGATTTGGCGAATAGTTTCCGCCCACTTTTCTTTGGTCTGTGCCACACTGAGGGGAACATTCAGGATGGAACCTATTTTGTATTTCCCGATGACGGTATCGAGCAAGGCTTCGCTCAACTTAAAGTCATTCGGGCTGCTGAAATCGGTTATTACATCGATGGTAATTTCACACATCTGTCCTACTTTCTCTTCCAGGGTCATCTTTTTCAGAAGAGATTCCACTTTCTTTTCTATCCGGGCATCCGAAGGAATGGCCGGTTGCACTTGGGCACATACGTTTGTTGCCATACTGAGAGATAATACTGTTGCTACTAATATATTTTTCATGCTGGTTTAATTTATTTGTTTACCAATGATCTGTTCTGAATGGAATGACGGGCATACCGCGATGATTCTTTAAATTGCCGGGTTGGAAGTTATGAAAGCAATAACGCACAGCCACCGGATGTTTCACTTTATCCGAATGTACCCGGATGGTTTTCTTTTCAGGGACGAGAACGGCTACGGCCGGATAAAACACTTTATCTGCTCCGGCTATCTCGAAACCTTTTATATCTTTCCACGGACTCAGTCCTTCATCTGCATGGTGAAAAATCAGTTCTACTGTGTCACTTTGTATACTCATGTTCCAATAAGAAGGATATTCGCAGGCTATGCTTCCATACTGATAGGTCTTGTTCAGTGCAAGATAAGCCAATCGTTTGCCCACTTCTTCTTTTTGGCAGGGATGAATTTGCGACTTTTCGTAGGCATAAACCAAATCGTTAGTACATACCATACCGCTATTGGGAATGAGAGAAGATGCTTGGAACTGTGCTTCGCGTAATAATGCTCCGCTGATTCCTTCACCATAATCATATGGAGCAATTTCTACCAAATAAAAAGGAAGTTCTCCCTTTCCCCACTCTTTGCGCCAAAGCTCAGCCATGATTCGCAGACGTTCGACATATGTTTTCTCTTTACCTACGTTCGATTCTCCTTG
>ENA-OQAY01000369-OQAY01000369.1-human-gut-metagenome-genome-assembly--contig:-NODE-369-length-13222-cov-0.666667_pt1 | contig 13222 bp, 14 predicted proteins | sample MGYA00242740_ERZ504537 | MGnify/ENA primary metagenome ERZ504537 (study PRJEB26092, sample SAMD00036272) | human gut metagenome | host: Homo sapiens | study: EMG produced TPA metagenomics assembly of... | reverse complement strand
AGCGAATACAGATATTATCGCTGTCATCAGTAGAAGCATATATTGATTGTATCAACAAGTTTAAAAGATAATAATACGTAAAATGGCTAACACATTATTTGATAAGATTTGGGATGCCCATGTGGTACAAAAGGTTGAGGACGGACCTACTCAGCTTTATATAGACAGGCTTTATTGTCATGAAGTAACTAGTCCGCAGGCTTTTGCGGGACTGCGCGCACGCGGGGTGAAAGTCTTTCGTCCGGATCATGTATATTGTATGCCGGATCACAATACTCCGACACATGACCAGGACAAACCGATTGAGGATCCGGTTTCTAAAACGCAGGTGGATACTTTGGCAAAGAATGCCAAAGATTTCGGTTTGGCTCATTTCGGTATGATGGATAAAAGAAATGGTATTATTCATGTAGTAGGTCCGGAAAGAGGGCTGACTTTGCCGGGGATGACAATTGTTTGTGGTGACTCGCATACTTCTACCCATGGTGCGATGGGAGCTGTTGCTTTCGGTATTGGAACCAGTGAAGTAGAAATGGTGTTGGCTTCACAATGTATCTTACAATCTCGTCCGAAAACCATGCGTATCACTATTGATGGCGAACTGGGTAAAGGAGTGACGGCAAAAGACATGGCTCTTTATATGATGTCTAAGATGACAACCAGTGGTGCTACTGGATACTTCGTGGAATATGCCGGTTCAGCTGTCCGTAACTTGAGTATGGAAGGTCGTCTGACTTTATGTAATCTGAGTATTGAAATGGGGGCACGTGGTGGCATGGTTGCTCCTGATGAAGTGACTTTTGAATATATAAAAGGCAGGGAACATGCTCCGAAGGGTGCGGATTGGGATAAAGCGGTGTCTCATTGGAAAACATTAAAGAGTGATGATGATGCTGTATTTGATAAAGAGGTTCGTTTTGATGCAGCAGATATTCAGCCGATGATTACATACGGAACGAATCCAGGAATGGGTATGGGAATCACTGAACATATTCCGGTAGATGATAAAAGTGCTTCTTTTAAAAAGTCTTTGGACTATATGGGCTTTCAGCCGGGCGAATCCTTGCTAGGTAAGAAAATTGATTATGTATTTTTGGGTGCTTGCACTAACGGACGAATTGAGGATTTCCGTGCCTTTACCTCTTTAGTGAGAGGGAAAAAGAAAGCAGATCATGTGATTGCATGGCTGGTTCCAGGATCATGGATGGTAGATGCACAGATTCGTGAAGAAGGTTTGGACAAAATCTTGGAGGAGGCAGGTTTTGCCATCCGTCAACCGGGATGTTCTGCTTGTCTGGCTATGAATGATGATAAGATTCCGGCCGGAAAATATTCGGTATCTACTAGTAACCGTAATTTTGAAGGACGCCAGGGACCAGGTGCTCGCACGTTGCTTGCCAGTCCGCTGGTAGCTGCTGCTGCGGCAGTGACCGGTGTAATAACAGATCCTAGAGAACTAATTTAAAAATGCGAAGACAATGAAACAGAAATTCAATATCATAACAAGCACTTGCGTACCCCTTCCTTTAGAGAATGTGGACACAGACCAAATTATTCCGGCCCGTTTCTTAAAGGCGACAACTCGTGAAGAGAAATTCTTTGGTGATAATCTGTTCCGTGACTGGCGTTACAATCCAGATGGTTCTCTTAACAAGGATTTTGTATTGAATAATCCTACTTACGGTGGACAAATCCTTGTGGCGGGAAAGAATTTCGGTTCTGGTTCCAGCCGTGAACATGCTGCATGGGCTATCGCCGGATATGGTTTCCGGGTAGTTGTGTCCAGCTTCTTTGCTGATATTCATAAGAATAATGAATTAAATAATTTTGTACTTCCGGTGGTGGTGAGTGAAGGATTCTTGAAGGAACTTTTTGATTCAATTCATGCAGATCCAAAAATAGAGGTGGAAGTAAATTTGCCTGAACAGACTATAACCAACAAGGCTACAGGTAAAAGCGAACATTTTGAAATCAATGCATATAAGAAACATTGTTTGATGAACGGGTTGGATGATATCGACTTTTTGCTGACCAACAAAGACAAGATAGAAGCATGGGAAAAAGCGTCAAAATAGAAATCATGGACACAACACTCCGCGATGGTGAACAAACCAGCGGAGTATCTTTTGTACCCCATGAAAAATTGATGATTGCTCGATTGCTATTGGAAGATTTAAAGGTAGACAGGGTAGAGGTTGCCTCGGCCCGTGTATCGGATGGCGAATTTGAAGCTGTTAAAATGATATGTGACTGGGCTGCCCGCCGGAATTTGCTTCACAAAGTGGAGGTGCTCGGATTTGTGGATGGCCGTACTTCTGTAGATTGGATACAACGTACAGGATGCAGGGTAATTAACTTATTGTGTAAAGGTTCGTTGAAACATTGTACACAGCAGTTGAAGAAAATGCCTGAAGAACATATTGAAGATATTGTGAATGTGGTGCGTTATGCTGATGAACTGGATATTGCCGTTAATGTATATCTGGAAGATTGGAGTAACGGTATGAAAGACTCTTCTGACTATGTATTCCAGTTGATGGACGGATTGAAGGATACCAGTATCAAACGGTATATGTTACCGGATACATTGGGTATCTTGAATCCTTTGCAAGTGATAGAATTTATGCGGAAGATGAAAAAACGTTATCCTCATACCCATTTTGATTTCCATGCGCATAATGATTATGACTTGGCTGTGAGTAATGTACTTGCTGCTGTGCTGAGTGGGGTTAAAGGGCTTCATACTACTATCAATGGATTAGGGGAACGTGCAGGAAATGCACCACTTGCCAGTGTTCAAGCTATTCTGAAGGATCATTTTAATGCTTTGACCAATATTGACGAAAGCCGTCTGAATGATGTGAGCCGAGTGGTGGAATCTTATTCAGGTATTGTTATTCCTGCCAACAAGCCGATTGTGGGTGAGAATGTGTTTACGCAAGTGGCCGGCGTTCATGCCGACGGTGATAACAAGAATAATCTTTATTGCAATGATTTGCTGCCGGAACGATTCGGGCGTAAACGTGAGTATGCGTTGGGCAAGACTAGTGGCAAAGCAATATTCGTAAAAATCTGGAGGATTTGGGTCTTGATTTAGATGAAGAATCCATGCGTAAGGTAACGGAACGTATTATCGAATTGGGTGACAAGAAGGAACTGGTTACTCAGGAGGATTTGCCTTATATTGTTTCCGATGTGCTGAAGCATGGGGTGGTAAGCGAAAGTGTAAAATTGAAAAGTTATATTGTGACACTGGCGCATGGACTGAAGCCGATGGCTACTGTGAAAATAGAGATTAATGGAAAAGAGTTTGAGGAGAATTCCAGCGGCGACGGTCAGTATGATGCTTTTGTGCGTGCATTGCGTAAAATTTATAAAGTGACACTGGGGCGTAAATTCCCTATGTTGACCAACTATGCGGTAAGTATTCCTCCTGGGGGCCGTACAGATGCATTTGTACAAACAGTAATAACTTGGAGTTTTGAAGAAAAAGTATTTCGTACTCGTGGGCTGGATGCTGACCAGACGGAGGCTGCTATTAAGGCTACCATGAAAATGCTGAATATAATAGAAAATGAATATGAATAATAATGGTTAGTGATTAATGGTTAGTGGTTAATGAACAGTGTTGTCAGATTTCATTAACCGCCAACTATTAATCACTGACCGCTAACCATTAATCACTAAAAAAATGGATTTTAAAATTGCAGTTTTAGCCGGTGACGGTATCGGACCGGAGATTTCAGTGCAAGGCGTTGATGTGATGAATGCTGTTTGCGAGAAATTTGGTCATAAAGTAAGTTATGAATATGCGATCTGTGGTGCGGATGCGATCGATAAAGTAGGTGATCCGTTTCCTGAAATGACTTTTCAGGCTTGTAAGAATGCGGATGCAGTGTTGTTTTCTGCTGTAGGTGATCCTAAATTTGATAATGATCCCACAGCAAAAGTTCGTCCGGAACAAGGTTTGCTTGCTATGCGTAAAAAATTGGGTTTGTTTGCTAATATTCGTCCTGTGCAGACTTTTAAATGTCTGGTTCATAAATCTCCGTTACGGGCTGAACTGGTGGAAAATGCAGATTTTATCTGTATCCGTGAATTGACCGGAGGTATGTATTTCGGAGAAAAATATCAGGATAATGATAAGGCATACGATACCAATATGTACACTCGTCCGGAGATTGAGCGTATCTTAAAAGTGGCTTTTGAATATGCTATGAAGCGCCGTAAGCATCTTACTGTAGTTGATAAAGCCAATGTGTTGGCATCTTCACGTCTGTGGAGACAGATTGCACAAGAGATGGCTCCTCAGTATCCGGAAGTGACTACAGACTATATGTTTGTGGATAATGCTGCCATGAAGATGCTTCAGGATCCTTGTTTCTTTGACGTGATGGTGACTGAGAATACATTTGGTGATATTCTGACAGATGAAGGCTCTGTTATCAGCGGCTCTATGGGATTGCTTCCTTCTGCTTCTACGGGTGAAAGCACTCCGGTATTCGAACCTATTCACGGTTCATGGCCACAGGCTAAAGGATTGAATATAGCCAATCCATTGGCTCAAATCCTATCGGTAGCCATGCTGTTTGAGTATTTTGACCTTAAGGAGGAAGGCGCCTTGATTCGTAAGGCTGTAGATGCTTCTTTGGATGAAAATGTGCGTACTCCGGAAATTCAGGTTGAAGGTGGGGCCAAGTATGGTACTAAGGAAGTGGGTTCCTGGATTGTGGATTATATCAAGAAAGCATAGAATTTTATAGGTTTTTTACGGAGAATCAGAAGTGAATGCCATTTTACTTCTGATTCTTTATTTTTATTGGATAAGAAAAAGTATATTTGATGCTGCAAATAAAACAAAGATAATAATTGAAAGACATTCAGATGAAGAATTTAGTTTATGCTTTGGTAGGAGCTGGTTTTATGATTGCCTGCCAGCCTTCGGACCAACCGGAAATCAGCGGTATGCTGACTGGTATCGAGAGTGATACATTATTGGTACAATCTTTTCCTGTAAATGATCGTGATAGTCGTAGGACAGATACGATTGCCATGCAAAATGGAAGTTTTGCTTTTAATTTAGGTGATAGTGTATTGAAACAGGTTTATATTTATGGTAAACCGTCAGTGAAACCCAATGAGGATGGCAGTATACCTGCCATATCGATGAAAGCTGTAAGTTTTTTGTTGTTGCCTGGCCAGCCTATAAAAATTTCAGGTTCATTGGATGAATATAAATTGGAGGGAGGTTCCTTTTATGACGATTATAATGAAGTGGTGGAGGACTGTAAAACATATAGTCATAAAATAGATTCATTGAACGTAGTCTGTATGGATATGGAGAAAAAAGGAATACCCGGAGATTCTATCCGTAAAGTTTATGCCCCAGCAAAAGAATGGTATGGAAATATTTTAAAAATAAAAAGTGACTATGTTAGGCAGAATCCGGATAAAGATGTATCAGTATATGTAATGTCACAGTTGTCAAGGGATCAGTTGGGGGATGCTTTTAATGTTTTGACTGATCGGGTAAAGGAAGGAATGATGGCTCCTTTATATCAGAGAATGAGAGAAGGATATGAGAAAGAACTGGCTCGCGATAAAGCAAAAGAAGCAATGAAACCAGGTAATCTCGCTCCAGAATTTACTTTGAAGGATTTGGATGGAAAGAATTTAGACTTATCTTCTCTGAGAGGTAAATATGTAGTGCTTGATTTCTGGGGAAGCTGGTGTGGATGGTGCATAAAAGGAATTCCCGAAATGAAAAAGGCATATGAAAAATACAAGGGAAAAATAGAATTTGTAGGGATTGACTGCAATGATACAGAGGATAAATGGAAAAAAGCAGTAGCTGAGCATCAATTGCCGTGGATTAATGTACGCAATATAGGTGAACCGGATGTGGCGGTGATGTATGGAGTAAGTGGTTATCCCACTAAATATGTGATTGATCCTGAAGGGAAAATTGCTAAACAGGTAGTTGGCGAGGACCCCGAATTTTATATGTATCTGGAGGCATTGATGAAATGATGAAAGGTTTCGGATAATTATGAATAACAGAGGTGTGCTATTATTTGAACACATCTCTGTTGTTTAATTTAGAATTTTTTTACGCGTATATGACAGTAAGGTTCTCCTCCCATTTTATCGTAATAGTGCTGATGATAGCCTTCTGCTTCCCAAAATTTCTCGGCAGGGCGTAATCTGGTATTGACTCTATGACCTTTCGAGCGAAGCAGTTCGATGACCTCTTCAGCTTCGGATTTTTGTTTTCCATCCATGTAGAAAATCATACTCCGATATTGCGGCCCAAGGTCGGGACCTATTCCATCGGTTTGTGAGGGATCATGTATTTCAAAAAAAAGTTTGCACAAATCCACATAAGAAACCATGTCGGCGTCATAATCTACAAAAATAGCTTCTACATGGTGTGTCATGTGGGCTTTTACCTGAGTATATGCGGGGTTGGCTTCCGGACCACCTGTATAACCGACTGTAGTGTTTAGTACACCCGGAATACGTTCGAACTGATGTTGTACGCCCCAGAAGCATCCGGCGGCGAATATCGCTTTTTCTACTTTCATGTTCTTTATTCTTTTAAAATTGTATGCCAAATATACGGAATACCCTTTAAAACGAGAAACCTACCTTATGCTTTTTTTAATTAAACTAAAGGAATATCGTTAAAGATTCCTCTACCTTTGCAACCGGAATTAATTAATATAGAAAATCGGATGAAACAGATCGTATGTTATCTTATGTTGCTATGTGCATGTATGCAGTTGCAGGCGCAAACTTACGATGAACTGATAACCAGTGCGTTGGATGCGGCAAAAAAAGACAGTTTGACAAAATCAGAAATTTTGTTCAGACAGGCATTGAAGATGGATCCTGCCAATATGCGTAATGCTTTATTGTTTACTAATCTAGGAACGGTCCAGCGGAGATTGGGGAAAATAGATGATGCTATTGATTCGTACACGTTATCCTTGAATATTACTCCATATTCTGTTGTTACATTACTCAATCGTGCTTCACTCTATTTGGAGAAAAATTTGTTTGACAGGGCTTATGTGGATTATTGTAATGTGATCGATATAGACAAGAAAAATAAGGAAGCATTACTTTTCCGGGCTTATATTTATATGCAACGTAGGGATTATAAAGGAGCGAGAATAGATTATAACACTTTATTACAGGAGGAACCGGGAAATAATACTGCACGTTTGGGCAGGGCACTTTTAAATCAGAAGGAGTTGAAGTATCGTGAATCTTTAGAAGATTTCAACAGATTGGTTTCCGATAATCCCAGAGATGTCTCTTATTTGAAAGCTCGTGCTACATTGGCTGTAGAAATGAATACGCCTGATCTGGCTTTATTGGATTTGGAGGAGGCCGCCAAACTGGCACCGGACGATGCGGAAATTTATGTGATGTGTGGTGAGATTTATTTAAGTCAGAAAAAGAAAAGAGAAGCGTATGTTGCTTTTGAAAAAGCAATAGAGTTGGGAGTGCCCCGACCGGAGTTGCAGGATAAGCTGAAAGCGAGTAAGTAAAAATGCGAACAGGATTATTGTCAGACAATCATCGTGCTTTTACAATAGGAACAGAATTTATCTGTTCCTATTGTTGGTATATGAGGGAAATAGCTTTTAAAAAAGGTATTTTCATTCCTGCAATACCTTTTTTATCAACTCTATAAAATCTTTTCCGTATTTTTCTTTCTTATATTCGCCGATACCATTGATGTTGCCGAATGCTTCTATAGTTGTAGGTTGTTGGGTGGCGATCAGGTGCAAAGTCTTGTCGGATAAAACAATATAGGCAGGTATAGCTTGCTGGTCTGCCAGTTTTTTACGCAGTACACGTAACTCCTCGAACAAGTCCTTGTTTTCATTACCAAAAGTAACCGGAGTGGGAAAGAGTACCTCTTCCTTGGCTTTCTTTTTACGTTTTTCCTTAGCAGGTATGAATTCTTCCCGTTTGATGACTACCAGCATGGCGGGTTCTTTGCCGAACAATACTTTTTGCCCGCTTTCAGTTATTTTGAGGTGATTGTTCTCATTATAGGCTATTTCGAAATATCCTAGATTCAGCATTTGCAGCAGATAATCTTGCCAGTCGCGTGCAGGAATATCTCTTCCTGCAGCATATGTTTTCAGTTTGTCATAACCTTTGTCAATCAGTTCTTGGTTCGCTGACCCTTTCAATATGTCTATTAACATGTGGGTGCCTATTTGTTGGTTAGTTCGGGCTATTGCACTTAAAGCTTTTTGTACAATGATTGTTCCGTCAAAGCGCTCGGGGGGATTACGGCACACATCACAGTTGCCGCAATCATGGTCCATTGTCTCACCAAAATAGTTCAGCAGAATACGCCTCCGACAGATATCCGATTCAGCATATTGTTGCATTCGGTGTAATTTCTCTAAGTTAATTTCCTGCTGGCTGCTTTCTGTAGCGAATTTGGAAAGCATAACCAAGTCTCCCAGTGAATAGAACAGCAAAGTATCACTTTCCATACCATCACTCCGGCACGTCCTATTTCTGATAGAAACTTTCTATGCTTTTAGGAAGGTTATAATGAATAACCCAGCGTACATTGGATTTATCAATTCCCATCCCGAAAGCAATAGTGCACACACTACCTGTACACGATCGTTTATGAAATCATTTTGTGCTTTATCACGCATATCACTGCTTAATCCTGCATGATAAACGGTTGCACGGATACCTTGTTTCATCAGCATTGCGGCCACACTTTCTGTTTTGCTGCGGCTCATGCAATAAATGATACCACATTCATTTTTGTGTTTTTCTATAAATTCAAGGATAGTCCGTGCCTTATCCTTTTGTTGGTAGCCTCTTTTTACTTCCAAACTCAGATTGGGCCGATCAAAGGAAGATATGAATATTTTAGGATCTTTCAAGGCCAATTGTTGTACAATGTCTTTTCGGGTTATTTTGTCAGCTGTAGCAGTCAATGCTACAATCGGTACTTTGGGAAACTGATTACGTAATACCTTTAATTGGGTATATTCAGGCCGGAAATCATGTCCCCATTGTGAGATGCAATGAGCTTCATCAATGGCAAATAAAGAAATTTGAATATCTTTCAGCAGGAAGTTTGTTTCTATAAGTAATCGTTCAGGTGAAATATAAAGCAATTTGATTTTTCCTTGAAGACATTCGCGACGTAGATTTATATTTTCTGTTTCATTATTGCTGCTGTTCAGTGCCCGTGCTGCAATTCCGTTTGCTTGTAAACTTTCCACCTGGTCTTTCATTAAAGAAATAAGAGGTGAAACGACAATGGCCGTACCTTCCATCAGTAAAGCCGGTAATTGATAACAGATGGATTTCCCTCCTCCTGTAGGCATTAATACCAAAGTATCCTTTTGAGCTAATATATTTTGAATAATATCTTGCTGTAAAGGACGGAAACTATCGTATCCGAAGTAATTTTTTAGAGTTTGGAACATATCTGTTTATTATTTTAAAACGTAATCGGCTACAAAGGTAGTAAAATCTTTAGATTTGGTCGGGATCTCTGCCTGATAATAATAAATAAGATATACTTTTATTCGTAACTCATTTGGTTGGAAATTACTACTTGAAAGAGAAGCCGGTTATTGTAGATCGGACAAATAAACTTTTTTGCCACTTAAAAAACAAAGTGTTGTGATTATTTAAGAAATAAATTAGGCAAAAAAAGTTGCATATGAAAAAAACTTTTCCCACATTTGTCCAAAATTAGATGTTTGCATTTATATAACTAACCAAACAACGAAAAATTAAAAGAAAAATTAACTGATGAGCGACGTGGAAAAAAATCAGAAACCCAGGAAGCGGCTCCTAAGAAAAAGCCGTATAACCTGAGAGAAAAGAAAGAGAAAAAGGCTGCTTACAGATCTCTGATTAGAGCAGAACTTGCCGATGAATTGTATGATAAGATTTTGAACATTGTAGTTGTTCAGAAAAAAGTACAAAGATCCTAATTATTCAGCAAAAGACTTGGCGAAAGAATTAAAGACAAATACTCGTTATTTGTCAGCTGTAGTGAATTCCCGCTTCGGAATGAATTATTCTTGTTTGCTGAATGAATATCGTATTAAAGATGCTTTGCATCTTTTAGTTGATAAACGCTATATGGATAAGAATGTGGAAGAGATTAGTGCAATGGTAGGTTTTGCTAATCGCCAATCTTTTTATGCTGCATTTTATAAGAATGTGGGTGAGACTCCTAATGGCTATCGTAAGAGAAATCAAGAAAAGAAGTAAGAGCATAATTTGCTACATTATAATTTAGAAAAAGGAAAACAATTGTTTTCCTTTTTTTATTTCGGCTCATGAATTATGTATCTATGAAAAAAAAGTTGATTGTAGAAATGAAACAGGCTGGTTGCAATGAAGTAGACAAGAGCATGAATAAAATGGAGGAATTTAATTACACGGTTGAACAATTTGCCGACTTACAGTTACTTCGATATAAAGTGTATGGATTTGAAGAACTGAGTTTGAAACAAAAAGAGTTGATTTACTATTTGTCACAAGCTGCTTTGCAAGGTCGTGATATTTTGTTTGATCAGAATGGCAAATACAATTTGCTTATTCGTAAAATGTTGGAAACCGTATATACAGAGTATCAGGGAGATCGTACAGATGTGAATTTCGTCAATTTGGAAACTTATCTGAAACGTATATGGTTTTCTAACGGAATTCATCATCATTATGCTTCGGATAAGTTCGTACCAGGTTTCACTCCGGAATTTCTTAGAGACGCATTGAATAGTGTGGATGCATTGAAGTTGCCTTTGGGTAAAGGGGAAACAGTGGAAGAACTTTGTGAAGAAGTCTTTCCGGTGATTTTTGATTCTGAAATGATGCCTAAACGTGTGAATCAGGCAGACGGGGAGGATTTGGTCCTGACTTCGGCTGCAAATTATTACGAAGGGGTAACCCAGAAAGAAGCGGAAGATTTTTATCATAATTTGAAGAATCCGGATGATATGATGCCGGTAATGTTTGGTATGAACAGCCGTTTAGTGAAAGAGGACGGAAAAGTACAAGAAAAGGTCTGGAGATCTGGCGGATTGTATGGGCAAGCCATTGATAAGATCATTTATTGGTTGGATAAGGCTCTTGGTGTGGCAGAAGATGCACAACAAAAAATAGTTATCGAAAAATTAATTCGATTTTATAAGAACGGGGACTTGAAGGATTTTGATGAATATTCTATTGCGTGGGTGAAGGATTTGGATTCACGCGTGGATTTTGTTAACGGCTTTATTGAAAGTTATGGAGATCCGTTAGGATTGAAAGCTAGTTGGGAGTCCATTGTGAATTTTAAAGATCTGGAAGCAACCAAGCGCACGGAAATCATCAGCGCTAATGCCCAATGGTTTGAAGATCACTCACCTGTAGATCATCGGTTTAAAAAAAAGGAAGTGAAAGGTGTGTCGGCCAAGGTGATTACAGCCGCTATGCTGGGGGGGGATTTGTATCCTGCTACGGCGATTGGGATTAATCTCCCTAATTCCAACTGGATTCGTAGTGTGCATGGTTCTAAGTCTGTAACCATCGGAAATCTGACAGATGCCTATAATAAAGCGGCTCATGGTAATGGATTTGCAGATGAATTTGTTTGCGGTGCCGAAGAGAAAGAATGGATAAAGAAATATGCAGATCTTACAGGGGATTTACATACTGATTTGCATGAATGTTTGGGACACGGTTCTGGGCAGTTGTTACCGGGAGTAGATCAGGATGCTTTGAAAGCGTATGGATCTACGATAGAAGAGGCACGTGCCGATTTATTCGGTTTGTACTATCTGCCGGATGACAAAATGATAGAATTGGGGCTTACACCGGATGGAGATGCCTTTAAAGCAGAATATTATACTTATATGATGAATGGTCTGATGACCCAGTTAGTCCGCATTGAGTTAGGTAATATGGTAGAGGAAGCACACATGCGTAACCGCCAGCTCATTGCGCGGTGGACATTTGAGAAAGGTGCTGCAGATAAGGTGGTTGAACTGGTTAAGAAGGATGGGAAAACGTATGTGAAGATAAACGATTATCAAAAATTGCGCACTCTGTTCGGACAGTTGCTGGCTGAGATACAACGCATTAAAAGTGAAGGCGATTTTGAGGCTGCCCGTAAATTGGTCGAAAAGTATGCGGTGAAAATAGATCCGGTTTTGCACGCCGAGATATTGGCACGTTATGAAAAACTTCATTTGGCTCCTTACAAAGGTTTTGTAAATCCTGTATATGAGGCTGTGACAGATAAAGATGGAAATATTATAGATGTAAAAGTATCTTATAATGAAGGTTACGCGGAGCAGATGTTACGTTATAGCAAAGAATTTGCGAATCTTCCTTATAGAAATGAATAAGAAAAAATATGGATGTACATGAAACAATAAAGGACATAAAGGGGCAATTCCGTTTGTTTATGAATGGGGTGGTTTCCCAAAGTATGCGTGAGAAGGGATTAGACTATAAACTGAATTTTGGCATCGAACTTCCGCGTTTGAAAGAAATAGCTGCTCGTTATGAAAAAAATCATGAAGTGGCGCAGGCTTTATGGAAAGAAAATATCCGTGAATGTAAAATTCTGGCGGGGATGTTACAGCCGGTAGAAACATTTTATCCGGAAATAGCTGATATATGGGTAGAAGATATGCGCTATCCGGAAATAGCGGAACTGACTTGCATGAGTTTGTTCCAATATTTACCTTATGCTTCGGAGAAGGCTTTTGAATGGATGGCCGATGAGCGTGAATATTTTCAGTTATGTGGCTTTATGCTGATGGCAAGGCTGTTGATGAGGGAAATCAGCTGACTGAGCGTTCGGAAGCTGAATTTTTGGATCAGGCAATGGTCACTTTACAAAGCGAGGGAGTGCTGCCCCGCAAAGCAGCTGCTACTGCTTTGAAGAAGTTTGCTGTTCAAAGCAAGGAAAATGGCAAAAAGGTGAATCGGTTGTTGGCTCCATTAACCAAATCAGATAAGGTAGAAATAGCTTCTTTGGCTGGAGAAATAAAATTAGAAACAGAATATTGGCATTAAACTTTCATGTTATCATAAAAAGGCTTAACTTTGACGGCGGAACTGAAATCTGTGATGGAAGAGAATGTGAAAGATAAGGTAAAGCAGATCTTGACAGAATATCTGCAGGTTAACGGGCATCGGAAGATCGTTCGGTCAGCTGAGT
>ENA-OQAY01000368-OQAY01000368.1-human-gut-metagenome-genome-assembly--contig:-NODE-368-length-13225-cov-0.889449_pt1 | contig 13225 bp, 10 predicted proteins | sample MGYA00242740_ERZ504537 | MGnify/ENA primary metagenome ERZ504537 (study PRJEB26092, sample SAMD00036272) | human gut metagenome | host: Homo sapiens | study: EMG produced TPA metagenomics assembly of... | reverse complement strand
AGTCCCTGCTCGCTGGTCCGATTGTGAAAAGTTTTATCTTTTATCTGAAAACTAGTAATTCCATCCTCCGTACTCATAATGATACATCCATCCATTTCAGGTAAAATGGTATATATATTATTAGAAACCAATGCACAATTACCTGTATAATAATGTACAAAATTTTTATTACGATGATCATAAGTCAGTACTCCCGAACCATTCGTTCCTATATATAACAACCCATCAGCCGACTGATACAGTGTATTGATATAGCTAGACTCTACAGGCATTGCGATATATTGATAATCGCCGGAATCTCTATCCAGCAGATAAAGCCCTGCAACTGTACCAATCCACATGTGGCGACTATCTTTTTCCGCAATAGCGGTTATCGAGCTTACCCCCGGATACAAACGGACACTATTATCCTTTAGATCAAAGCACTTCAAATTATAGAATCCTCCCGACCATATATATCCCTGCGAATCCTTTATCATACCACGAATATATTTATCCGGCTGCATATTTATAGAAGTAAGCAAAAAAGGAGAGAAATATTCTACAGACAAACTCTCTTTATTAATTTTATACAAACCGGAGGTATATCCCCCCGCCCATATTATTCCAGGAGAAACCTCACATAAAGTAATGAAAATATGATTTTTATCCTTCAAATGATGATCAGTAGAGCTTAAAAACGAGTGCCACTTTTTAGTTTGTCTGTTATAAAGGCTGATTCCGTTACTGGTTCCAAACCACAAATCTCCATCACTATCCTCAATGACAGAATGTACCTGGTCGTTTACCAACGACTGCTGGTTCCCAATAGAATGTTTTATCCAATAATAATTTTTATACCGATTATCCACTATCGTAACTCCTGTCGGATAATTAGCCAGCCAAATACGTTTTTCTTCATCAATATAAACAACATTAATATTGTTTCCGTTCATTGTATTATTGCTTTCATAATCAGCAGTAATATAAGGATGTGTAACACATGTATTCACATCCACTTTATGTATTCCCATCCCTTCCGTAGCAATCAGCAGTTCTTTCTCATTCAAAGGACAGATTCTGGTAATATTTACATCACTCAAATCAATAGAGGAACGGACAATCTGGCGAGTGTTCATATCAAAAGCAAAAATACCTTCCTCAAAGGTTCCGACAAATAATTTTTGAGATGCCGAATGAAAATACAATTCATTCACTTGTGAACTGATATCACACAAAGATTCTATCGGAATAACTCTCAATGCATTATTTTTCAATTCCGTAAAGCGTATTCCCCTTTCAGTCGCAATGAAAAAATGGCTGCTATCTACTTGTTCTACCATTTGTACATTTCCATGCATCACGTTAGCTACCTTACGGATACCAGTATCCTTTATATTATAAAGTACAATAGAGTCCTTGCCGCACAACCATATATTATCACTATGATCCATATACCCACACGTAACCCCTTCTGAGGCATCGGACAATTTATACACTACCTTGAACCGGTCATATAATTCATCATAGTAAAAGACACCTCCTTTCTTGCTAATCACCCATAAACGCCCCTCATCTCCTTTATATAACCACCCAAGATAAATAGAGGAGGTCAAACTTTTACTTTCATCCAGCAACTTATAGTGCCTTATTTCCTTACCATCATAGCGGTCCATGCCCTCATTAGTCAAAAACCACATATACCCTTTAGAATCTTTCTGGATATCAAATATCCTACGGTTACTGAGTCCATCCTCTATCCCTATATATTTATATGTCTGTGCAAAAGAGATTAAAGGAATAAACATCAATACGAAACTAATGTTTTTCATTTCAAAAATGTGCGTGTGTTATCTACAAATATCTACGTTAATGTAATAGACTACAAAATTAATAAAGAATTACATCAAAACAAAAAAACAGATATTTTTCACAAGCTATTTTTTATATAACTCTCTTATTTCTACTATAAAGGACCATAATTCCTATTTTCTATCCTTAAAAAGAACAAGGGAAATACCTATATGATATTTTACATATTGTAACCGATTTTATTCATAAAACAAGCTATCAACCAACATAATCATTTCGTTTTGCGATTTATCAAAGCTTCACGACATACCAGTCTTTATGAATCTGATACAGACGAATGTTCAATAACCCTGACATACTTCGCAGAAACGCTATATCCCGCTTCACTTCAAACAAATAAAAAAGCCCTGATTCCGTTAAGAATCAGAGCTTTTCCTAATTTTGCTTTCTTGAGAAGCGGTGCGTACGGTACTTTAACCTATAATTTTACAAAATATCATAATATCGTAACTATCTACTAATAAACAGCTTATTACGATTGATTTATATCGTAAAATATCATTCAAAATCTTTTGCTATCTCAATAATTGGGTGTATATTTGGGTGCTAATTTAATTACACCCGAATATGAATATCAAGAGAAACATCATCTTTTCTTTGGAAAGCCGGAAGAAGAACGGCGTACCAATCGTGGAGAATGTGCCTATCCGTATGCGTGTGATATTTGCCAGCCAGCGCATTGAGTTTACAACGGGCTACCGCATCGACGCAGCCAAATGGGACGCCGACAAGCAGCGTGTAAAGCCGGGCTGCACCAACAAGCTGAAACAGAGCGCATCCGAAATTAACACCGACCTGCTGCGCTACTATACGGAAATACAGAACATCTTCAAGGAGTTCGAGGTTCAGGGAACTATGCCTACCACCGCACAAGTGAAGGAGGCTTTCAACAACCTGCATAGCGAAAAGAGGGAGGAGGAACAGCAGAAGCCCCTGACGTTCGCACCTATGGAGGTGTTCGGGGAGTTCATCAAGGAATGCGGGACACAGAACGGCTGGTCTGACGCCACTTATGAGAAGTTCGCCGCAGTGAGGAAACACCTTGAGAAGTTCGACAAGGAACTGACCTTCGAGGCACTGGACGAACCCAAGCTGACAAGCTACGTGAATTTCCTCAAGGACGTGGAAGGCTTGCGCAACACGTCCACCATGAAGCAGATAGCCTACCTGAAATGGTTCCTGCGGTGGTGCACCAAGAAAGGGTACTGCATGAACAACGCCTACGAGAGCTTTAACCCGAAACTGAAAAGCGTCCAAAAGAAGGTGATATTCCTCACATGGGAAGAACTGAACAAGCTGAAAGACTACAAGATACCCCCGACCAAGCAATATCTTGAACGGGTAAGGGACGTCTTTCTGTTCTGCTGTTTCAGCGGGCTGCGCTATTCGGACGTGTACAACCTCAAACGGAGCGACATTCGGGACGGGTATATAGAAATCACCACCGTAAAGACTGCTGACCGCCTTGTCATCGAACTGAACAACCACAGCAGGGCGATACTTGACAAATACAAGGACGTGGAGTTTGAAGGACACAAGGCGCTCCCGGTCATCAGCAACCAAAAGATGAACAACTACCTGAAAGAACTGGGGGAACTTGCGGAAATCAGCGAACCGGTAAGCGAGACCTACTACAAGGGCAGTGAGCGTATAGACATCATTACACCCAAATACGCGCTGCTGGGCACCCATGCCGGAAGACGGACATTCATCTGCAACGCACTTGCGCTCGGCATTCCCGCACAAGTGGTTATGAAATGGACAGGGCACAGCGACTATAAGGCGATGAAGCCCTACATAGACATAGCCGATGACGTGAAGGCGAACGCAATGAGCAAGTTTAACCAACTGTAACCACAATAATATCATGGAAGAAAGAATAACGTCAATGATACCTCGCTACGGGAAACTCAACAAGATATACACCGAAATAATGTCCGAAGGCAGTTTCTCTTTTGAGAAGCAGCAGTTCATTTCCGATTTTTACAGAGAGTACGGGGACACGCAGACTTTTGAGACGGCACTTATCAGCCTCATGCTTGAAATGGACGCCGCGCACTTCTCCATATTGCTGAACAGCCTGAAACGTGAGATTGAAAGCAACATCTCGACTTACAACGCCTGCAGGGAGTTTTTCGACCGTCTCGATACCGGATATGTCTGCCGACAGCATGAAAGCCGTTTTGACTGGGGGATTGACAGACAGATGAAAGTCACAAACGGATATTACCGGGAGCTTATGGAGGCGAACGGCTCTTTGGAGGCGGTGGGTTTCAGGGAACACGACCGTCAGGAAGAGGAACTGCTGGAAAGAAGGTACGAACGGTGCAAACGGGAATACGACAAGGAGAAAGCCAAACTGGATGAACTGTACAGGCAGAAGGAGCAGGCAAGGCGGGAAGCCCTGCAATGCCTGCAAAACCGTTGCGGGGACATTTGCAGGCTGGGCGGCTCACTATTGGCAATCCTTGAAAAATACCTGACCGACCAAAAGAAAAAGGAAAGGGAGGAAAAGGGAATTTCCTCATCCGGTACCACCCCGGTAAGCCCATCCACCTATTTTCCCATGCGGCTGCTGTCAGCCATTTATGAGAAATGCAACGGCGAACAGTTTGAAACCGTTTCCGAACTGGACTTCTACGCCAACCTAAACTTGCAACCATGCGAAGGCAGACTGAAAATAAGACCAAGGGAGAAGGCACGTGTATGCTATCTCATTTTCCTTATGGGTGAAACGCTGCCCAAATCGGACAGAGAGAAATGGAAAGAGGACATCATGAACCTACTGGGAATAGACGATACATACTACAAGTCAAAATACAAAGAGCCCGTTTCTGATTTTCCCAGTGACAGCAATCAGGAATTCGCCAAGGAAATGCGGTCAATATTCCGATAGTCGGCGATATGCAACGACATTCCACGACACAACCACTTTTACCACTCAAAATAATTTCTACCACTTTTTATTACTTACTGATATTTAATAAGATAGCGTGATATCCCAATCACGCTATCCACATCCTTACCACCCGTACCCGGAAGTAACTTTGCACTGTTCGAACGAGGTAAAAAGCCCATGCGCAGGGCTTGCAGTGTAAACTTAATCTTATCAAAACAATGGAAGTGAAAAACCTATTGTCAAAACCCGTATGGCAGATGACGGGCGAGGAATTTATATTCCTGAACCGCCACGCCTTGCAGGAAAATGAAGTGAGAACGGTGCAACCCGTAGCCGACAAGGAAAAGAAATACGTGTACGGGATAGGTGGCATAGCCCGGCTGTTCGGGTGCAGCATACCCACAGCAAACCGCATCAAAAAAAGCGGGAGGATAGACAGAGCCATTACGCAGATAGGGCGCAAAATCATCGTCGATGCGGATATGGCGCTGGAACTGGCAGGACGCAAAAGCGGGGGACGCAGATAGGGAGGTGCGGTATGGACAACAAGGAAAGAAACATCACCCCCGAAGAGGCGGTAATCCTATGGCATGCCTCGCGGCTTGACCTCTCGAAAAACCACGAGCAGGCACCCGAAATCCTGAAAGTGCAGGGCTCCGTCATCGGCACGCTGGGAAACTTCAGCGCGTCAATCGGAAAAGCCAAGAGCAAGAAGACGTTCAACGTCTCCGCAATCGTGGCGGCTGCGCTGAAAAACGGGACGGTACTGAACTATACGGCGGAACTGCCCGAAAACAAACGGAAAATACTCTATGTGGACACCGAGCAGAGCACCTACACTGTGAGATAGTGGCAAGGCGCAGCCTTCGCATGGCGGGACTGCCGACCGACAGCAACCATGAGAACCTCGAGTTCCTCGTCCTGCGGAAGTACACACCCGAAGAGCGCATAGCAATCGTGAGGGAGGCAATTTACCGTACCGAGAATGTTGGGCTGGTAGTCATCGACGGAATACGGGACATGGTGTATGACATCAACAGTTCCAGCGAGTCCACGAAAGTAATCTCCCTGCTGATGACATGGACGGGTGAAAGGAATATCCACATTCACACCATACTGCACCAGAACAAGGGGGACGAGCATGCAAGGGGGCACATCGGAACCGAACTCAGCAACAAGGCGGAAACGGTGCTGCAAGTAGAAAAGGACGAGAAGAACCCCGGTGTAAGCACAGTCAAAACCGCACATATCAGGGCAGTGGACTTCGAACCATTTGCTTTCCGCATCAACGGGGAGGCATTGCCCGAACTGCTGGAGGACTACCAGTTCAAGGACAAGGATGAGACAAAAGGGAATAGAGGGAAGTTCGACCCGTATAGGGACATCACCGAACAGCAGCACCGCATCGCACTGGAAGCGGCATTCACCCTGAAAGACGAATACGGTTACAAGGAACTTGAAGGGCTTTGCGGGAAGCATACGCCTCTGTCGGTGTCAGACTCAGTGACCACAGACTGCGTGACCTCATCACCGTATTGAAAAACAAGCGGATGATAGTGCAGGAGAACGGAAGGAAATACACCTTCAAGCCGGACTTCTACTATTAGCGGCGCAGACTGGAAACCGCTTCACTTCAACCGGGGTATATATATATGGTGAAGTGAAGTGGAATATTCCGGAATATGGTAAAAACCGCTTCACTTCATTCCCGTACCTATATATACGGAAGTGAAGTGAAGCGGATATATACAGACCGTACCGCAAACATGTACGGGCGAAAAGAAAAAACAATATCCACTTAAACAGAAATCTACATGAATACGAATGAAGCAAAGCGGATACGCATAGAGGAATATCTGCACACTCTTGGCTACAACCCGGTAAGACGGCAGGGAGACAGCCTATGGTACAAGTCACCGTTCAGGGATGAGCAGGAACCGTCCTTCAAGGTGAACATGGAACGCAACCTATGGTACGATTTTGGCGCGAGCAAGGGCGGCAACATCATCGCACTGGCGCAGGAACTCTACGCATCCGACAGCCTGCCCTACCTCTTGGAGCGGATAGCGGAGCAGGCACCCTGCGTGCGCCCGGTCTCCTTCTCTTTTGGCGGGCAACCACTCTCAAAACCGAGCTTCCAGCAGTTGGAGGTGGTGCCGCTTTCTTCCCCCGCCCTATTGTCCTATCTGCGGCAGAGGGGGATAAATACGGAACTGGCAAAAAGAGAATGCAGGGAGGTGCGCTATCTGACTGGCGGCAAACCCTACTTTGCCGTTGGTTTTCCCAACCGTTCGGGAGGCTACGAGATACGCAACAAGCTCTTCAAGGGCTGCATAGCACCGAAGGACATCACCCACATACGGCAGGAACAGACGAAGGAGACCTGCTACCTCTTCGAGGGCTTCATGGATTACCTCTCCTTCCTCACCCTGCGGCTGGAAAGGTGTCCTGACCGTCCCGACCTTGACGGGCAGGACTACATCGTACTGAACTCGATTTCCAACCTCTCCAAGGCAATCCGACCATTGGGCGGTTACGGGCGCATCCATTGTTTCCTCGACAACGACAAGGCGGGAATGGAAGCCGTTCAGGAACTGCGGGAGGAATACGGGTTGCGCATCCGGGACGCGTCGCACATATACGGAAGCTACAACGACCTGAACGACTTCCTGCGGGGTAAACAGAACGGACAATCCGAACGGAGGCGTGAGAAGCCGGAACCGGAGAAAAGCCAACAGAAGGCAGAGCAACCGAAAAAGAGAAACAAAGGTATCAGGATGTAACCGTACATGCCAACGGAAGGCTTTGAAAAAAGCCATAGCTCATTAGGGCTTTTTCTTCACGCAATGCACGCATCGCTAAAAAAGCCCCAATGAGCAAAAGGGACGCCGCCCCTTTTGAAACCCCGGAGCCATGCGGCATGGGAGCAAGGCAGGGGAAGTATTAACCGAAAAAATGTATTACAGTTATGGGATATGCAGTTTTGCATTTGGAAAAGGCAAAGGGTGCGGACGGCGCAATGTCCACACACATAGAGCGCACCGTCCACCCGAAGAACGCGGACAGAAAGCGCACGCACCTGAACCGGGAACTGGTGCAGTTCCCCGAAGGAGTGAAGAACCGTACGCAGGCGATAGCACACCGGATAGAGACGGCAGGCATCAAACGTAAGGTGGGCACCAACCAGGTAAAGGCAATCCGGGTACTACTCACCGGAAGCAACAAGGACATGAAACAAATGGAAGCGGACGGGCGACTGGACGACTGGTGCAACGACAACCTGAAATGGCTCCGGGAAACATACGGGGAGCGGAACATCGTGTCGGCAGTCCTGCACATGGACGAGAAGACACCTCACATACACGCCACTATCGTACCGATAGTGACCGGAGAGCGCAGAAAAGCCAGAAAGGAAGAACAGAACGGGAAAAAGAAATACCGCAAGAAGAACACGCAGGATGTACGGCTGTGTGCTGATGACGTCATGGCAAGGCACAGGCTGAAACACTATCAGGACACCTATGCACAAGCCATGAGCAAATACGGCTTGCAAAGAGGAATAGACGGTTCGCTGGCAAAACACATATCCACCATGCAATACTACAAGGAACTGGTAGAGCAACAAGACAGCCTGCAGGAGAACATAGAAACCCTGCTGGGGCTGGAAGAGGAAGCACAGAAGAAACTGAAAAAGGTCAAGGGAGAAATCGACGTGCAGAAGATGAAGGGGGCGGCGGTGAACGCAACCACAGCCATAGCGGACAGGGTAAGTTCTCTTTTGGGCGGCAGCAAGGTCAAGAGGCTGGAAGCGGAGAATGAGGGTTTGAAGCAGGATATAGCTAATCTGCAAAGACAAGTACAAGCCGAACAGAGGGAACAGGCAAAAATGGAGAACCGATACAACAGCGAGATAAACAAGATAGACCGAAGTTACCAACAGAAAATTGCAGGGTACAACAATAGGCTGAAACAGATAGACACCTATTTCCCTATCGTAACGGAACTGCTGCCCATTGCCGAACAATGCCGGGAAGTGGGGTTTACCGAGGAACTGACAAGGCGAATCGTCAACCTGCAGCCCGTAGAGTTCAAGGGCAGGCTCTATTCGAAGGAACACAAGGAGAAGTTCAGGACGGAGCACTCAACGGCAACCATAGAGAGAAACCCGCAGGAGAAAGGGAAATTTAGGCTGTGTATTGACGGAATGCCGATACTTGAATGGTTCAGGATGAAGTTTCAGGAACTCAAAGAAAAACAGGGTGTAAATCACACCCCAAAAGAAGAAAACACACCAAGAAGGGGATTGAGGTTATAAAACACAAGAAATGAGAAAATAAGAATGTTTTTAGCAGAGTTTTTTTGATTATTTTTTCTATTTTTGCATCGGATTGGGAACACACTCTCTCCAGACATATTAGTAAAGAAAGAAGCGTTATGCTTATCTTGTAGATGAAAACGTAGGAAATTTTCAAAGAGTACAAGGGATAGCATAGTGGTTCTCACGCTATAGCGTGGGCTGCTATATCCATATCTGTACTCAAGGTATTTTTCCTACGACCTTCATCTAAGACGTGGCATTGCAGTTCCACGCTTCGTGATTTAATAAAATGACGTTCTCTGTGGGGCTGGGGAGAACATTGATAAAAAATCAATTCTATGTTTTCTACTATTTGTTTAATCATTTCAATCATTTGTTTCATTTCTGTATATGGATGTCACATGACGTTGAAAAATGGTGGTCCGTTATCTTATGCCGGATATCTTTCGTCTCCATTATTGTCTTCTATACCTTGGATTAGTGGATTTATTCTAGCGGTAATACCCGAATGTTTGATTTTTAATATAACTTGGTATTGGATGTTTCTCATAAATATAGTAGGTATTTATGTTTTGGGACCAATTATAACTAAATTCTTTTTAGTACGAATGGCAAGTGGTAAGGGCTTGGCGATAGATGCTTTTATCGCCCTAATAATAGGTATAATAGCTCTTAATTATTGGACTTATATCTCACTCTTAAATCAAATTCATATAAAGGTCATGAAAGCTGTACAAGTTATCTTAATTTTGGCATTATTATTATGCCTATTTCCAATGCCTTATGGATACTTTATTTTAGTTAGATATTTGGCTACAGTTGTTTTTACAATAATGGCATATCATCATTACAAACAACAAAACAATGCGACAACTTGCCTATGGGTGTGTCTAGCCTTATTATTTCAACCATTTTTTAAAATTATATTGGGACGAGAAATTTGGAATGTAGTAGATATAGTTGTTGCTATCATATTAGTCATTGTAGTATGGAAAGAAAGAAAAGTAACCAATAAAGTCAGTACCTTGAAAGGAATAATGCAAGAAATAAATAATAATTTATTTCCTGGTGGAGCAAAACAAGTAGAAAAAGAAGCCCAATTACTACAAGCTTCATTACATGGAAGATATTCTTTTGAAGATGTGAAGAACACATTGCTATATATCTCTTCTATTTTTTTATTATCAACAGACAAAAGTCAAGATGGAATCGTTGCACGTGTATTAAAACGTCCGCAGAACAACCTTGACAGCTTATCCATCATTGTGATATATCAGTTCGTAGCAAAGAAGGCAATGAGAAAGAATGGGAAAACAAACGATTCTGACCTGCAATATATTCTTAGTTTTATAAACGGTAACATCAATAATGGATGTACTGAAAACGAGATACCTAACGGATATGGTGAATTCGGATTAACAAATACTAATCCGGTACCAGTAAAAGGAATCTTAGCAAATGAAGCCTACTTATCTCAATTGCGTACGTTGAAAGGCGATGAACTACGTTGGGACAGATTAGGATCAACACGCGCACCCAATATTGACTCTCCTATTGATATGTACCGCGTCACCACCAAAGACGGAATAGACATGGGACATATTTATATTAGTCCATATCAGAATCACACATCAACAAAAGCTCCAAAAGGTTTTATACATATAGGTACAGGTTACCCACGACCATCTCTTCCAATTTGTTACCAACAAATTTATAATAGAAATTTAGCTGTTGACGACATTAGAGATAAACAAGGAAATTTGCTGACATCTGTATCTATGCAACAAATAATACCTTTATTAATTAAATATAAAGGTAACACAACCAATGATTTAATAGAAAAAGCAAAGAACGAATATTTAGTTTTAATAAAACAAGGTTATCCTGATGCCTACAATAATCTCGCCATAATTGATGACTTCCACAACGGTGGTAATAAAACTATATTTCAAAAAGGAGTAGAAGTAGGAAGTCTGAACGCTTGTTTTAATCTTTCCATAGTAGAAGATTATGAAGAGGGTTTTGCTTGGAATAAAAAAGCTATAACTTGGATAAAAGAACCAACAAGTGAAATAGAAATAGTTCTAATTATAAATATGGCCATTCGTTATCACTTCGGGTATGGTTGCACTGTAAATCTATCTAAAGCCAAAGAACTATACAATAAGGCACTGTATTGGAATAGTAATATTGCTGAAAATAATTTGGGAGCTATTTTTATGAAAGAAGGTAATTTAGAACAAGCAAAACGATTGTTTAATCGAGCTATCGCAGAAAAAAGCCATTATCGTCATGGAATTGATGTTTACGAAGTTATTTCAATGGCTCAACAAAATTTGCAGCTCATATAAAATAAGAAAATGAGAGTGTTATTAATCCTAATACTGTCCCTAATACAATTGCCTTGTATCATTGAGGGGTGGATTTCATATTTTCTAAATTGCATAGTCAAGTTAATCTCTGACATCATCTTCCTATTGGCTATTATTTCATTAGTCTGGTGGCCATTAGATATGTTGTGTGGAGCATTATGGGCTGGATGTGAATGCTTTAAGCAAAAACTTTTTTCACGAAATATAAAATTTAGTGATGCATTGATATTATATACTCAACTATTTCCCATTATTTAAATACTAATCATATGAAATTTTTTAATTGGATTTTTAGTTCTAAAAACAAGCACCGAATCTTTGAAAAACCAACTTCTGCTCAAGCTATGTCTCCTGCAGAAAAAGCAAAACAGCCTGAAGATTACTCATCTGAAGAAATGATTCAGAATGCATCCGATTGGACGAGTTATTTTCTCCAAGCAGCTCCTCAGTTAGATAATGGAACATACCAAAAAGATGAAATTTATATGTTTTGCTGTTGGATATTACTGGATTATGGTGTAAATCATGGCTATTTAGATAAACATTCTAATAGAGATTGCTTTTATTCTACCATTTATCAAGCAGTACGTAATACTGGCAAATATAATCAATCAGATTCAGAACAGTTTATGTTTAGAGTTGACCAATATAAATGGCAAATCAAAGAAATGTTAAATTGTGACTATCCAAGAACTAAAATGTTTTTTCCTGAAACTCTTTACGCTAGATTTGTTAAAATTGATTTCAAACATTATACCCCAACTTTTGGAGGTATTGATGACTCTCTTATTCAATTCAGTGAATTTTTGGCATCTTTTTGGAATAAAATCAATAGTGAACTAATGGAAAGATATCCCACTAAAAATAAATAATTAAATTTAATCTTGTAAATATAAATGGTAACCATAGTGGTGAGGATACACCTTTAACCATTCCGAACAGAGAAGTTAAGCTCACTTACGCCAATGGTACTGCATCATTGTGGAAGAGTAGGAAGTTGCCAAAGATTCTTACTTTATTAACATTTAAATTTTAGTAATATGATGTTTAAAGAATTAATTTAGAAGGGGTCTTCATGGATAAAGAAGACCCCAAGTAGATTGGAAGTTTGTATTTTGACAGTATTGATGAATATTACACTAGCGATAGGTCATTATCACTAGTTTCAACAATGTCCAAGTTAGTAGCAAGCAGAACAAGTAATATCAGCTATATGCGATATCGAAAAAACACTTTGTGAATATAATGAAGGTAAAACCGTAGAATACAAACCTAAAAAAGAAAAGGTAATTCCGTATCCTAACGATGGAAAACGTGAAATAACCCAATAGGGAGGATCTTTTCCTCCCTATTGTTTATTATCAAAGATCCTTCAAGCCTTAATCAAATAAAAACACCCAATTTTACATTATAGGGTGTAAAATTGGGTGTAAATCTTATAAATTATTGATTTTCAATATTTATTGCGGTGCGTACGGGACTCGAACCCGTGACCCCATGCGTGACAGGCATGTATTCTAACCAACTGAACTAACGCACCATTATTTCATTCTTTCGTTGCTATCTCTCTCGATTGCGGTTGCAAAGGTAGACAAAATTCTTATATCTGCAATAGCTTGAAAGAAAAAAAATCATCTTTTTTTAACATAGCTTGATTATAAGAGATTTATGTTACCTTTGCAAAACTAAATTAATATTGAAATCATGAGAAATACTCCTATTGAACGTAAGTTGATAGATGAAACTATCGCAGATTTCATATCACAGACTTTGCCAAAGCAACCA
>ENA-OQAY01000363-OQAY01000363.1-human-gut-metagenome-genome-assembly--contig:-NODE-363-length-13366-cov-0.767581_pt1 | contig 13366 bp, 6 predicted proteins | sample MGYA00242740_ERZ504537 | MGnify/ENA primary metagenome ERZ504537 (study PRJEB26092, sample SAMD00036272) | human gut metagenome | host: Homo sapiens | study: EMG produced TPA metagenomics assembly of... | reverse complement strand
CGACTGGCGACGAACGCTACGATTTCCGCATCCGTGATCTTGAGACCGGCGACGAGCTGGAGGAGCGGTTCGAAGGCATCGGCGGAGCCTGCTTCACGCCGGACGCGCAATGGGTGTTCTATGTGCTGTTGGACGACGCGTGGCGTCCATACGCGGTGATGCGCCACCGCGTCGGCACCCCCGTGACCGATGACGTGGAGGTGTACCGCGAGGCGGATGAACGCTTCTGGGTGGGCATCGGACTGTCCTTCGACGAACGGAACATCGTGATTGGCACCGGGTCGAAAACCACCACCGAGGTGCTGATGCTGCCGGTGGACACCCCAGAGGGCTCGTTCCGGGCGTTCATTCCGCGCGAAACCGACGTGGAATACGACGTGAGCTTCGCCTGCTTCGAAGGCGCGGGGGAGCATGGCGAGGATATTCCGCTCGCCGTGGTGTACCACAACGCGTTGAATCCGAATTTCGAGATCGATGTGATCGATATGCGGACGCACGAGCCTCCATACCGGCTGGGCGAAGGCGTGCGCGTGGCGGTCGGATCGCCCTACGGCTGCGAGCACGGCGACGACGTGGAGCCGGGCGCTTCCTCCATGCCGATCGCACCCCGTATTCGAATCCTTGCAATCCCGCCATTCTGCAGGGCGCGCACGGCTTGGGCATCGAGGGTATCTCGATCCATCGGCATTTCGTCGCATTGCAATACCGCGCGGAAAGCCTGCCGCACATCGCGGTGATGACGAAACGGGCCGCCGCCGAGGATTTCCTGGCCGGCCGGCCATGGCGGTTCACCGAACTGGTGCCGCACGCGCTGGAGGACGATTGGGACGTCGACGAATCCGTGGACGAGATCAACGAGGAACGCGCCGAGATCTGGGGCAAACTGGACGCGGCCGCCGCCGCGCAAGGCAAGGGATCGGCCGTGCATGGCGTCTCGCGTCGGGCGATGACGTCGTCGGACGGCGCCACCGCCGACCGCATGCCGGGGGAGACGCGCCGCCTGTATTCGATCGGCGTTGGTGGCAACCCCTCGTATGACGCGCCGCGCATGCGCTACTCGTTCGCCAGCTACACGCGCCCCGGCGAACTGCACGATTACGATCCGGACACCGGCGAGGACCGTCTGCTCAAACGCGCCACCGTGCTGGGTGGTTTCGATCCGCGCGACTACATGGAACGCCGGGTGTGGGTCACCGCGCGCGACGGCGAACGCATCCCCGTCTCGCTGGTATGGCGGCGTGACGTGCCGACCTGCGATTCCGCCATGTTCATCACCGGCTACGGCGCGTACGAGATCAGCTCCGATCCGGGATTCGCGGTGTCACGCATCAGCATGCTCGACCGCGGCGTGCTGTACGCCGTGCCGCACATCCGCGGCGGCGGCGAAATGGGACGCGCCTGGTACGAGCAGGGGCACCTGCTCAACAAGAAGCATTCGTTTGAGGATTTCATCGACGCCACGCGCGCGCTGCAACGCGCCCGGACTGGCCTCGCCGCTGCGTACGGTGGCGAACGGCGGCTCGGCGGGCGGCCTATTGATGGGGGCGGTAGCCAACATGGCTCCGGAATGCTATGCGGGCGTGGAGGCGGATGTGCCGTTCGTGGACGCGCTGACCTCGATCCTTGATCCTTCGCTGCCGCTGACCGTCACCGAATGGGACGAGTGGGGCGATCCGCTGCACGACGCGGATGTGTACGCGTATATGAAGTCGTACACGCCATACGAGAATGCGCCAGATAGTGAAAATGATGAAAGAACTGCCGTTTTTCCGAAAATTTTCATTACCACATCCATGAACGACACCCGCGTGCTGTATGTGGAGCCGATGAAATGGCTGGCTCGGCTGCAGCATGCCGGTGTGGACGCCGTGGCGAAAATCGAGGTGGAAGCCGGCCATGGCGGCACATCCGGGCGGTACAAGCAATGGGAGGAAGTCTCCTATGAGAACGCTTGGTGCTTGTCGATGATGGGCATCGGCAGCTGAGTGGCCCCGAGGGTACTCCGGGGGATTTTCCGGGGGTAGAAGAATCATGACTGACGAAAACCCATTGTTGCAATCGTTTGTGGCAATGGGTTTTTGTTTCAGAAAATTTTCATGAAACATTGCGAACACCCTTCGGCGTTTCGCGAATCCCCTTTTGGGGGCACTCTAACGTCAAACGTTTTATACCGTGCTTTTTAGCACTTTTATAAGGAAAGACACTGTTTCATACGTCAATGTTGATGTCGTGGCACCGTGATTGCGTAAAGGTGGCGGTAGCTGGGGCAAGGTAGTGGCTGCCGCCACCTTAGGTTGTGCTTAATCGTGAAGCGAGGGATTATGCATAGGCGCAAGGAGTTGGCGTCAAAGCGCTGTGTGAAAACGTTTGCTGCCATTGCCGTGGTGCTGGGCATGCTGCTGGCTTGCATGCTGATTTCGCCGAAATACGCCCAAGCGGCAAGCTATGACCTGTCCGGAGAGAAAGTCGGTTGGGTCGTAGGAACGGGAGATTAAGGCTCGCAGGTGCAGTTCAGCACGGATGGCGGCGAGCACTGGCGAAACTACACCGACGGCATGACGCTGGACTATGGCACTCAGGTCAAGGTCAAACTCTCCTGGAACGTGCCCAACGATGTGAAGGTGCAACAGGGGACCACCTTCACCTACGATCTGCCGCAAGGCATCGCCTTCGAGAACGGCGCCACCTACCCGATGTATGACAGCACCGGCAAACAGCGCGGAACCTTCACCGTGCAGGGCAACAAGGTCGTTGCCACCTACACCGACACCACCGACGCCAGCAGCGGCATCAACGCCTACGTGACCATCGACGGCAAGATCACACGCAGCGCCGACAACAACGGCAATGGCGGCAAACGAGATTGGAATTTCCCGGGCATCGGCAAGGTCGAAACGACGATTAACCCCGAACACGGCCTGGACATCCACAAGAACGGCGCCGTGAACACCGGCGAAACCGATGCCGACGGCAACAGTGTCTACTACTACGTGCTCAATGTAGGTTCCACCGGGCCGAACACCAATGTGACCATCACCGACACGATGGGAAGGCTCCTCACCCTTGTTCCTGGTTCGTTCGAGCTGTTCACCGACGCGGGACTGACCAAGTCGTATGGCAAATCTGATTGGACGGCAACGCCTAATACGGATAACAAGGGCTTCACGCTGACCATCCCGAACATGAGCGACGGCGAGAAACTGTACGTGAAGTACAAGGTCAAAGTAAACCGTCAACAGGTCGTCGACGCATGCAAAGCCAGTACGGACGCGGCGACGCAGTGCGAAAACGGCAACCTGGACGTCACCAATAACAAGGCGACGATCAATTCGAAAGAATCCACGGACAAGACGAGCGAGAAGGGCTTGGTGTTCAAGTCCAAGTGGACGGTGAGCAAGTACGGCTCGACTGACGCGGACCAGAAGAACATCAACTGGAGCATCGACCTGATTCCAGGCGATGACAGCAACACCACCAACACCACAATCAAGGACGTGCTTGGTAACGGCATGGACGAGCCCGCCGGCGATGTGACGATCGAATGCTATGGAAAGGACAGCAAGTATTATCCCGTGCGGAAGACCGTAACGGTCAAATGGTCCGATCTGAAAAACGGCATGGCGACATTGCCGGAAGGCTATGGCCGGTACGTCATCACCTACACCACGCCAATCCATAGTGCCGATTCCACGAAACAGACGACATACACCAACACCGTGAATGGCAAGGACGGCGACGGCAACGACTTCAATGGCACCGGCACCGTGATCATCGACCGTACCGAAGGCGACATCGCCAAGAGGACCCTGTCCGGCGCTTCCGTGAAATCCCCCATCCAATGGGAGACCACGTTCACCGCGAAGAAGAATCTTGACGGCGCGACTATCACGGACACCGTCGATCAAAACTGTGCGGGAAAGAAGGAGGATGGCAGCGACGACTGCACGACCACCGGAAACTGGCAGACGTTGAACCCCGATGTGAAGGTCTACACCGATGCCCAGCACACCAAGGAATATCCTGCATCGAACTACCAAATCACATATACGAGTGACAACAAGAAATTCACACTTGTTGTCACCGGCAAACTGGCGAAGGACGCCACACTCTACGTCGTGTATTCCACCACGGTGAAGAACGGAGCCCCGAGCACGATCTACAACACGGCCACCTTCGGCAAATCCACGAAGACCGCGACGCACACCGGCACGAACGACAATATGGACAAAGGCGTGGATTGGGGGTCCGACGCCGCCAACGGCAAATACGGCTGGACATTGACGGTGCACGACGTGGTATCCGACGCGAAGGACGTGGCCATCACCGACACATTGCCCGCCAACATGGAATACATTCCGGGCAGCATGACGGTGAGGAACCAGTCCGGAACGACGCTCGACGGAGTAAGCGTGGTCGCCCACTCCTCGAAGGACGGACAGGACACCCTGACCTTCACCTTCAAGAACCCGAGCGCGGCGCTGACCGAAGCGAAACGCGACGGCGGAAGGGTCCAGATCGGCTATCTGACACGTCTGAAGGACGTCAAGGCATTTGCAGGGAGCAGCGAGTTCAGGAACAGCGCCGTGATCAGCGTCGATGGCGTGGCCCAGAGCCCGGATCAGGCCAGCCGATGGATCAATCCGCCGCAGCTGGTGAATAAGAAATCGACCTACACCGCGGCCACGGCACCATACATCAACTACACCATCGATGTGAACTCCGCCGGCTCCACGCTCAATAGCGGACAGACCCTGGTGCTGAAGGACACGCTGCCGGAAGCGGTGGAACTGCAGCAGGGCAGCGTGAGGATCGTGGACCCGAAGACGCAGGGCGAGATCCAGGGCGCGGCATCGTTCTATGATCCCGCGACCAGAGTGCTGACCATCAATGTGCCCGATGCCACACCTGCGCGTGTGACATACAAAGCCGTGGTGCTGCTCCAGCCCGGTCAGAGTCTTGACGGATTGGCCGTCAACACAGTGACCCTGGTTGGATACGAGAACAAAGGCGGTTCCAGCCAAGACAGCCAGACAGGCACGGTCCACGAGGCCAAAGGCGGATTCACCGATAGCCCGCACAGCCTGCAGATCTTCAAATACGGCGACGGAGACGCCGGCGGACGCGGTCTGGGCGATGCGGTGTTCCGCGTGGACGAACTCACGGTGAACGATGACGTCTCATCCAAGACGTGGAAATCCACAGGCAGCACGAATGTGACGAAGACGCTCGTCTCCGGTACGGATGGTTATACGAAGTATGTGGGATTGCAGGCGAACAGGATCTACAAAGTCGCCGAAGTTCAGGCACCGGAAGGCTATGGGGTTTCCTCAAAGCCGTTGTATGTGGTGTTTCCCTCCACCGATGTCGATCATGGGCATCTGGCCGACTATTACGAAGGCGTTACCGTGGACGGGCAACCGCTGACCGTCGCCGCGGTGAACGGCCAGCCGCAGAGTCTGTATCTGTGGATGGTGAATGACAAGCAGAACGTCAAGGCGAAGGTCGCCATCTCCAAGGTGGAGTATGGCCATGCCGATATCGCGGTGAAGGGTGCCACGCTGAGCCTTGTCAGCGATTCGGACAACCGGGAGATCTCACGTTGGACGACCGACGGCGATGCGAAGTCGTTCGATCTTGTTCCGGGCAGCTACACCCTGACCGAACTCAGCGCGCCGAACGGGTATCGGGTCGCCGACGTGATGCGCATCGTCGTATCGAACAACGGCGAGGTGACGGTCAACGGCAGCCGTCCACCCGTAAGCGATGACGCAGCGCAGGTGCGGATGCAGGACAAGCCCGACACCACCGCCGTGAAGGTCTCCAAAGTATGGAACGACGGCGACAATCAGGATGGACTACGCGGCGATGTGACCTTCAAGCTGTGGAAGTCGGTCGATGGCCGGTCTACGGACATGAACCTCGACAAAACCCTGAAGGCCGGGCAGTCGACCGAAGTCGGTTGGGAAAACCTGCCGGTCAAAGAAGGCGGCAAGGACGTCCACTACTACGTGACCGAAGTGAGCACGCTCGACGGCTACACGTCGACATGCGAACGGCAGAAGACCGACGGCACGTGGGAAGCTTGCATGAGCGACTACAGTGACAGCACCCAGTACCGGTTCACCAACACGCACACGCCGGAAACCACCCAAGTCAAGGTGAACAAGGTTTGGAACGACAACAACAATTCGGACAATATCCGCCTGGACAACGTGACCGTGCAATTGGTCGCCGACGGCAATCCGGTGGCCGACAAAACCGCGATATTGAACGAAATCAATAATTGGAGCGCATCGTTCACGGATCTGCCGAAATACGCCAACGGCAGACAGATCGCCTATACCGTGAAGGAAATCTCGACGCAGGGAGGCTATTCCGTCGCGATCACCAGCAACGAGACGGAGGACGGCACGTTCTCCTATACGGTGACGAACACGCACACGCCGACCTCCGGCGAAGTGCTCATCTCCAAACGCGACGTGGGCGGCAGCGAAATCAAAGGTGCGACGCTGAAATTGACGGCGGAAAACGACGTCACCTCCGACGGGCAGTCATTCCAACCGATCACATGGATATCCGACGGCACGCCGGAGAAGCTCAAACTCAGGAACGGCACATACACGTTGACCGAAACCAAGGCCCCCGACGGATACCTGCCCTCCAGCCCCATCAAGTTCATGGTGACGATGAACTCCGATGGTAAAGCCATCGTCAAAATCGTCTCCGATGGCACTTCCGCCAATGTGGGCGAAACAAGCACGGTCCGTGATGGTCGACGAATACAAAACCACCACGGTGAAGGTTTCCAAGGTCAGTCTGACCGATGGCGTAGGCGAAATCGCCGGCGCGGAGCTCACCGTCACAGGCACCACCATCGGCGGCGAAGCCATCAATCCGATCAGATGGACCAGCGGCGAAGGAGAACTGATGAAGGATGGCGAAATCATCCCGAAGGAACTCACGCTCGCCCCAGGCACCTATACGCTGCATGAGAGCGAAGTGCCGGAAGGGTACGAGCCCGCACAGGACATCGTGTTCCAAGTCACGGTGGATGGAACGGTGAAGATCCTGCGCAATGGGAACACCATCGGTGATGCGTCCTTGGACGGTAACCACGTGACCATGGTCGACAGTCCCAGCAAGACCAACGTGCAATTCTCCAAGGTCGAAGTCGGCGGATCCACCGAACTGCCAGGAGCGGAATTCCGCATCGAAGGCACCGATTTCGAAGGACATGACATCAATCCGATTGTCTGGACCTCCGGCGCCGCCCCGCATTCCGTCCAGCTGAAGGACGGCACGTACACGCTGACCGAAACTAAGGCTCCGGACGGATACCGGGTGTCCGACCCGATCAGATTCGCCATCAAACGCGGCCAAGCCTACCATGTGTCCGACAGCGGAGAGCCGACGACCCCGGTGGACGGCAACACGGTACGTGTGGAGGACAAGCTCATCAAGCGGCTCGCTATATCCGTGACCAAACGGTGGAGCGACAACCTTGACGCGGATGGATACTGTACGAAGTCCGTCACGGTGCAGCTCCAGCAGAACGGGCACCCGTTCGGTGATGCGGTCACGCTCGGCAGCAGCAACCATTGGACCACCACCTGGCCCGAACTGCTCGCCACGGATGGCAATGGCAAGACCTACTCGTACACCGTGAACGAAATCCAGGGTCCCGATTTCGCCAAGAAATACCACTTCACCCTGCAGAAGCGACCGTTGACCGACGGCTACGAATTCACGATGATCAACATCCACAAGCCGGACACCATCGATCTCGAGGCCACCAAGCAGTGGAATGACGCCGACGACCAGGACGGTGTACGTCCGGACCAGGTATGCGTGGTCGTCTACGGTACATCCGACCAGCCGAAGGATGACGGTTCCAGCCAGTACGAGCCGGTGAAGGAAATCATGCTCAAAGAGAACTGCGAGCAGCTCACCGCCAGGAAGAATTGGATGATGAAGGCTTCGGGACTGCCGAAGAACAACATCTACGGCAAACCGTACACCTACACCGTCGAAGAGACCCGGCTCGGCTACGCCTCGACCGATGCGGACGGCAAGACCACCTACACGTACAAGGACGTGATGGATGGGACCGATTCAGCCAATGTCAACGCGGACACCAAGTATGAAAAGCCCGGTTATTCGTACAAAACCGTGAAGGCCGACGGCACCGCCGGCGATGCGACGGAAACCGGCTGCACATCGACCGACATCACCACGTGCGAGGTGACCATCACCAACAAGCACACGCCGGAAACCGTGAGCCTCAGCGTCACCAAGCATTGGGACGATGCCGGCAACCAGCTCGGCCAACGCCCGAAGACCCTCACCTTCTGGGTGCTGTCAAGCATCTGGAAGAACGGTGGCAGCACCCAGAAGGAATATCTGCCCGGCTGGCCGACGCCGCAGACGGCCACAGGCGAATGCTCCAAGAGCGTCGCCGACTATACGACCGGTCTGGCGGGCGCAACGGGCTTGACGGTCTCGGGAACGGCATGGGGCAAGAGCTGCATCGTGCTTGCGGAATCCGGTGCGGTCGATGCCTCGGACGCTGGCCTTGACAGTACCGACACCGCTGAAACATGGCCCACCTACACCTTCGAGAATCTGCCGAAGTACTACAAGGGCCAGGAGATCCACTACGACGTCACCGAAAGCATGCCGACGAGATTGGCCAACCGATCCGACGACTACGAAGCAACAGTCAAGGAAACAACGCAAAGCGACGGCACTCTCGCCTTCGACGTGACCAACCGCTACCGCTACGTCGTGCTGCCGGAAACCGGCGGCAGCGGCATCAACAGCAAGCCCGCGGCAATCCTCATCGCCATCAGCTCCATCTGCCTGATCGGAGCGTGCGCGATGAAAACACACGAAAACAGGAAACGCCATGCACTCGGAAGGAGCATGCGATGAAGCAGCATACGATACGGCGCAAAACGCTCGCGGTGATCGCGGCGGCCGCCATGATGCTCGCGAACTTCGCCCTCAACGGCAGCGCGCTCGCCGATACCGGGCGCGCCAATCCGCAGAGCGACGTGACCGTGATCGCGTTCCAGCAATCCTGGAACACCATCGCGCAGGAATGTCAGGAGACTTATGGGCCTGAAGGCGTGGGCTACGTGCAGATCAGCCCGCCGATGGAATCCGTGCAGGGCACGCAATGGTGGACCGTCTACCAGCCGATTAGCTACGATCTGAATTCGCGCTTCGGCACGCGTGAGGAACTCTCGAATATGATCAAGACCTGCGCGGCCAACAACGTGGGCGTGATTGCCGATGTGGTGCTCAACCACACCACCGGTTCCGACGTGTCCTGGGTGGACGACCAGGAAGGCGTCGCCGGCACCAAATACAACGGCACCTATGGTCGTTACCCGGCGATGGGCCTGTATAACTTTGCCGAAAGCGGCAACAACCACCAGTACGGCTATACGACCGGCGATTTCCATGATTGCACCAAAACGATCGGCGACTACACGAACGCCAACGAAGTGCAGAACTGCCGATTGAGTTCCATGTGGGACATCAACACCGGCAGCGAACGCGTGCAGGACATCCAGGCAGCGTACCTTGCCGATCTGTGGAACCTTGGCGTTGCCGGATTCCGTATCGATTCGGCGAAGCATATGAACACGAAGGACATCGCCGGCATCAAAAAGGCGTTGTCCCAGAAGATCAGCGTTCCCGCCGATGAGATTCCGTTCAGCCAGGAAGTGATCGCCCATGACGGCGAATCGCAGGAATTCGCCCCGGGCCAGTACGTACGCAACGGACAGGTGACCGAATTCAGGTTCGCCGCGCAGCTGCGTACCGCCTTCTCGGGCAGCATCTCGGGGTTGAAGAACATCGAGTCCGGCAAGCTGCCAAGCGATAAGGCCACCGTGTTCGTGGCCAACTGGGATACGGAACGCAATGGCGAATCGCTGAACCCGGAAAGCGGCGCGGTCTATGAACTGGCCAACGCCTTCATGCTCGGGTACGGCTATGGCAGCCCGAAGATCCTGTCGGACTACTACTTCGACGATTCCACCACCGGCGAGGCGCCAAAGGGCACGACCGCCACACGCACGCCCGATACGGATATGGACAAGGCATGCTCCACATCCAAGACCGCGGAGAAATGGTCGTGGGGTGATTGGATCTGCCAGCCGCGTTGGACCTCCACGCGTGGCATGGTGCGCTTCCACAATGCCACCGCAGGGCAGAAAGTAATCAACTGGCAGAGCAAAGGCTCGAACGTGATTGCCTTCGATCGTGACCGCGAGGGCTTCATGGCCATCAATAACCAGTTGACGGATGTCACTGCAACGTTCGCGACCTCGCTGCCGGACGGCGAGTATTGCGATGTATACGCCTCGCGAAGCTGTTCGAAGAAGCTGACGGTTTCCGGCGGTGCAATCACCGTGAAGATTCCGGCACGTAGCGCAGTGGCTACGTACGTGGGCGCGAACAAGGACGCTGAACCCTCTGGCACTGATGAGGTGACCCCTGGGTACGACGACGCCGTCGATCCAAGCAGCATCAACGACAAGACGCTCACCATCTACTACAAGCCCGATGCGAAGTGGGCTGGCGTGGCATACGTCGATTACGCGTATGCCAACGGCACCTATGACAAGGTAGCGCGCATCAGCATGACGGAGGTCAAGGAGACCACTGCGGAAGGCTCCGCTCCAGATGCCGAGGCTGGTATAAGGCCGACCTGCCGGAAGGCATGAACACGAAGAACGTGAAGTTCCGGTTCACCGACGGCAATGAATCGTTCGATTATCGCGACAACGCTAATGAAACCAGCTATGAGGCGAACGCCGGAACGACCGTGATTGCGGTGAACGGGCATCAGGAGTTGCTGGGCGTGCCGTTCACCCGCACGGCCGGAGGCAATGGCACGGCATTGAATTCCGATGAATCGCAGAATGGCGGCTATGCCACATCCAAGACCACGGTGAGATTGCATTTCGCGCCCACTGAGGCACAGAAAAACGCCACCGGCGTGGTGATCTGGGGATTATCCCGCACCGGTACAACGCTGGACAAGCAATATGTGCCCTTCGATTCCTCACTGAAGGACGGTTTCGGCCAAACGGCTTCGGTCGATCTGGATGGGGATTATCGTCATGTGAGTTTCCGCGTGGTCGCGTCCGAATCCGGTGATGTGAACGCCACTGCGGTTGACGGCACCAAGGGTTCCTATGAGGCACGGACCAACGAGGACGACAACACGCGCGGCACCATCGAAGTGTGGGTCAAAGGCGCGAACGGGCAGAACGATCCCACATACGCGGCTCCGGCTGCGAACGACACCACGCCGAATGACCAGAAGAACCCGAAGAAGATCACGGTGAAGATCCACTACTACCGTGGCGACGGTAATTACCAACATTTCGATGCCAATACCGGTGTGTGGCAAGGATGGGACATCTACTCGTGGAACGATGGCGGATCGGGGACCGTGTTCACTTCGCATGACGAATTCGGTGAGGTGGCCACCCTCACCTACACCAATACCGCAGGTGTCAGAGAGATGCCGTTCCTGCTCAGACAGGGCGGTGACGCTTGGATGGACAAGGATCCGTCGGGCTCTGGAAACCGATTCGTCCCATTCACCGCGGTGCGTGTGAAGCCGGGCCAGACCGAGGAAGGCACCGCCGAAATCTGGTTGGTGAACGGCGACGGCCGCATCTACACCCATCCGGTGGCGACCTCCTCCGTGAGCTACGACACTCGGGGCGGCACCGCCTTCAAAGCTGAAACCCTCCCATACGGAGGAGTGGCGACCAAGCCGACCGAAGCGCCGAAGCGCGACGGATACACCTTCACGCATTGGAGCGCCAGCGAGGATGATTCCACCGGCAAATACGATTTCTCGCAGCCGGTATACGGGCGTGTGAAACTGTACGCCCAGTGGAGGCAGGCGCATATCGTGAACCTCGACACCAACGGCGGTGACATTCCGTACAATCCGGAAACCGTCGATGACGGCGGCAATGCGATCGAACCCGAAGTCGCTCCAAGCCGGACGGGCTATACGTTCCGGTATTGGAGCACCAAGCAGGATGGCTCCTCGGGACCCTATAACTTCGACACTCCGGTGATCTCGGACCTCACGCTGTACGCGGTCTGGCAGGAGAAGACCTACACCGTCACCTTCGACACCGGAGGTGGCAGCGCCATCGAAACGCAGACGGTCCCCTGGGGGCATAAGGCCAAGCGTCCATCCGCCGACCCGATCTGGAGCGGATACACGTTCGCCGGCTGGGCCTCGGACGCGAACCGGACCAAGGTCCACAACTTCGACGCCGCCGTCGAACAGAACATCACCCTATATGCGGTATGGATGCCCGAAAGCGGAGACTTGGTGCATACCGTGACCTATCACGCCAATTATGTGGGTGACGATCAGGATCATACGGTGGCCGTATTCACCACCACCGGCAACGCGGTGGCCGCACCCGACCCGACCCCGGTGCTGGCCGGATACCGGCTGGACCATTGGAGCACCGATCAGGCCGGAGCCGACACGTATGATTTCAGCGCGCAGGTGACGCAGAATCTCGATCTGTATGCGCAATGGGTCAAGATATACACGGTGAGCTTCAATCTGAACGGCGGCACCTCCGAACCGCTTGACGATCGGATAATTGACGCCGGGCAACAGGTGGCCGCTCCGACTGCGCCGACGCGAAGCGAAACAGTGGACGACAAGACCGTGGACTACAAGTTCCTCGGCTGGGCCACCAAGGAGGAATCCGACAAGGCCGCCCAAAAGGGCGAACGTGCGAGACTGTACGATTTCTCGACTCCGGTGAAGGACGACGTGACGCTGGTCGCGCAGTGGGAGAAGTCGAAGAAATGGACCATCACCTTCGACGTGAACGGCGGTGTTGCTTCCTCGAAGCCTGACGATCAGCATATCTTCGACGGCGACCATATCGTCAAACCGAAGGATCCGACGCGGGACGGCTACACCTTCCAAGGTTGGACCACGGTCAGGAACGACATGCTCGCCAAGAGCGTCGTCTCCTTCGATGAACAGAGGAATTCGCTGATGCCGGTCGACCGTGACGGCGTGCTATACGCGCTGTGGAGCCGAAGCACATCCTCCGCATCCACTGTGTTCAGCGACGTGCGCTGATTTCCGAAAATAGCCCAGAAACAGCCCATTCCGCTGTCCGGCAGCTGTCCAACTGCCGGCCAGCGGAATGGGCTGTCCATTTGCTGAGCTGTTTTAGTCCGATAGGTGAATCACTGACTAGAGTCGCGTGCTATGAGTGATTCTGCAAAGAAGTACACCATCGCCGTCATTCCGGGCGATGGCATTGGCAAGGAAGTGACTCCGTGGGCTCAG
>ENA-OQAY01000362-OQAY01000362.1-human-gut-metagenome-genome-assembly--contig:-NODE-362-length-13392-cov-0.872371_pt1 | contig 13392 bp, 15 predicted proteins | sample MGYA00242740_ERZ504537 | MGnify/ENA primary metagenome ERZ504537 (study PRJEB26092, sample SAMD00036272) | human gut metagenome | host: Homo sapiens | study: EMG produced TPA metagenomics assembly of... | reverse complement strand
ATATCTACTGTGCAGGACTAAATTCTACCGCCCTGTAGGGCAGTGGAATTTAAAATTTCATTTTAGGATCATTCTTTAATGGGTCGATTTCATTTGCTTTCTTGCGATTCCCATGATAACATTTATTTTGGAGACTAATCGGCTGTCCAATCGTCTGATTATCAACCTCAAACTATGTCCATCATAATTAACAATTACTCTCTACCCACCTGAAAATTTTTAACCATGCACTTTATGCGTTTTTCCATGTCAAATAGCTCTTTTAATTGTTTTCCACTTTCTTGAGTCATATAGTATCCATGTTGCCATTTGATTTTTTTGTAGTTTTTTGCTTCATAATATGTCAATCGTTCATTCTCACCCACATCAAATAACTTGCGTATTCCATCATAGTCAGAATCTATAATGTTTCCTATCAGCAATGCATCTTCTCGCTTTGGATTTAATAGGAATTCCATGTATCTATGAAATCCAGTTCCAACTTCAACAATATTTGGTACTCCATATTCCTGCCAATCCCTCACAAATTGAAGCGCATATTTCTGAATAGGTTGAATGATTTCTGCATTTTTTTCTTCTACTCCATCAATTTCATATTTTACTTTTACTATATTATCTTCTTCGTATAAATATTGTGCCGTTCCAGTGTTTTCAAACATAAGATGTTCCAATACAATAGAATATTGTGCAAACATTTGTTTTTCATAGTTTGTTGCACCAATATCTTCGAGCCACACTCTCACTGATGAATCAAGTTCTTGTAGACATTTTTGTGACGCTGTAAATTGTATGCCTATAATGTTATTGTCAACCAAACTCCCTATACTTCGCTGCGTACTTCCGTTAATGCTATTATTTACAAATAATATTTTTTATCTATGGCTTCGATTTGATTCAAATATCTTACGAGAAAAACAAACTGTTCCTGCATTTTGCTTTTTTCATGTTCAAGTATCTTGCTAAAAACAGTCTTAAATTCAAGAGTCTTAAAATCCGATTTTTGCACATACCCTGTTGGAAATTCATTTTCCAACAATAACTGTGTTACAAACCTTGGTGATATAAAGAGTAATCGTGCAAGTTCTTCACCAGAATACTCGTCTCTATACGGAATTAACTCTTCAAATTGTTTCACTGTTGGATTTTTGTATAGTGATGGCCAACGAATCATATTTTTTATTCAACCTGACATATTCTGTACTAGCATTCTCTTCAGTACAAATTATGTCATACACCAATTTAATCAGATATCCCTCACGTGCCACAAACGCAATCCTATTGGCTTGCTCTTTTTGACTTATTTTTTTCAACCAGGAACAAAAATCAAAGAGCAATGGTCCAATAACACTGTACCCAATACGTGCCTGTATTTTTTCGTGTTCATCCGCTATTGTTCTTAAGTGATTCCATACAAATGTATTTAAAATATCCGTATCCAAAGTATTTCTTTTTGAAAGATAAGGTTCTATATTATTCCGATGTGCCAACCTCTCAAAAGACTGTATTCCGTATCTTCTTGGTGATTCTATATCAGTTTTTTGATTGTCACCAATATGACAAATATCATTCGACTCAATTTTTTAAGTCATGTAAAACAACTTCGAACAGTTCACCTGATAATTTTGTTTTCCCACTCTCGCAAGATATAAACAATCGGTCATATTCTGCTCCTATTCTTTGCAAGATTCTCTCAATTGTGTCCCTATCAAGATACATATCCGTTGTTACAACAACTTTTTGTCCACGCATATGACATTGGTTCATAAAATCCACCATAACTTGATTTGCCGAACACGTACTCATCTCTAGAAACTTTTCAATACACTCAAGTTTATTGCAGATTTCACGTGAATAATCTAATTCAGCATATATGCTTTCGATCGTAACCTCTTTGTAATGTGCCTTCTTGCGTGCTAATGCTTCCGCTTTGATTCTGCGCTTTCTAAATCCCCAAACCCGCTTTGAATTTCTTTTGTTGTATTCTCGCTCCACCAAATAAAATATCAATTCCGGTTTAGAAACGGCTCGGCACATTAACGTATCGAATAAATCGATAGAAATATACCTAAATCGTTCAGTTTCCTTCAAAAGTTCCTCTATGCTTAATTGTTGCATTTTTTACTTCTTTCCCACCTTTACTTTAGCTTTCTTTAAAATATTATAAAGAGTATCCATGACAATCTGATTTTTGGTTACTATCTGCAATGCAAAATAAACAATAACACTTACTCCAACCTTCACAAATATTCTGATAAAAATATTGATTTCTAAATTTCTAAACATAAAAAGCACCAATACTATACCGCAACTTCCGATAATGCACTGCACCATCGTCCGAATGCCATTCAAATGTGTATAATACTGTTTTGTAATATGAATATAAATCAAGAATACGGTCGTTTCCGCAATCAATGTTGTTAAAGCTGCGCCATTTTCTTTCCATATTGGAATAAAGATAAAATTCAGAAGCAGATTCACCACTGCACCGATGATAGCACCATCCAAAGTCACCTTTTCTCTTCCATAAGGAATCAAAATTGTACTACTATGCATTGTTGAAAATAAAGCAAAGAAAAGAGAACAACTTAGAATTATCATAGACGGTCCTGCCTCAAGATAATCCTTTCCTGCAATAAAAAAGATAATATCTTTATTCATAAATGCCATTCCAACCATACACGGAATCACAAACGTCATCATCATATTAAAACTCTTTGACAGAAATTCATCACTTTTCTTCTGATTCCCTTGCGCAGCAAGAATCACTGCTCTTGTTTGCAAAACATTACTCAATGCAAGCAAGCATGATTTTACCAAATTATATACTTTGGTTGATACACTGTAAATTCCCACATTATAATCGGTTCCCATGACACCCAACAATGCAGTATCTGTCTTATTGTAAATCATAACAGAGATATAAGCAGAAAACATAAGCAATATTGGTTTCATATGTTTTCTAAAATTGATGTGGAATGTCAATTTAAATATCGCAATATTTTTTGCTACAAACAAATTTTATGATGTTCGATCCACTGGATGCAATTACTGTAATAAAAGCATTATATATATATATCTGTCCTTTTGTGAACAAACACAAACATTGCTGCAACAGACAGAAGATTAAATATTATGCCCAATATAGCAGTAAAATTATAATCCTCAAAAATAACAAAGAGCCAACTCATACCAATTGTTGTCATAGGAATTGTAACGCTAAAAATCACAATTAATACGGCATATGAATGAAATGTATTCACAACAAATGTCGCCAAATATAATGCGACCATTGCTATCGTATTCGATAACATACTAAGACTAAACAACTCGCTCATCAGATTGCTTAGTTCTTTGTGATTATCTCGAACTTTAGCCCCCTCTCTCTGCCCATATGTTGGAATTCCCAATAGCGCAATGGTTGCAAATATCTCCACGAAATTTTTAGCATAATTGTACTTCCCTAACTGTTCAACGCCAAAAATACGCGATATATATGGAAATGTGATCAGCGGAAAAATAATCGTCGAAACCGATTGTATCAAACTAAACAAGGCATTAATTTTTACTGACTTTTTCTCCAATCCGTTATTCTCCAATCATTGTTTCTGTAGTAACAAACACCATATATAAACCTATAATATTCATAACAATTGGCCAATACAAGCCTTCAAAAAAGAATAGTTCAAAAAAAAGAGCAATTAATCCACTACATCCAAACAAAACATTCTTATCTGTTGTATAAATCACTCTTTTTATTGCATAAATAATCATTTGCAAAAAGAGCAGGAAACCGAACACACCATAATTCATTAATATCGTGATGTACATATTATCAGTCGTTTGCGACCATGCCACCTTATCGCCCATTGTGTTCCAAAAATATATAGGATTTTCTATCATAAAAAAAGAGGCAGATCCGGTTCCTTTTCCAAATATAATCTCAAAAACAGAATTTCCACTAAGACTAGTAAAATAATTTGCTATCACTCCAAGGCGTATTCCCTGTTCGCTTCCTGTAAACATTTGAAGTATGCGATAAACAATACTGTCAATAAAAATTATTATCTTATCGTGAAAGATTCCCATGCATACACTCGCTACCAAAAGAATAATTGCTAAATATATCAGAGAGTTTTTCGTGTAGTTTATTTTTCCACTAAGCAAAGCCCTAAACGTACCATTTTTATCAAATAAATAATTGTGGAAATCACAATAGCAATCATTGCCATACGAGTTTTTGTACACAATAAATTAATTAAAATCAAAAGTATATATGTGCTTTGCTTATTTTTTGATTTGTAAGGGAAATATAATGCCAGCTCAAAAAAGAATGTCAAGACAATTGCATAACCTATTGGATGACTAAAGATAGAAATAACTCGTCCTTCCGATACCAGATATTGATTTACATAATCTTGATTTCCAAAAAACTTTGTAATGTTGAATCGTGTTATTTCTTCAATCACACCAGCTAACATTAGAATCCAACTAGCCTTTTTTACCCATTTAATTATATGACCACTATTTGCATAATAGCTCGTCAGATATGACGCCCCAAAAGCAAGTACCAGCATGTCAATCAATTGAGTTTTTATATAGACATTTGATTTAAACCCTGTGGCAACCAAACAAAAAAAAAGAATTTATTATACCATACACTACAAAACAATTATACTGCTTTACTAGTTTATTTAAATGTAAACCTTTTCCCTTTTTATAAACCAACAACCATGCTATAATACATCCAGCCACTAGCCACATATATGAGCGTCCAATGCTGCCCCCCATTAATATTGATAATATTACAAACGCTATCCAAGCAAAATCTGTTACGCTAATACTCATTTATCATCTTTCACCTTCCCTTAAAAAATATTTTTCCCCATCTCTATCAGTTCCTTGTAGAACAACAATTCTTCCAACTTTCATCGACAGATAGGTCTTATTTAACTCAATCAGCTTTTTCTTATAATCTTCTGTTGCCATAATAAACCTTATTAAATGCCCACACCTCATTCCCTACTACAACTTTTGTCGCAATGCTTCCTGCCACAATTACTATATTTTGCCCAGAGAACATCCCTGTATTAAATTTGATTACGCTCCTACCATGCAGTTATCATCTAATATAATACGCCTACTTTGCCTAAAAGTTGCTCAGCCTTGAGATCAACCAGCCATCCAATGTTAAAAATGTTCACATTTTAAACTCAAAACCTTTTTCGCTTATTTTTTTAGCGGGTATCCCCCCCCATGAAGTATGCGGTTCCTCGATATCCTTGCATACAACTGCATTAGCTCCAATAATCACATTATCCGCTATTGCAACATTTTCAAGAATTTTTACTCCTGGAGCAATATAAACCTCATTCCCACCACGAACGCCTGCACTCACATTAACATCACTCTGAACCACGCAAAACTCTCCAAATTGTGCTGTACCATTCACAATAATAGAGCCATAATGAAATAATGCCAAACCTTTACCAAAACTATTTATTCCAATTTGAATTCCTGTTTTTACACTCAGTTGCTTATAACGGGCATTCAAGAATTTTCTATATATCTTTGAAATAATATCTGATTTGCAATTTGTGTAATACTCTAATTTTCGCATCAGATTCAAATAATTATACGTATAATCCCCAAACAGATGGGCATGGATTTTTTTCTTCTTATTTGCTTGCCTATCAGCTTCCAAATATTCGTAGTATTCAGGCTTGCTATTAATCACTTTATTTCTCCTCCCCAAAAAATTCATCTTCAAGCATCAAACACAGACAATGATACACCGGAAGATGCAGTTCCTGAATCATATAAGTTTCAGTTTGCGGAACTTTAATACACACATCACTCATTTGCCCCAACTTACTGTTCTTTGCACCAGTAAGGCCGATTACTTTCATGCCTTTTGCATGTGCGGTGGTCGCCGCATAGAGCACATTCTTACTATTACCACTTGTCGAAATGCCTAAAAACACATCTCCCGCTTTACCATAGCCATTTACCTGCTGTGCAAAACACAGAAGCGGTTCGCAATCATTCATGTACGCAGTAGACAATGCAGAATGTCCATCCAGCGCAATAGCAGGAAGTGCACCTTGCAGGTTTTCTGCCAAAACAGCCCCAAGCTCTTCATTTTCCTTAATAAGTTTATCTGCAAAATCCAAATCTGGTTTTCTAGGGAGTTTGAAGCCTTTCATCAATTCTCCAACAATATGCTCTGCATCTGCAGCGGATCCACCGTTTCCAGCAACCAACAATTTGCCGCCATTTTTATATGAGTCTGCAAGCAAATAGTATGCTTCTATAATTTCTTTCTTAACGGATTCTAGTGTCGGATATCTATCGCAGAGAATCTCAACATGCTTCGCAATGTTTTCTTTTAACTCATTCACTTTCTCTTCCTCCACAAACTCCAATCTTCACAGCAGCCGGCTAACAAATTCGCCCAACGACTTCACTGTTTCGGTCTGTCCATAATTTTCGTCATTGTCGTTCAAAAACACCGTCTTGCATCCAGCATTAATACCAGCTTTAACATCGTTTTCACCATCGCCAATCATCCATGACTGTGACAAATCAATGTTAAAATCCTCCGCCGCTTTGAATAACATTCCAGGCTTCGGTTTACGACAATCACATTCAATCTTCAGTTCCGGACATTCTCCTTCATATCCCTTATGAGGATGATGCGGACAGTAATAAATCGCATCAAGATACGCACCCTTTTCTCCAAGAAGTGTTTCCATTTTGTTGTGAATTCCTTCCAACTCTTCAAAGGAAACTTCGCCGCGAGCTATAACAGGTTGATTTGTCACAACAATAGCAAGATAGCCAGATTCATTGATTTTACGAATCGCTTCAGCAACACCATCAATCAGCGCGAACTCATCTATACTTCTAAGGAATCCAACATACTTGTTGATTGTTCCATCCCTGTCAAGGAAGATTGCTTTCTGCTTATGTTTTAGATTTTTTGCTGAAATTCTTCCTTCCTTGTAATCTTTACATACAGAATAGTACCGATCAGGAGTGCCCATATCTTTGACATACTCAGGGCTATCATAGCAAAACATCTTTCCTGTTCCGGCTAGCGGTTTTAACAACTGGCGGTCCAAATCGACCTTTATGGGCTTACCATCCACACCAGTCTTCCCTACCAAGTCGGCATCAATATTGACAAGCTTCAATACTTCAGAATTGATAACATGCAAGCCAGCATTTACACGATTCCTGTAATACTGCGGACGCTCATCTTCTTTTGCAAGCCATTTTTCAACCGCATCATTCTTGTCAGTAACAATCAGTCCACTGTCATAGGGATGGCTATTCGGATGCGTGAAAAGTGTAACTAATCCACCGTGTTTCTGATGAAAAGCGACAAAACGTTTGAAATCCACATCAAACATCGCATCAGCATTCAGAAGGAGAAAATCTGATGTCAACTTATCCTTAATTTTGAACAACGCACCAGCATTGCCAAGTGGTTCCTTTTCAAAAAAGTACTCAATATGTACGCCAAACGGCTTGCCTGTTGCTGGAGAATTCCCAGAACCATCACCAAAGTAATCCATAATTATATTTCCCAGGTAGCTTACTGTCATGATAATGTCATAAAATCCCTGATCTTTCAGACATTTGATCTCTCGTTCCAACACGGGGATGCCTTCAATTTTTATCATCGGCTTAGGAATATCACTCGCTACAGAGGAAATACGAGTACCTTTTCCGCCTGCCATAATCACAACTTTCATGCCTTTAATCCTTCGGTGTATAGTCTTCCGGTGTATAATGGATTACACGTGTTCCACCATCTTCAAATTTGAACGGAATATAGAGCAAATCACGCATCGCCCACCGAACAGCATCCTGTCGTTCCGGCTGTACATAGAACACAAGGAAACCACCACCGCCAGCACCCAGTAGCTTTCCCCCCAAGGCGCCCGCAGCAATACCCTTTGCATAAAGTTCATCAATGTTATTTGTGGACACCGCAGATCCAATCTGGCGTTTCAGCTTCCATGTGTGGTCCAGCATTCTGCCAAAATCGTCCAAATCCTTTTCTTTGTCCGTCAAGACTTTTTCTGCATCATCCACAAGCGACAGCATTTCTTTTAACTGTGCCGTTTTATCGACTTTACCTTCGGCATTTGCTTTTTGCACATCGAAAGAAAAGCGAGTAAAGCCAGTAAAGAACATCATCAAATTCTGGTTAAGCTGTTTTTTTCTCTCCGAAGAGATAATTACAGGAAGAACTTCATAGCCATCCGCATTGAAGTTGATGCGATTAAACCCACCAAACGATGCTGCAATCTGATCTTGCCAGCCACCTGCTTCCTGACACAAATTTCGTTCCAGATAAATTGCTTCATCAGCCAATTTTTTCTTGTCGGCATATTTGCCTTTCAGCGCATAAAAAGCATTCAGCATTCCAACTGCAAAAGAACTTGAAGTTCCTAAGCCAGAACGCGCAGGAAGATCGGCTTCATATGTAAGACGAATTTCGTGCATATCCAACATCTTCATCGCATTACGAATTGCAGGATGCTGAATATCCTCAATATAGGTCACGCGTTCAGTCTTGGAATAAGACAGTTCTGTTGAATAATCAAAGAACCGTGGTAAGTGGCGCACATTCACATAGCAGTACTTATCAAATGTGGTAGACAAGACGGCACCACCATGTTCCTTAAAAAAGTTCTCCATATCTGTTCCACCCCCAAAAAAGGACATTCGGAACGGGGTCTGTGTAATAATCATTTATTTTCTCCCACACATTTATTTATCATTTCAGAAATTACCCTTTCAGCATATTTTTCAGAAAAACCACTTTCATATAGTTCTCGAATTTTTGGATTAAAATGGTGCTCATCATCGCTTAGATAAGTGCTTTATGAATTTTCGCTACGAACTCATCCGCAGTATTAGCGCGATAGAATAAAACATCCCAATAGTTTTCTGGAATCTTCTCTTGATACCCCTCATAGCTTTCATTCGAGCCCACAACAATTTTCCCAAATGCCATTGCTTCCGCAACTTTAACCTTCATTCCACCGCCCTCAAATATCGGGCTAATCACAATATCTGCATCACGGTACAGTTCTTCAATACTCTCAATATATCCTTTGATCATGACTCCATTTGGATAATGTTTCTCTCTCAATTTGTCCATTCCACGACCGGCCACTATCACTTCTGCCTCACTCTGTAATTTTGGATAAACCTTATCTATAAACCAATCGATACCATGAACATTTGGAAGATAATAACCGCCAAAGAACAGAATTTTCTTCTTTTTATTAGGATTTTTTCTAAAGAACTCATCCGACAATTTGATATCCATATACACACTAAGCTGCGCTTCCGGCTTTTTTCCATATGCATTAATGAATAATTTTTCTTCCCTATCGCCAAGCACAAAATTTACATCTGCATACTTAGCGGTCAATTTTTCATTAGACAACATTGCGAGCATTACTGGTTTTTTATATATTGGAGCGTTTTTCATCCAATCTCTCGCCAACTTTGCCTTAACATCATGATAATATGCCAACACTGAAATATTGGGATATGATATTTTGATTCTTCGAATCATTTTCCCATAAATAGAGTTGTCAACAAAAATCACGTCTGGTTTGGTTTCAGAAATAATACCTAGGATTTTTCGTATTGAATTTTTATCAATATAAGTCGGATAGCCACGTAAGCAGTTCAATAATAGCGTTATATTATTGTGAACACTCGATATAACGATGTGTTCCTTATTCACGTTATTAGGTTTTGATTTTCCTACAAGAGCAATCAAATCCACATTTCCACTTCCATAAAGATTCTGAAGTGTTTGATAGTGTACCCTTGCAGATGTTTTTGATCCACTACTATCAGTGTAATAAAAGTCAGTTACATATAGCACCCTCATATCTCTTTCATTCCTCTCCATCGGTATTTTACAATCATTTTATTTACCCAGATACTTCTCGACTAAATATCCATATACAGTTTGTTTTCCATTCACTTCTAGCACATACTCATGTTTCCATGACAGCTTTGAAAACACCGTCTTCGTATCTATTAACAACGATGAATTATTCACATAGGAAGCATTCATGCTATGCATTAATGCAAAAACATTTTCATTTGTTGGCTTAATTTCTGAAATTTGCTTAGCTGCAACCGCATCGCGCCTAGAGATGTAATTAATAAAATAATCGAACATCACATAATCTATCGGATGATTTTTATGCATCCAATAGTAATAATGGTACTTCAATGTTTTTTCAATCAATGAATTACCTTTCTTTGCGAAAAAACAGAATGTCGTCCATCGCCCATATGAAGGATCTTTTGTCTTTTTTCCAAAATTCAAGCTGAATAATTCTTCCCTAAAATACTCCTCTGGGATATCATTTGATACAAGTACTGTTGCATCCAACCAAGCGCCACCGTAAAGATATAATAAGTTGAGTCGAATCATATCGCTCAAATGTGTGCGTGATATATACCCTCTCGAAAATTTTTCCATAATAAAATCCGGCAGTTCAATATAGTCATAAAGGTTTTCTTCTGATAAAACTATAACCTGGTGCCCTGCACTATGTTCTTTTATACTTTCTACGCAGCACTTAACGATATCTGGGGCTTTTTCTATTCCTTGGTACCACATCACCCAAATAGGTTCGTTTACAATATTGCTCTTTAATGGTTTCAAATTTATTTTAACGTTCTCGCACTCTCCAGTTTCAACGGTTCTTATCAAGTAATTCTCAATCAACCTTTCGTTAATTTCATTGATCTTCCACGCAATGCGAGAATTACTTTTCAAAGTCACTCTTCTAAGAGATTTAATTGCGAATATATTTACGCCAAATTCCTTCATATACTGAATTTTATCCACTGTATCCTCCTTATAAGAAGCACTTTCTCCCATTATTTTACTTTTCTCATCATAAATTTATATGATTTCACAATAAATCACAGTTGTCCTTTGTTATCATATTAGTGTAGATTTTATCCAGTTGTTTCACTGAACAGGCGATATTGTATTTTCTGATTTGTGAAAGATGTTTTTCTTTATAGAACAGTCGTTCTTGATTAGATTGTCGTCTAATTTCAACTACTGCCTTTGCCCACTGTTTTGGATCATCATCAATGGACTGCCAATTTATATCACCTAAGTCTACTTCTCTCGTAACTTTATCCGAAACGACACATGGCAATCCTGATATTTGCGCCTCTAGCAATACTACTGGAAGTCCCTCATATCTCGATGGAAAAACAAATATATCCATCGCAGAGTAGAGAGCTGTGGGATTATCTGTTTCACCATACAAGATAATACGATCCCTGTATGGATGCTCCTTTACACGAGATTTAATCTTTTCTTCATCCGGTCCGATTCCCACAATAAGAAGAATCGCATCACCTCGTATCGCAGCTACTTCTTTAAATACGTCCAACAAGTATTCCTGATTTTTCTGTTCGTTGATGCGTCCGATATGTCCAATAAGCAGTTGATTTTCTACACCCAATTTATTTCTTACTGCATCTCTGTTCTTTTTAGAAAACGCAAAATCGTCTGTATGAAAACCGCTTGGTAAAACCTCAAAATTATTTTCTCCAAACAACCAGTTTCCCGCTAACCGGCCACAAGCTAGTGCCTTTGTATATACTGTTCTAAAAATACGGATTTAACAGCCTATGTACTCTCATATTGGGGCAGGTACTATTATGACTATGAGCGATTCTGTTTTTGACTCCTGCCAACTTTGCAATTGTCAATTCTACGGCCATCATTGAACTACTACCATGGTCGTGTACAATGTCATAATTTCCCGCTCTCAATGCTTTCCATAGTGCAACATAATGTTTCTTAGGATTCCCATGCCGTGACGGAAGAGCCTCTAAATGGATACCATTCTCTAGGCACTCCTTTTCATATTTTTCTGAAATGGGTTTTCCTACAAGAATGGTTAAATCGTACTTGTTCTTATCCAATGCCTTACCGTAATTCATCATCACTGTTCCAATTCCGGTAATACCAAAATGATTTGTGACCATCGCCACTTTGATTTTTTTATTCTTCATTTTCATTATCCTCACAGTCACAAATCCATTGAATTGAAATGTTTAGCGATTGCTTACATTAACATGATATTTTAATTTTCTAACTCTCATAACAAACGAAATCGCTACCGGACATACCCACATAATGACTGCTCTTAGTTTATTTTGTTTCGATGTCGGCACATATAATGCACTCAAAGCATCTTTTCTTGTCACTTTCAAGCATTTTTTGTACATTTCTGGATATTCTTTTTCTACCCTAGCAAGAACACACATGTCGTAAAAATCCGAGTGTGTTCTCCAATTTGCGTATGTCCACGCTGCATCAATTCTCTTTGAGTGAATCTTCAAATTCTGTTTAATTACATCCAAAGCCCATAATCCACATTCGCACTTTTTAATCGAAAACTTTGTCATTGCGCTCGTTGGATTATCGCGGCGATAATAATAAGTTTTTCTTTTTCCTACAACAACTTTATCAGCTTTCTGAAAAACTGCTACATTAAAGTTAAATCCTTCTCCTATAAATATTTCTGGAATAAAACGGACATCCTCTAAAAAATCTGCTCTGAACAATTTGCAATAGCATCCAATCGGAACTCGATAGCATAAAATGGCTTCTACTGCATCTTCACCATTCCAAGTTGTAATTTCATCGTTCTTAACTTGTTTTTCATCAAAGTTTCCAAACATTTGTGTTGTCAGTGCAATATCAGCATCATTCTTGATCAGCTGCTCCAGCATATATTCAACATAGTCTGGCATCACATAATCGTCACCATCAACAAAACAAATAAAACCACCACTTGCTATTTCCATTCCAGAATTTCGAGCAGCACTTACGCCACCATTGCTTTTGTGAAGCACTTTTACTCGATCGTCCTTTTGCTTCATCTGGTCGCATATTAAGCCAGAATTATCTGTTGAGCCATCATCAACCAAAATAATTTCCATAAAGTCCCATGTTTGCGACAGAATAGATTCCACACACTTTTCCAGGAAAGGAGCCACATTATATACTGGTACAATAACAGACACCTTATAATTTTTCTTCTGTTACTCCCCCCCCCACTTTTTGAGGAGTCTAACTGCTCCAGCCGGAATCACAGCTTTTAGCCGTTCTTTTGGCTGAATACCAACTTTCAAGTCACCCATAAAATTATCCTCATCAATTTTCTCGTAAAATGTATTTCTCTCATTCGGCCTCATACTCGGCTTTATGAGATTTCCTTGCTTTACCATTCCCTCCTCCAGCGTTGCCTCTTCCCACTTCTGCAAGAACCCGCATCATTTCAAAGAGCTTTGGCCTTTTTCGGTTATTTACAA
>ENA-OQAY01000358-OQAY01000358.1-human-gut-metagenome-genome-assembly--contig:-NODE-358-length-13482-cov-1.203519_pt1 | contig 13482 bp, 12 predicted proteins | sample MGYA00242740_ERZ504537 | MGnify/ENA primary metagenome ERZ504537 (study PRJEB26092, sample SAMD00036272) | human gut metagenome | host: Homo sapiens | study: EMG produced TPA metagenomics assembly of... | reverse complement strand
CCGAAGGCCTGCCCCGAACTGCGCGAGGCCATCGCGGCGCACATGCGCGCCACCGGCGTCGACTGCACGGCAAGCCAGGTGCTGGTCACATCCGGCGCGTTGCAGGCGCTGCAGATGATTTCGGTGAGCCTGCTGCCGGCCGGCACCACCGTATACGCGGAATCGCCGAGCTACATCAAGTCGCTGCAGGTGTTCCAGTCGGCCGGCATGCATCTGGAAGGCGTGCCGATGGACGACGACGGCCTCAACGTGCAGGCATTGCGCGGCCTGCTGGCGGAAGGGGAGCTTGACACCGGCCGTCCGGCGCCGCTCAACGCGCGCAACCGCAAAGGCAATGCGATCCTGTACACGATTCCGACCAATCACAATCCGACAGGCGTCACCATGAGCGACAAACGCCGGCATGAACTGGTCGAGCTTTCCGTGGACAGCCGACTGCCGATCATCGAGGACGGCGCCTACCGCGACCTGTATTTCGAGGATGATGCCCCGCTGCCGTCGCTGAAGGCCCTCGATGAGACCGGCATGGTCATCACGCTCGGCAGCGCGTCCAAGTCGCTGGCTCCCGGACTGCGCATCGGATGGCTGGTCGCCGCCGAACCGATCGTGCAGCGGCTCGCCGACGTGAAAATGCAGATGGACTACGGTGCGAGCGTGCTGAGCCAGTGGACGTTCGCGCGATTCCTCACGAACGGCATGTACGACGAATACGTGGCCGGCCTGAAACGGGAGCTGCGGCACCGCCGCGACCGCGCGCTCGTTACGCTGCAGGAGAAAATGGACGGGCTCGCCCACTGGAACGTGCCGTCCGGCGGCTTCTACATTTGGATGACCTTCGACCGGCCGATACGCATGAACCGCCTGTTCCAGCTGGCCGCCGAACGTGGCGTGCTGCTCAACCCCGGCGACATCTACGATTTCGCCGCCGACAACTCCCTGCGCCTGAGCTACTCCTACACCACGCCGGAAGAGTTCGCCGACGCAGTGGACGTACTCGCCGCCGTCGCACGCGAGCTGGCGTAGCGCCTGGCGTAGCCCGAGCTTGCGTAACGGCTGGACGGGCTTTGCCTGTCCCGTGAATCTACGACAATATCTGATGGTCTTTTACGAGTAAGAGGAACATCCGTGCAAAGAAGAAACAAGCCAGAAGTGTTGGCCCCCGCAGGCAATTTGAGGGGACTGAAAACAGCGGTCGATTACGGTGCGGACGCCGTCTACTGCGGCGGCAAGGCGTTCGGCATGCGCAGCGCGCCGAAAAACCTGAGCCTCGAGGATTTCGAGGAAGGCGCACGCTACGCCCACGAGCGTGGGGCCCGCGTGTACGTCACCTTCAACGTGCTGCCGCGCAACAACGAGGTGGAAGCCATGCGCGAATACCTCGGCAAGCTGAAGGACACCGGCGTGGACGCGCTGATCGTCTCCGACATCGGCGTGATGCTCATGGCCAAGCAGGTGGCTCCGAACCTCGAACTGCATGTGAGCACGCAGGCCGGCGTCACCAACTACCAGGCCGCCAACGCGTTCTACGAACTGGGCGCGCGCCGCGTGGTACTGGCCCGCGAAATGGACCTGCAGGCCGTGCGCGACATCCGCGCCCGCATTCCCGACGACCTCGACATCGAATGCTTCGTGCATGGCGCGATGTGCATGGCCTTCTCCGGACGCTGCCTGTTCTCCAACTATCTGACCGGACGCGACGGCAACCACGGCGAATGCGCGCAGCCGTGCCGCTGGAAGTATTCGATCGTCGAAGAGAAACGCCCCGGCCAGTACTTCCCGATTGAACAGACCGCGGAAGGCGCGTACCTGTTCAATTCGCAGGACATGAACATGCTCGCCCACATCGACGATCTGCTTGATTCGGGCGCGACGAGCCTCAAGATCGAAGGCCGTTCCAAGAGCGCCTACTACATCGCCGCCATGACGAACGCCTACAAGACGGCCGTCAACGAATACATGGTCCAGCGCGGCTTCGAAGATGCCGACGGCAATGTGCTGAAGCCGTTCCGCGACCGCGTGATCCGTCCCGGTGACCCGGAATACGGCAAGCCGGACACCGAGGATGCGATCATGTCCAACGCCGATGGCGCGTTCGCAGGCAAGCCCGACATCGACGCCGTTCCCGTTGGGGGCGTGCCGTCCGGCAACGTTTCGGCTGGCAACGTTTCGTCCGGCAATATCGCGATTGGCGAGCCGGACAATCTGAGCTACCACGCACGCAGCACCCGACGCAAGTCGAACACCGCCGCCGAAATACTGCCGGAAGGCTGGCATCACGCCGGTGTACGGCCGGCACCACACGTCACCCTGCCGGATTGGCTGCTCGACGAGCCCGACAAAGTGGCGCACCGCGACTACTCCACCGGCTTCTACTATCCGGAACACAAAGTGCGGCAAAGCACCGACCGTTCCGCATACTTCCGCGCATGGCTCGTCGTCGGCGAAGTGCTGTCATGGACTCCGGAAGACGGAGGACGCGTGACCATCATGAGCCGCAACAAGATCGAAGCCGGCCAGGAAGTCGAATTCGTGCTGCCCGGCGCGGCCCCCTTCGCCTACACCGTGCCTGCCGGCGGTTTCCGTGACGCCGACGGCCACTGGGTCGAAGCCATCAACAACCCGGCGCACGTCTTCTCCATGCCGTGCCCACAGGAGGTGCCCGTCAACGCGGCCATCCGTTCGCGCACGAAAAAGCCGACGCTGAAAGCCGAATAGAAGACGGCAATCGCAAGCAGGCCTTCCAATCGCAAAACCAAGGAAAAACAAGACATGAGCAGCACACAATACGATGACGCGATCCTCGATTCCAACGCCATCGACCCCACTGACAAAAACGGCAACCCGATTCCCGTGACCATTCCGATCATGCTGGCCCCCGGCATCAAAGTCGTCTACACCACGCGACTCGGCGGCACCAGCGAAGGCGATTTCGCGCACTTCAACCTCGGCGGCAAATCCGGCGACAAACCGGAACACGTGCTCGCCAACCGCAAGGCGCTCGCCGACGTGCTCGGCGCGAAAATCAGCCTCATCAGCCAGGTGCATTCCGGCGACGCGGTGGACGTGGACGAATCATTCGTCATCAACCAGCCGTTCGGATTCGACGTGTCCGGCACGAAGAAGCCGGAAGACGAGACGGACGGCGAAAACAACGCGACGGGGAATGACGGTGAGCCGACCGTCATCGAAGCCGACGGCCAAGTGACGTCCCGGAAGAACGTGGCGCTCGGCATGTTCGCCGCCGACTGCCTGCCGGTGCTCATGGCCGACCCCGAAGCCGGCGTGATCGGCGCAGCGCACTGCGGCCGTCGCGGTCTGCAGAAAGGCGTGATCGGCGCGACCATCGAGAAGATGGTGTCCAAGGGCGCCCAGCCGGAACGTATCGTCGCCACGCTCGGCCCCTGCATCTGCGGCGACTGCTACGAGGTCGGTGGCGACATCGCCGACGAATTCGATGCGCAGTTCCCGGGAACCTTCACGTTGAGCCGATTTGGCCAGCCGGGCATCGACATCGCCGCGGCCGCCCTGCAGGAGCTTGCCAAAGCGGGCGTGCCGGCCGACAACATCGTCTCATCCCGTCCACGCGTCAACGCGGCCACGCAGTACCTGTCCGAAGACGAGGAACTGGCCGGCATCTGCGCCGCCGATGGCGAAGGCGATCCGAAGCTTTCCGAACGGTTCAACAAGATCCGCCGCAGCCTGTGCACGCTCGAAAACCCGTTGTGGTTCTCGCATCGCCGCGCGTCGCTCGCCAAAAAACAGCATGAAGGACGCATGCTGGCGCTGATCGTACGCGAATAATCACCATACGAGCCATACAAGCCACGCGATTCGAGTGATTCGCGTGGCCACTGTTGCGGATTGCGTGCAGAACCCGCCGCGGAACAGGGTGGCATGCGGCCGCGGCTTTACGGTGGAGCATATGAGTAAGGGAGAGCAGATGCAGGAACAGAAGATGCCGGTCGTGGCCGTGGTGCTGGCAGCGGGATTCGGCACCCGATTCGACGAGAACAACCCCAAGCAGCTGGTGTCGGTGGGCGGCAAGCCAATCGTCTGCTGGAGCATCGAGGCATTCGAAAACAACGACCGCATCAGCGACATCATCGTGGTGGTCAACGAACGTGTCGAAGAGACGGTGAACGAGCTTATCGACGAAGCCGGCTACGCCAAAGTGCGGGCCATCGTTCCCGGCGGCGCCGAACGCGTGGACAGCACGCTCGCCGCCTTGGACCTGCTCAAGCAGGCCGGCATTCCCTCCGGCGCGAAGATCCTCATCCACGACGGCGTGCGTCCGTTCGTCGAGGAGCGGTCCATCGACGGCTGCATCGACAGCCTGGACCAGTTCAATGCCGCCACCGTGGCCTACGCCTCCACCGACACGATTCTGCTCACAGAGGATCTGGGCGACCGCAAGGTGGTCAAATCCGTGCCGGAACGTCCGAACACCTTCCGCGCGCAGACCCCGCAGGCGTTCCGTTTCGGTACCATCGTCAAAGCCTACGAACTGGCCGCCGCCGACCCCGACTTCCATCCGACCGACGACACGCGCGTGGTGGTGGACTACCTGCCCGACGAGCCGGTCGCCATCGTGGACGGTTCCGAAACGAACCTCAAAATCACCACGCCATCCGACATGCCGATCGCCGAAGGCATCGCCCGCAGCCTCGACCCCGAACACGCCAAGGAGGAAGCCAAGGCGCGCATGCACGCCGTGTTCGCCGAAGCGTTCTCCCAGATGCACAGCCGTTGATTTTCATCGAACGTTAAGTCCGTCGACGTGTCGGCAGACTTAACGTTCAACACATTCACCACGTACACTGGAAACCATGCAGCAGATCAACATCGTCATCTCCGGTTTCACGCCCTACGAAGGCATCGACGTCAATCCGGCCGTGCTCGTGCCGGCGGCGGTAGCCAAGCAATGGGCCGATCCGGCGCAATCGCAGGCGATCTCCGAAGAACTGCTGCAGGACATCGCCGTCACCGTCACCAACGTCACGCTTCCGGTGAGCTTCGCCAAAGCCTGGCCCACGCTGCTGGAAGCCATCGAACAGGCCAAGCCGGACATCGTCATCGCCACAGGGCTCAAGCGCACCTCCCGTGGCATTCTGCTGGAACGATGCGCCACAAATCTCATGGATGCGGCCAAGCCGGATGCCGACAACGTGATTCCGCCCCGCCGCCCGATCGACCCGGAAGGTCCGGCCGCGTACTGGACGCGCCTGCCGTTGCGGTCGATACTGCACGATTTCGCCAAACACGAGATTCCCGCCGCGTTGAGTTCCGACGCCGGTACGTTCGTATGCAATTCGCTGTTCTACCATCTGCTCAACTGGTCGGCGGGCCAGGAACGTCGCATTCTGTCGGGGTTCGTCAGCCTGCCGATCGTCAACGGTCGGCCGCACGAACGTGGACTGTCGATCGAACAGCAGACCGCTGCGGTCGATGACGTGCTGCGTGAATCGGTACGATACTTCCTGCAACCCTCGTCAAGCGACATTCTGCTTGGCTGAGGACGGCTCCGCTTTCTACGGCACGATTTTCTGCGACATGTGAGTCATGCGGTTTCGACACGTGGTCGCGGACATACCGCCATACCCCCGACAGACTTTTTCGAACGATTTCTGTGCTCTCTGTGAGAATAATGCATTTCGTTCTGCGTGCCGCCTGCTGACTGAGATAGAGTACTGAACGAGTGCGCGCTGGCAGATGCGCAAAGTGTAGGGAATTCGTGAAAGGAAAAGGGCATGGTTGAGCAGTTCCCAATCGTGTTGAGGGGGTACGACAAGAATCGAGTCGACGAGGCGTTCGCTTCGGCTCAGGAGACGGTGAACCGTCTGCGTGAGCAGGTCAAGGCCGACGACCAGACCATCCTTGAGCTGCAGGCGCAGCTGCAGGAGGAAAAGAACAAGAAGGCCGCTCCGAAGTCCTTCGCGTCACTGGGCGCCAACGCCCAGCAGATGCTCGCCAGCGCGGAACAGACCAGCGCCGAGCTGCTTGAACGAGCCAAGAAGGACGCTTCCGCGGCCCGCGCCACGGTGCAGCTGCAGGCTGAAACACTGCTGAACAACGCCAAAATCGACGCCAGGCGCATCATGGACGACGCCAACGCCAAGGCGGCCAAGGTGCTCGGTGACGCCAAGGACGAATCCGAAGCCATGAGGGCCAATGCCCAGCATGAGGTCGACCAGATGCGCAGCGAGGCCCAGAAGGCCGTGGTGGCGCAGCGTCAGACCGTCGATCTGGAACTGACCAACTCCCGTGAGGAACACGGCAAGCGTCTTGCCGCCGAACGCGCCACGCAGGAACGTGAGATTTCCGACATGCGCACCGAGGCGACCAGCAAGATCGCCGAACAGCGCAAGAACGCCAATGAGGAGATTTCCCGCCTGAAGAGCGAGACCAACGACCAGATCGAATCCGCGCTTGCCGAAGCCAACAAGAAGCTGGCGGACGTGCGCGAGCAGGTGTCCAAGATGATGACCGACGCGCAGCGCCGTGCCGCCGAAATCACCGACACCGCCAAGGCGAAGGCCCAGGAGATCACCGACGAGGCGGAGGTGCACCGCACCAAGACCATCAGCCAGGTCAACGCCGAAGTGGAGCAGATCCGCGCCGACATCTCCGCCCAGCAGGAGGAGGCCACGAAGAAGGTCAATGAGCTGCTCACCGACCTGAACGAGCGTCGCGAGGCCGCCAACAAGCAGGCCAGCGAGTTGATTTCCTCCGCGCAGAAGACCCGTGACGAGGCTGAGGCGTACGCTTCCAGCAAGCGTGACGAGGCGGACGCGAACGCGGCAAGCATCCTCAAGCAGGCCACCGAAGACGCCGACGAGCAGATCAACGAGCGTCGCGAGGCCGCGAAGAAGGAACTGGACGGCGTGCAGCAGCGCATCGCCGACCTGCAGAGCCGTGAGGCCCAGATCACGCAGCGCGTCAGCGAACTGCGTGCCATGTTCTCCAACGCGTTCTCCGGTTTCGGCATGAACGACCTGTCCGTGGTCAACGCCGTCGATGAAGGCGAGCCTTCCGACGCGCAATCTGATGACGACGCGCAGCACGACGATGAGACCGCCGCACCGGCAGACGCCGACACGCAGGATGCCGTCGAGAACGATTCCGCAGCCGAGACCGAGCCGGAAGGCGACGCCGAATCCGCAGACGCTTCGCAGAACAACTGAAACCATAGAAAGGGAATGGATAATGACCGACATCACGCCATTGAGCGGTGATGAACTGAACAAGCTCGTCGACGATTTCGAAGCAAGCGAGCACAATCGCATGGCCATGAACGCCGTCACGGCGGCCGGCATCGACAAGGTGGCGCGCAACTACGATCGCGCCCGTCTGATGCAGCGTCGTTTCTCCACCGTCGTGGACAACGGCACCGTCACCCATCAGGACCGTTCCGGCCGTTGCTGGCTGTTCAGCTCGCTGAACGTGGCCCGTTTCGTGGCCAAGCAGAACATGGGTCTCAAGGAGTTCGAGTTCTCCCAGAACTACGCCATGTACTACGACAAGCTCGAACGCGTCAACTACTTCCTGAAGGACGTGGCCAAGCTGGTGCGTGCCGGCGAGCCTGCCGATTCGCGTCTGATGCAGCATCTGCTGTCCGACGTGATGGGCGACGGCGGCCAGTGGACCATGGCCATGAACGTGTACAAGAAGTATGGCGCGGTGCCGAAGGACCTGTTCCCGGAGACCGAATCCTCCAAGAACACCGGTGAGATGAACGTGCAGCTGCGCCGCATGCTGCACACCGCGGTTGCGCATATGTACGCTGATCCGTCCGCGATCGATGCGATCATCGCCGATGCGGTCGCCGCCGGTCACCGTATTCTGACGATTCACTTGGGCGAGCGCCGAAGAGCTTCGATTGGGAGTGGACCGACAAGGATGGCGAGTTCCACCGCGATGGCGAGATCACGCCTGTCGAGTTCTGGAAGAAATATGTGGGTTCCGCCGATTTGGAAAGCTATGTCTGCCTGGTGGACGATCCGCGTCAGGAGCACGTCAAGGGCAAGAAGATCGGCATCGAGCATCTGGCAACGTGGCCGGGGGAGACCCGACCGAGTACCTCAACGTGCCGAACCAGTTCATGAAGGACTGCGTGCGTCAGATTCTTCAGGAACAGGGCATTCCGGTATGGTTCGGCGCTGACTGCCATCCGATGATGGACCGTGAGAACGGCGCGTGGGCCACCGACCTGTTCGAGTATGGCCGCGTGTATGGCGTCGATTTCGATCTGGACAAGGAACAGCGTGTCCGTTTCGGCGATTCCGCGATGAATCACGCGATGGCGTTCGTCGGTGTGGATGTGGATGAGGATGGCCACACCACCCGCCGTTGGCGTGTGGAGAACTCGTGGGGAGACAAGATCGCCGACAAGGGCTACTTCACCATGAGCGACGACTGGTTCACCGAATACGTCTACGAGGTCGCCGTCCCCAAGGCCCTCCTTCCCGCTGAATACCTCAAGGCCCTAGAAGAACCCGCCACCATGCTCCCCGCGTGGGATCCGATGGGCGCATTGGCCAAATAGCGCGCGGAGCGCGCGCTGGCCAATACGCGCCGAGCGAATAGCGGAAGCCCGGTGGGCTTCCGCCGCGAGGGAAAACGCCGACAGGCGTTTTCGAGGCTGCAGGCTCATCGCCTCAGCCCGGCAGGCCCATGACGCACGTTTCCCCCAAAAAAAGACCCAACCCGGACTCTCCGTCCGCGTTGGGTCTTTCCTATATCGCTTTCTTCGTCCCACGTCACCCCCCACCCATTCCACCATGCAGTCGCCCATCCCCATATTCCGTCCCCATCCGTTAAGGTAACGACGGTGGCGCTATCGCGCTACGCAAGCATAATGATGCAGGGGAGGAACAGAAGCGATGGCAGGTCTTCGCGGTCCGGATAGTTCGAAGGATGCACAGCTGTTGGATGAGCGCGCCGTGTTTCCGGAGACCGTGGATGTCAATATTCGTCAGCTTGACCCGATTCCCGCTCCCCGATATTTTCTGAAGGAACTTCCGCTCACGAACGAGATGAGCGATCTGGTGTTGAAGTCCCGTCAGGAGATTCGTGACGTGCTGCATGGCCGTGACGATCGTCTGCTGGCCATCGTCGGCCCGTGTTCGATTCATGATCCGAAGGCTGCGCACGAGTATGCGGAGAGGCTTGCCGCCGTCAAGAAGGAGCTTGATGATCGTCTGGTCATCGTCATGCGCGTGTATTTCGAGAAGCCGCGCACCACGATCGGTTGGAAGGGTCTGATCAACGATCCTGATCTTGACGGCCAGTTCAATATTCGCAAGGGCATGTTCATGGCTCGCAAGGTGCTTACCGACGTGCTGGGGCTCGGCTTGCCCGCCGCTACGGAATGGCTTGATCCGATTACCCCGCAGTATATTTGCGATCTGATCAGCTGGGGCGCGATCGGCGCGCGTAATACGGAAAGCCAGGTGCACCGCGAGCTGGCGTCCGGCATGTCCATGCCGATCGGTTTCAAGAACGCTACGGATGGTTCCATCAAGCCGGCGGCCGATTCGTGTTTCGCGGCCGCTTTCGAGCATCATTTCCTCTCCATCAATCTGGATGGTCGTGTGATTTCCGCGGAGACCAAGGGCAATCCCGACTGCCATCTGGTGCTGCGTGGTTCCTCGCATGGTCCGAACTGCGATGCCGCTTCCGTGGCCCAAGCGTTGGCGGATCTCAAGGCTTCCAAGGCTTCCGGACCAAGCGAGCATGGTCTGATCATCGATGCCGCGCACGGCAACTGCGGCAAGAACGAGGTGCGCGAGGCCGAAGTGGTCGAAGAAATCGCCGCACGCGTCGCGGCCGGCGAACAGGGCATTCTCGGCATCATGATGGAAAGCTTCCTCAAGGCGGGCAATCAGAAGCCCGCGCCGCTCGACCAGCTGGAATACGGCAAGTCGATCACCGACGCATGCGTGCCGTGGGATCGTACCGAGCAGCTGCTGCACACGCTTGCCGACGCGGTCGACGCGCGTCGCAAGCTTGGCTGATGTTTCTGCACCATCGTTGCTATCCTTGGGAAAGGAAGCGACAAGGAGAGCGAGATCATGCAGCAGCAGCTGAACACGCCTGAGGATTTACGTGCCATTAGACAGGCCATGGATGAGGGCAAGAATCCGCTGGTGGAGACCGACGTGCCGCGCTGGGAGGACCAGGTGGGCATCAGCCGCATCGTGAACCGCCGCGTGCTGGAATTCGAAGTGTTGCCCACGCCGGCGCAGGTGCTGGGCGATCTGCCGTTGAGCGAGCAGGCGCAGGAGATCGTCGCCTATTCGCGTGATGAGATTCGTGCCTGCCTGTACGGTCAGGACGATCGCCTGCTGGTGGTTGTCGGTCCGTGTTCCGTTCACGATCCGAAGGCCGCGCTCGATTACGCGCGTCGCCTGTCCGCGTTGAAAGGCGAGTTGGATGGCGAGCTGCTGATCGTCATGCGCGTGTATTTCGAGAAGCCGCGCACCACGGTCGGTTGGAAGGGTCTGATCAACGATCCGGATATCGACGGCAGCTGCAATATCAGGAAGGGCTTGCTGTTGGCCCGCCGCACGCTGCTTGGCGTGCTTGACGAGGGTTTGGCGGCGGCCACGGAGTTTTTGGAGCCGACCAGTCCGCAGTATATTTCCGACGCGATTAGCTGGGGTGCGATCGGCGCGCGCAATACGGAAAGCCAGGTGCACCGGCAGTTGGCGTCCGGCCTGTCCATGCCGATCGGCTTCAAGAACGCCACGGACGGTTCCATCAAGGCTCCGGCCGATTCCTGCTTCGCTTCCGCACAACAGCACACGTTCTTCGGCATCGACCATCTCGGCCGCGCCGCCGTGGTCAAAACGCTCGGCAATCCCGACTGCCATGTGGTGTTGCGTGGTTCCTCGCACGGCCCGAATTACGATGCCGCTTCGGTGGCCAAGGCCATGGACACCATCCGCGCCGAAATGCCGGCCGATTCCGCTGCGGCACATGGCTGATCGTCGACTGCTCGCATGGCAACTCCGGCAAGGACGAGCATCGTCAGGCGCAGGTGGTGCGTGACATCGCGGGCCGTATCGCCAAAGGCGAGCAGGGCATCACCGGCATCATGATGGAAAGCTTCATCGAAGGCGGCAACCAGAAGGCCGCGCCGCTCGACCAGCTCGTCTACGGCAAGTCCATCACCGACAAATGTTTGAGCTGGAACACCACGGAACAGCTGCTACGCGAGCTTGCCCATGCGGTGGCCGTGCGCCGCTGGAAGTGACCGATTCGATTCACTATCCGCGCGATTGCAGAGAATTCGGGAAACGCGAATCGCAATCGCGTAAAACAACACTCAAGACAGCACGTAAGACAGGGAGAGTGCAATGACCGCAATCGCCATCATCGGCGCCATGGATGAGGAAGTCGCCAATATCGCAACGGCACTGAGCAACGTCACCGTCACCGAGGAAGCCGGCGTCAAGGTGACGCGCGGCACCCTCGAAACCAACAAGGGCACCGCCGTCAACGTCGCCGCGACCGTCGGCGGCATGGGCACCGTCAACATCGCCGCCACCACGCAGCATCTGATCGACGCTGACCAGCCGGACGCCGTGATCTTCTCCGGCATCGCGGGCAATCTCAACACGAATCTGCACATCAACGACGTGGTGCTCGGCGGCACCCTGCGCTATCTCGACACCGACATGCGATTAGTGGGCCAATTCAAGCCCGGCACCGCCGACCGGCCCATCGAGGAATACCATAGCGACGACCGTCTGCTCGAACTGGCCGACCAGGCGCTGAACGACTTGAACATTCACCATATCGTCGGCATCATCGCCACCGGCAACTATTTCGTCGATGATCCGCAGAAGGTCGAGCAGGTGATCCGTGAGACCGGCGCGGACGCGGTGGAAATGGAAGGCGCCGCCGTCGCGCATGTCGCCGCCCGCAACGACGTTCCCGCATTGGTGATTCGCGCGCTGAGCGACAACGCGGACACCGACTACGAGGATTTCAAAACGTTCGACATTTCCGAATACGCGGACACCGCCGCGAAACTGACGGTGAACATCGCCAAACGCATGTAGCGTTCATGTGGCGTTGCGAAACGCCTAACGTTGCGAAAAGCCGTTTCCACATCCCGTTTGCCGCATGACCCGTCATCATGCATCGTCATATCGGCAAACGGGACGTCTCATATTCCGATATGCTGCGTTTCGGAAGATGAACGGCAGGAAAACTTCCGGTGGCGTGAGAGAATTGCATACGCGAAAGCCTCTCCGAAGCCGCTAGTCTTAAGGAAGAACTGAGGATTATCGGAAGGTGAACGCATGACGTTGGAGCAGATGCTGGCAACGCCGTCGGTGGTTGCGGCATTGGTGGTCGTGGCCGTGGTCGTGTTCGTCGTGGCGTTCCTGCTTGGCCGCAGACGAGGCTTCCAGGATGTGCAGGACGGCGTCGACCCCAATGATCCGAGCCTGTTCGGAGCTGCGAAGAACACGTCCCTGTTCGGCCCCCGCGTTCCCGTGCAGTCCACGGAACGCCAGCTGGTGGCCGTCATGCCCGAAGCTTTGGTGGTCGTAGACTCGCTGGCCACGGTCCAATACGCATCCCCGGCGCGCGGCGCTTCGGCATCATCCACGACCAGGCGATGGCGCTCGCGGAAATCCGCGACATCGTGAAACTGGTCTCCACAGACAGCGTGGTGCGCGAACGCGAACTGACCATCCCCCTGCACGGCCGCACGCGAACGGGCGTGGTGAACACGAACGGCAAAGGCGTCGAAGCCGGCAAGCCGCTGCCCGAAGACACGCTCTACCTGCACGTGCGCGTCGGACAGATCGCCGACAACCTATTTGCGATTTTCATTTCCGACATGAGCGAGCAACGCCGTTTCGAAATCATGCGGCGCGATTTCGTCACCAACGTCTCGCACGAACTGAAAACCCCGGCAGGCGCGATTTCTCTGCTCGCCGAAACGATCGGCGACGCGGCCGACGATCCGGACGCGGTGAAATACTTCTCCGGCCGAATCTCCAAGGAATCCGAACGATTGACGGAACTGGTCCACCGTCTGATCGACCTGCAGAAAGCGCAAAGCGCGGCAGCGATGCTCAACGCGGAACGGCTGTCCGTGCTGTCCGTGGCACGCGAGGCGCTCGCCGAAAACCAGGTCAAGGCCGAATCGAAGCACATCAGCCTGGTCCTGTCCGTGAACGGCCGGCAGGTGCTGGTGCATGCGAACGCCGAGGAACTGGCCAAGGAAGCCGAACAGAACCTGGACGTGTTCGTGGTCGCTGACCATGAGACCATCAAAACTGCGGTGAAGAACCTGGTGGAGAACGCCATCAACTATTCGCCGGAACATACCACGGTGGCCGTCGGCATCGGCATCGAATCCGGCAAGGTGGCGATTCGCGTCGTGGACCAGGGCATCGGCATCCCCGCGGCGTCGCTCAGCAGAATTTTCGAGCGATTCTACCGCGTCGATCCGGCGCGCTCCCG
>ENA-OQAY01000354-OQAY01000354.1-human-gut-metagenome-genome-assembly--contig:-NODE-354-length-13513-cov-1.180188_pt1 | contig 13513 bp, 11 predicted proteins | sample MGYA00242740_ERZ504537 | MGnify/ENA primary metagenome ERZ504537 (study PRJEB26092, sample SAMD00036272) | human gut metagenome | host: Homo sapiens | study: EMG produced TPA metagenomics assembly of... | reverse complement strand
CCCCCAGCGTGACAGGCTGGTGCTCTAACCAACTGAGCTACCGGGCCACATGGTGGAAGTTAACGGGCTCGAACCGCTGACCCTCTGCTTGTAAGGCAGATGCTCTCCCAGCTGAGCTAAACTTCCACAATAATGGAGCGGCCGACGAGGCTCGAACTCGCTACCTCCACCTTGGCAAGGTGGCGCTCTACCAGATGAGCTACGGCCGCAGATTCCATTGTGGCGCGCCGTGCGTTCCCGGCGACGTCGATTATTATACCGCAGCTTTCGCCTCTTGTCAACTACAAATTTGCATTTTTTGAAAAAAGGGACGTTTCCGTCCCCCTACTGCGTACAAAGCTGCGGAAGCGTTCAAGTTTGCCGCAGCTGACGCGAAGAAATTTTAATTGCTTTCCTTTCTTAATATCGTTATAATTAAGATTGTCAAATCGTTGCTGAACTTTCGCGCCTGCCGCTTCGGGCTGCTGCACCGAGGAACAGGCGTGTTTTCATGCAGGGGAGAATATAGGAATAAGGAGCACACGCAATGTACAAGATCACGGAAAAGGTGGCGCTGAACCCCACCGTTACAAAGATGGTCATTGAAGCCCCGCTCATTGCCAAAAAGGCAAAGCCCGGCCAGTTTATCATTGTGCGCCCGTTTGAAGACAGCGAGCGCATCCCCCTCACCGTCGCAGGCTATGACCGCGAGAAGGGTACTGTGGACATCATCTTCCAGATCGTCGGCGGCACCACCATGGAGCTGAACAGCCTCGAAGTGGGTCAGAGCGTCCACGACTTCGTCGGCCCGCTGGGCCGCGCCACCGAGGTGGAGGGCCTGAAGAAGGTCTGCGTCGTCGGCGGCGGCGTGGGCTGCGCCATTGCACTGCCCATCGCCCGTGAACTCCACGAGCAGGGCTGCGTCGTCCACAGCGTGGTCGGCTTCCGCAGCAAGGACCTGCTCATCCTCGAGGATGAGTTCAAGGCCTGCAGCGACGAGCTGCGGGTCATGACCGACGATGGCAGCTACGGCACCAAGGGCGTCGTCACCGCCGCCCTCGACGAGCTGGTGGCTGCCGGCAACCAGTACGACCTGGTCATCACCATCGGCCCGCTCATCATGATGAAGTTTGTGGTCAAGACCTGCCAGAAGCACGGCCTCAAGAGCATCGTCTCCATGAACCCCATCATGATCGACGGCACCGGTATGTGCGGCGGCTGCCGCCTGACCGTGGGCGGCGAGACCAAGTTCGCCTGCGTGGATGGCCCCGACTTCGACGGCGACCTCGTGGATTTCGACGAGGCAATGGCCCGCGGCACCATGTACCGCCCCTTTGAGGCCAAGGCCCGGGAAAAGGCCTGCAATCTGTTCAAGACTCAGGAGGGAATGTAAAATGGCTTTCAATATGGACCCCAAAAAGTGTCCCATGCCCACCCAGGACCCCAACGTCCGCAACAAGAATTTTGAGGAAGTGGCTCTGGGCTACACCGCCGAGATGGCAGTGAACGAGGCCAAGCGCTGCATCCACTGCAAGAACAAGCCCTGCCAGACCGGCTGCCCCGTCGGCATCGACATCCCCGAGTTCATCGGCCATGTGGCCGAGGGTGACTTCGAAGCTGCCTATCAGGTCATCAATCGTTCCTCTTCCCTGCCCGCCGTCTGCGGCCGCGTCTGCCCGCAGGAGAGCCAGTGCGAGAGCAAGTGTACCCGCGGCATCAAGAACGAGCCCGTCGGCATTGGCCGTCTGGAGCGCTTCGTGGCCGACTGGCACCGTGAGAATATCCACACTGCCCCCGTCGTGCCTGAGTCCAACGGCCACAAGGTCGCCATCATCGGCGCGGGTCCTGCCGGTCTGACCGCCGCAGGCGACCTCGCCAAGCTGGGCTATAAGGTCACAGTCTACGAGGCCCTGCACGTCGCAGGCGGCGTGCTGATGTACGGCATCCCCGAGTTCCGTCTGCCCAAGGCCATCGTCCAGCAGGAGATCGACGGCCTCAAGAAGATGGGCGTCGATTTCGAGTGCAACATGGTCATCGGCAAGGTGCTCACCATCGACGAGCTGATGGGTGAGTACGGCTATGAGGCCGTCTTCGTGGGTTCCGGTGCCGGCCTGCCCCGCTTCATGGGCATCCCGGGCGAGAGCCTAAAGGGCGTCTACTCCGCCAACGAGTTCCTCACCCGCTCCAACCTGATGAAGGCTTACCTGCCCACCAGCAAGACCCCCATCCGCACCGGCAGGAAGGTCGCCGTCGTCGGCGGCGGCAACGTGGCAATGGACGCTGCCCGCAGCGCCCTGCGTCTGGGCGCTGAGACGGTCTACATCGTCTACCGCCGCGGCATGGCTGAGCTGCCTGCCCGTAAGGAAGAGGTCGAGCACGCCGAGGAAGAGGGCATTATCTTCAAGACCCTCTGCAACCCCGTGGAGATCCTGCCCGATGAGGACGGCTTCGTCAAGGCCATCACCTGCATCGAGATGGAGCTGGGTGAGCCGGATGCTTCCGGCCGCCGCCGCCCCATCGAGAAGAAGGGCAGCGAGTTTACGATGGACGTGGACACCGTCATCATGAGCCTGGGTACCAGCCCCAACCCCCTCATCCGCTCCACCACGCCGGGCCTCGAGACCAACAAGCACGGCTGCATCGTCACCGAGGGCGACGAGGGCAAGACCAGCCGCGAGGGGCGTGTACGCCGGGCGGGTGACGCCGTCACCGGTGCCGCCACCGTCATCAAGGCCATGGGCGCAGGCAAGGCTGCCGCCAAGGCCATCGACGAGTACATCCAGAACAAGTAAACGATCCATATAGCAAAAGCAGGTCATCCCGCCGGGATGGCCTGCTTTTTGTTATCGGTAAAGATTTGCCGCCTCCGCGTTTTCCAGCGTCAGCAAGCGCATCTTCTTGTCGATGCCGCCCGCGTAGCCGGTCAGGCTGTCGTCGCTGCCCACCACCCGATGGCAGGGTACGATGATGGAACAGGGTTAGTGCCCCACCGCGCCGCCCACAGCCTGCGCGGAGACGCGCTTTCCGCCGTTCTTCTCCGCCAGCTGTTTTGCCAGTGCGCCGTAGGTCCTGGTCTGTCCGTAGGGGATCTGCAGCAGCAGCGCCCACACCGCCTGTCGGAAATCGGAGCCGATAAGATGGAGTTTTGGAGTAAAGTCCGGCTCCCGGCCTGAAAAATAGACGTCCAGCCAGCGGCAGGCGTCTCCCAGCACCGGTGTTGTCCCCTCTTCATGCTCTGGAGGAAGCTTCGCCGCAAAATGCTTCTGTGTTTCGAGCCATACTCCGGTCAGCCCTTCTTCGTCTGCTGCCAGCAATATCTTTCCCAGCGGCGAATCGTAATGCATCGTATCGGTCATGGCGGTTCACCCCTTCCTTTTCGGCTTTTGGGTCGGCGCGTAGTCCTTGAGGCCCGGCACCGCGCCGCCTGCTGCCGCCCAGAGGTAGAGGCTGGCCACGCTGCAACAGGGACTGAACCGGCGGCGGTACTTTTCGAACAGCTTCCGGTCGATTTTTCGGTGATGGTACACCATCCGCAGCCCACGCTGGATGGCAAGGTCGTCGTAGCTGAACACGTCAGGCCGCTGCATACAGAAGAGCAATATCATCTCTGCCGTCCAGACACCGACGCCTTTCAGGCCGCTCAGCTCCCGGATGGCCTCATCGTCCGGCCTCTGCCGGATACCCTCGAGGTCAAATTCTCCGCTCTCGATTTTCCGGGCAAAGTCCGTAATGTATTCAGCCTTTCGGAAGGTCATGCCGAAGCTCTGCAGCTTCTCAACCCCAGCTCCGAGGACGGCAGCTGCATCCACCGCGCCGAACTCATCCCGCATCCGCTTCCAGATGGTCGCCTGCGCTTTCGTGGAGATCTGCTGGCCGACGATGTGGTGTACCACCGCCGAAAAGAGGTCGGTATCCACTTCCCTCTCGATGTGTCCCACCTGTGCGATGACCGCCGCCATCCGCTCGTCTCTTGCGCTCAGATACGCCGTTTCCGCTTCGCCGTATTGGAAATACATCTGTCCCGCCTTCTTTCTATACAACCTTTCGTTTGCTCGTCAGTTGTTGATTTGATTATAACAGAACGTACGAAGTTTTGCAATATAAAAGCGCTCTGCCAAAAAGCAGGGCGCTGAAGGTTTGTTGGCAAGCCTATTCTTGGACGTTCAGGATGCGGCTCTCTTTTAAATGATAACCCTGCTTTTTATCGGTACGGTGTACAAATCACTTACATTCCTTCTTCATAGCAGAATAGCCGATGAGAACGGTCCACACATAGGCGCAGGTCTTGGGGATCATCAGCATCCCGATCATGGGGATGGCATTGGCCCAAAGAACAACGGGAATGTAGAAACCGAAGCTCAGCACGATGGTCAGCCATATCCAGCGGAAAGCCGAGTCGTTATGCTCCTTGGCGCTGCGGTAGAACAGCACGATGATCAGCAGGCCCATCAGTGCAAAAGGAATGTTACGGTAAATGCCCCAGGACAGCGGGGATCCGTCGCTCAGCCACTGGTTCTGCGGCATCATGCACAGGATAACACGCACAGCAGCCAGACCGTAGATGGCGGCAGTCAGGCCATTGCTGCCCTTGACCCGGTAGCGCTCACGCCAGACATAGTACAGCAGCACATAAAAGACTGTCATTGTCACAGAGGTGATCCACTTCCCCAGACCCAGGGGAACGGTAAAGTTTTCAAGACCCGTGGTGCATAGAGCCAGAGCACGGGGAATCAGATGGAACGAGTCGCCGGTACCCAGAACGACAGCCATCAGACCGAACAGCTTGAACTGGTGGCTGCCCTTGCAGCCGCGGATCATCAGGATACCGATGGTGATGACGGATACCAGATACACCGCATCAAAAACAGTTTCTACGATTGCTTGCATAGTTGATCGCTCCTTGTCGATACATCAAATTTATTGTAACACTGCATTTTTTGCAGGGTCGTCCTAGTTTTTACGGTCATCAGGGGCTTGTTTGGCATAGCTGCATCCAAAGCGCAGGATATTGAAGCTGGCAGTGTTCCACACAAGGCAGGCAAGCAGCAACAGGATACTGCGATGAGCTTTCCTATGAGCATCCCCTTTGAGTGAACAGTGTTCAATTTGGACGCTATAAAATTCCCACAGCAGTGTGGGAAGAAAATGCGGTCAATATAAGGTCCTGCGCACGATCTCCAGCACAGCGGCGGGGTCGTAGTCCTGCCGCAGCAAAGCAGACAGCATAAGCGAAAACAGAACATCGGCAAATTTTTCAACGGTGAATTGCTCATTAAAAGCGCCCGGACGGATCTTGGTATCCTGTTGCAGCACCGTACACAGACCGTTTAAGATATGGTGCCAGATTCGCTGCATGTGCCGTTTGCCATCGGCCTTCTCCTCCTGCATAAAGCCGAGAGAGTGCAGTGTGAAGAATCCGGGATACTGCTCATCGCCGTAGGCCATGCGCTCGTACATCCATTTGACACAGGTCTGCACGTCCTGAAACACGGCCTCGTCCTGCGGGCGGTGGAAAATTTCGCACCAGACGCTCTCGACCGTGGCGCTGATAAGCTCAGCTTTGGAGTCATAATAGTTGTAGATCGAGCCGACCGAGACCCCGCATGCCGAGGCGACAGAACGGATACTGACCGCCGCCCAGCCCTTTTCCCGGATAAGCTCACGGCTGTTTTTTAAGATCTCTTCCTTGGAGGTCACGATCGTATTCATGTAGTCACCCTCAATATGAACAATGTTCATATTTATTATACTGCCTCTTTCCACTTTGTCAAGAGGATCTCATAAGTCGCGGGCCGGCTGGAAGCTCTGGCTTTCCCAGGGGAAAAGGAACCGTGATACCGGTTTGATCCTGCCTCGGGTGTTATTTTTTCTGTTGCTTTGGACGCGAAAAAGCCCCGCCTTCAAGCGAAAAATCTTGAAAGCGGGGCTGTTTTTTTTTTACGTTGTTCTGTTCTATTTTCGAGAGGTTCAAAAAGCCGGAAGGCAAATTTTTATTACTCGAGCTCGGTAAGCTCAGATCCTTACTAAGCAAATTTGTTTAGTCAGCCTGTTCTTGGATGTCCACTTTTCCATGAGATTGCGTGGTAGATGCGGCTTGCTGATTTTTTAGTATCAGGATAGTATCACATAGCCAGCGGAATCTCTGTGAGTATTATAAACGATTTCTTATATGTTTTCAAGCTTTTAGCTTTATTAACTTCTGTCTTCCAAATGACTTATCAACAAATCAAATTCTACATCCGGCATCGAAATATACATTCGTGGTATGCACTGCTTTTGAAACAGCATAATTCTTTTAACAGACAATCCACACACCTTTATCACTTTCAAATGTCTTTTTCTCTGGACCATCTTATCGCTTGGCTCTTTAAAATGCATCTGTATAAATAGCATTTCGTATTTCGAATATAGTTCAAATGCATACTCTAGCGGTGTGACAAGAAGTAAATAGACAATTGGAATAAAGAAACTCACTAATGTATTTATCACATTAAGTTCTCGATATTCCAGAATTCCCACTCTCACTGTTTGAAGTATCACACATAGTCCAGCAAAGGCTATCACATCCTGCAATAGCTTATGTACTGCTATTGCATCACTTTTATGTTCTGCAACTGTATCGAACAATACAATAACTGTTGTTATCGGAATTATTATCAATTCAACCCAAAAACTAAATGTAAAAGTACTTAATAAAAGTTCTGTAACCATCGTAAATCTAATATTGTCTTTCAGAACTTTAAGTATATACTTTTCATCAGCCTCGCCGGCAACTGCATTTATGCAAATAGTCAGTCCCGAAAAAAACGTCCAAATAATAATATCTTTTAAATATATACTTTCCCATATTGGCAATCTTGAAAACAAGAATGTAATTATCCCGATATACAAGAAATATATTTCCCACAGCATCCTTATCTTCCGGCCGAAGAAGCATTTCAGAACTTCTATAAAACTCTTCCTTGCCTTTTTATTAGTGACTATCGCCATTCCTACGGCTACCAATATTATTCCTGTCCAAAAGGCCGTTGCCAATTCTCTTGTCGAAAAAGCACTCATGTTTCTTTCATTCCATCCATAAAGCACATCCTTGTAAAAATAGCAAAAGTTCATCCTCTTCCCAATCGTCTTCTCTGCATTTTTTTCCAGATTGTCCGGCACTGATCACATATTTCTTGGTCAAAACCCAGCATCCCAACCAAAACTTCCTTGTCACCTATATCTAAAGCTTTCTCGATATCGTCATCTTCCCTGACAATTCGATCTATTTCGCTCAAAAGCTTTTCACGGTGATCCGCATCAATTTTTTCAATTTTAGGAAGCAACACTTTTCCAACTTCTGTAGGAAGAATTTCCAAAACACCTCCACCGTAGCTTCTTCCGCAAATCTCAGTAAATGCAAACGACACACTATTATAGTACGCTAGCAGTATATTTTCAGGGTCAACTCCCTCATTAAATTTTATTCTGTGCATTGTGTCCGTAGAAACTGCTCCGCATTGATTTAGAACAAACTTGGGATACAGATTATTACGCCTTAGGAAAAAAGCATCTGGGACCCAAACAGATGGAATAATATACCACCTGTCTCGAATCGAACATTTATACCCCACATTCTCATTATTTGCTTCTCCTTCTAAAATATAGTCTTTATAGCTTTGAGGATTAATTTCATATGAAATATTTCCGGAAAGCAAACAAGCCTAGCTTGCTTTCCAACTTGCTTATTATGATTCCAATCTTGTTCAGTAAAATATATACCATGTGCATGTGAGCTTCTTCCAATTAAAGGCCGCGTTGCCTCCTCAAGATGGTATTGTTTAGTCTTTTTTTCTGTTATAGAAAAGTATCCATTATTTCCAGTTGTAATTCCAATATTTATAAGCCCATAATCTGAAAATTCAGAAAAACGATTATCCGATTTCAATTTCTGAATCAAATCGAGTTCTTTTTTGCTTATAAAGTACTTGGTCCACTTTTCTCTAACGTGCTGCATAGGTTGAAAACCGTTAGAATTCAAGTTCAAGGTATCGAATCCGCTAAGATCTTTCATTTCAATAATTCGAATACCTTTTTCCTCATTTCCTTTTTCCCCTATAAAAACAACCACCTCCTGCTCAATGTCAGGAAACACAAGCTGTTCAAACGTGATAAGCGTGATTTTGGCAAGATTATCCGCCAAATAGAGTCGAAGATCTTCTGCATATGCAACTTGCAAAATTTCTGCCGGAATGACAAATGCAATTTTTCCTTTTTCTGAAAGAAGCTGAATACATGCTACCATAAACGCAACCCATGCATTTATTAGTTTGTTCGACTTCATTCCATGAGATTTCAAAATTTGTGCTTGGCACTCTCTCTGCTTTTCCTGCAAATATTGATAACGAATATATGGTGGATTTCCAAGCACTAAGTCATACGTTTTCTTTCCTAATTGTTCCTTATAGAAATCAAAGAAATCCTCATTAAAAACCCTTACTTGCGGAGCATTATCATATCTGCCACGCACTTTTTTTGCTTCGTCTTCTTCTATTTCAACGGCTTCGATGCTATGAATCTTACCCAACAAGCGAGCTTCACTTAATGCATCAAGAAAAACGCCATCACCGCAGCTTGGTTCCAACACGCTCTTAATATCGTCAGTCTCGAAAAGGCGTACCATATCAGTAGCCAGTTGTTGAGGTGTATAATATGCACCTCTTAACTTTTGTTCAGTACTATCCTTTTTGAGTTTCATCTAAAATAACCTCTCTTAAATCTCAAACCTGTACACCTTTTCAATTAGATTCTGAATTTCGCCAATGAGCATATCTTTCTCATCCTGTAGTACAGTAACCACTCGTTTAGGCGGATGATTCTTAAGCTCCCCGTTGATACTATAAATTCTGTGGGTATTCTCAATCACCTTATTGTAAAGTGCTTTTTGCTTTACGTCATTAAAATCCAGTTCCACAAATGGTAATGTTGACAAAACAAAAGTCCCTCGTGCTGTAAAACCATTTTCAAAATCACTTCCAACAATATCCAAAATTCTTTCAGTAATAGGGTTAGACAGCCAAGCCTGAATATACTCTAATGCATACGGGCTACCAGTCTTTTTCGACACAGCACAATAACCCGCCGTTCCACCGGATGCAATCAGCATATCATTTGTATCTAGCGCATACATTGGTTCCTTACTTAGGACTCCAACGATTAGCTTTGGCGTGTCAATAAATGCAGTCAATGCTTGTGTTCTTCCATACTGATACCATGTATCCGCTGTAGCATTCGGAACATCTCTGATTCCTTTGCTCGATACGCATTTAGGAACAAGGCGATTATAGTAATCCTTCAAATAGTTAAATGCTCCTGGAAAGCGAAACTCCATACAGTCAGCTGAAAATAGCTTTCCTTGTTTATCATAAGGGAAAATAATCCACTTATCTGTTGCCAATGTGCTATACGAATTCAATCCCTTTTCAGCTTTTTGGGTGGGTTTAAAATATGGACGTAAAATCTCACGTTCGATTTGGTATTCTTTTCCATTTCGAGAAAGTCTAATAGTATTATAATTCTCCTCTAGAATTTCGTCTGAAGAAAACCAATAAACTGGCGTAGGACGCTCTGCACTTGTTTGAATTCCATTAAAAATATCTACATATTTTGTAATGGGAACCGCCGCTTGATCTATTTTATAAAGCATCGACAGAAAATCAAAATCTGTTGTAAGTCTCCACGGCAATCTATTTAGAATCGTAGATTTAAAATTGATTGTCGCTATTTGTTCACCGAGCCACAGCTTATCCGTCGAATCAACACTTGTATAGGAAAATTCTTCCTGTGAATGTTTGCGCAACAACAAAATCGAACTATAAATCGTTTTATCTTCAAATAGTTGTGCATCACCAAAGTCATCCAAACTTACAAGGTACTTTTCCTCTGCAATCAAATTTCGAAGGTGTTCTCCTGCCCCAATCTTAAAAAACTTATTTGGTACAATATAACAAATATATCCCTCATCTTTTGTCTTTCTAATAGCTTGCTCTACAAAAATAAAGTACTTATCAAATTGCTTATACGCCGTTCTATACTTTTTCCTGTAGATTTCGATTTCACTACTGGGAAGAAGCGCATGCATATCTTCTGTGCTCACATATGGAGGATTTCCGATTATTACATCAAAAAATTCTCCTTTATTAATTTTCTTCCAGTCAAAAGGAACCAAGTCCAGCCGCTGACTCTCTGCATTTAAAATGCCCTGCATCTCCTTCTCACTTACAAGAGCATTTCCAAAGAAAATATTTGCACTCAAATCAGGGAGAATAGGTGTCACCAAAGCCACGGACGGTGCAGTTTCACCTTCAATCAACTTAATTAGTAGTGAGAATTTTGCAACTTCTGCAGCATGAATGTCAATATCAATACCATATATACAGGAACAGAGAATCTCTTTCTTCTCTGAAAGAGGAAGTTTATATACATGATTTCCAATTTCCTCCAGATGTTCTTTTTGTCCTGCATTTAAATACCATTGTACACAATAATTTTGAAGATATGAAAATACCTCCTCCAAAAAGACACCCGATCCACATGCAATGTCTGCAATTCGAATCTTTAGCAGTTCTTTTGGCGTTTTCTCTGCACAAGCTTTTGTCAGCGTTTTCTCAACCATATATTTAACAATTTCGGTTGGCGTTGTAACTACAGAACGATTAACACACTCTTTCTTTTGTTGTAATCCAATACTGCCATCTTTCAATGCAACAAGCTGCTCCGTTAAAAACAACTCATAAATTTTACCTAAAACGTGCGGTTCAATAATGTTAAAAAGATACGGACTCTGTGGGTAATATAGTCCTTCAATCATTTCTGAAATCACATCACACGACAAATCAAAAATAATATCATTCCCAGAAAACATTCCAGAATTATATCTATGATCTGCCGTCCCAAAAAGCTGTTCTAGTTGTTCTTTCAACTGTGATTTATCTGTAATTGTTTCTTTCAAATTGTGATAAAGCGGGAGATTTTTATCCTCGCAAATTCTTAAAAACACAATTTGGTTAATAAATTCCTGCACGACATCATTTAAAACTTCCAGTGATTTATATCTACCACCTTTAGAATATAGTTCATTACTAAGTGCTACTCTCCATCCGTTGATTTGAGACAAGAACATTTCATCAACTTGTTGTGTCTGCGCACCTATTTCAAAAGACCTATTATTTATATTTTTATCGAACTCACCTGAATATACAGTATCCCTTGAAATCAAGTCATTGATTTCAATAAACTTTTCCATATATTCAGTATAATGGTATAATCTATACCGAGCAATCGCGCAATCATCTTTCTCGTTTGGCAAATAACACGTATCATAAACTGCCAGATACTCAAAGTTTGTTAAAACAGCAATTCTATGCTTTGCGTTCCAGCCATACTTTCTTGTTTGGAAAGCCGGTGCCTCCGCCCTTGTAATATCTACAGCAGGTTTCTTTGCTTCAACAAAAAATTTTGCGACACCTCTTAGTGTCATTGTATAATCTGGACGATCCGAGTGGTTCGAATAATTTTCTGCTATTACCTCCCTATACTGAGGAGCAACACCTTTTTCATTGGCTACATCCCAACCTAAAAGTTTGAGAAAAGGGTCAATAAACTCAATCCTACAAGAGTGCTCATTATAATTCTGTTTTGTATCTTTATAGTAGTCCAAATTCGCACTAAATTGTTCTACCAACCGTTGTAGCTCGTTCATCTTATTCACCTTTCAGGCCGCCTTTCCTCTTCTCACACGTAGGTTTTTTGGCGTTTTCTGGAATAATCCAAATTCGACTCAAACGAGCCACTCCAGCTATACGATTAGCTTTACATAAAATTTGAACCTGCCTTGCAGTTATCCCCCACTTTTCAGCAGCTTCTTGAACTGTTATATAGCCATTCATTACGCAACACCTCGTCACCAAGATACTATACCGATTTTAATTATATTCGTTTAAACGAAACTTGTCAATTATAATATTTTCCCCGAACCATCCAAAAATCCTGGATAGTTGCCCGATTGCCTGAGCTATTAAGCAATACTTAACAACTGCCCTGAACTCTTCGGAATTTCCGAAAAGTTGCCCCGTACGTCCTATATGTACAGCCCCCGCCAACATTCGCTGGCGGGGGCTGCTATGCTTACAGTTCTATGCTGTTCTGCCTGTTCTTCTTCTGGCTCCTATCTGTGGTCTGCTCCTGCTCCCTCATAAGCCCAATGACCTGCTGCATCTTTCGGCACCGAAATAGTTCCATACTCGCCTGAAATCACGTTTCATCGCATAGAACTGAGAGTTTTCAGCCTCCACCTCTTTCAGCCGCTGGCTTAGATGATGGGTAGCTTTCTTCTCGTCCTGATAGAAGTGCAGATACTTATCCCGCTCATCCTTGACCTCCCAGTACTTCCGATGGAGGGCAAAGAGTACCTTCACCAACTTCTGGATCAGCGGCATTGCCTTCTTCTCCCGATAGCTCTTGGCGGTCTCAAACGTGGCTGCTTCCGGCACCCATTCTTCTGGCCGCTGGGAGTACTGCGCTGACAGGTTTTCCAAACCTTCCATGATGGGAGCCAGCTTGTTCAGCTTCTGGCTCTGCTTCTGGTAGGTCTGCTCCACTTTCTGCATCCGCTGCTCGGCAGCGTCTACGGCTGTCTGCGCTGTTTCCAGTTGCTCCTGCATCTCGATCAGGTCGGTCTGGCGCTCCTGCTTGGCAGCTTCCAGAGCCGCTACCTCTTTACTACGCTCCTGCTTTTTGAAGTCCAGCACAGACAGGTGCTCTTCGTGGGTGCCTTTCTGTTCCCACTCGATGCCGTGCCGCTCCATCACGGCGGCAAGCTGCTCTTTCTCGGCGTTGATCCACTGGTTCAGCTCGGATTCTCGCTTGGAGCCGCCTGTAAAACCCAAGGCCTTCAGAGCCTGCTTCAGGGAGACCTTGGTGTCCAGTCCTTTGCCCTTCCAGCCGGACACATACGGCACGAAGTCGATGTGCAGATGGGGCGTAGCTTCATCCATGTGGAGGAATGCTCCGAACACCCGCAGTGTCGGGTTCCGCTCTTGGAAGCCCTGCATATACTCGTCCAGCAATTCCTTTGCCAGTGCGCCGTTCTCGGTCAGGACGCCCATATCATCTTTGTTGCCGATCTGGACGATCAACTCATGGAAGAGCTTTTCCTGCTTGCCTGTCCGCAGGTGCTCATAGTAGTCGTTGATACAGCGGTCCTTGCGCTTCTGCTTGGCGTTGTAGCGGTTCACTGCCTCGTCAAACAGTTCGTGGTACACCTTCTGAATCGGCTCATCCCGGTACACGACATTCAGGCTGCTGCGCTTCGGGTCAACGTTTTCAGCGGTGAAACTTCTCCGGTTATGGTTGAGGGAGCCGGGACCCCGCATTGCGGAAATGGTTCTTTTCAATCGCACGTCCTTTCTCTGTGGAAGTAACTGGTGCCGGACACGGCAAAGGCTTTGTTACTTTCGTCGAAAGTAACGCAAAAGCACTTTTGACAGACGTTCCG
>ENA-OQAY01000352-OQAY01000352.1-human-gut-metagenome-genome-assembly--contig:-NODE-352-length-13582-cov-0.662356_pt1 | contig 13582 bp, 8 predicted proteins | sample MGYA00242740_ERZ504537 | MGnify/ENA primary metagenome ERZ504537 (study PRJEB26092, sample SAMD00036272) | human gut metagenome | host: Homo sapiens | study: EMG produced TPA metagenomics assembly of... | reverse complement strand
TAACTTATTAAGAAAAGCAGCGTCTCTTGCCGACAATTGAACCGATCTGTCTTTTTCTTTATTTTCGTTCCCCTCTTCATATCCTACTTTACAATAATATGCTTGTAACATTTTACGCCGAGCTAGGATATTTTCTACTTTAGCTTGCAGATAATTAACACTGAACGGCTTCGTTATGTAATCATCAGCTCCTGTATGAATACCAGTCAGAATGCTATCCATATCTGTCTTGGCAGTCAATACTATGGCAGGAATATGCGAAGTTCGTTCATCGTTCCTTAGTTCCTGCAACATCTGTAGACCACTTTTTACAGGCATCATGATATCAGTAATTATCATATCAGGCAGATCAGAAAAAGCCTTTTTTAATCCAACCTCGCCATTATTAGCCTCAACAAACCGATATGCTTCCTGAAATATTTGTTTGATAAATACTCTTAATTCATAATTGTCTTCAACAATAAGCATGAGCGGCTTCTCCGCTTCATTCAATTCTTGTAGTTCGTTTTGAGAATTGAAATCTAAATTTGTATCTTCATTCCAATCTGATAATATATATTCCGTGTCAGACGGATAATGTTTTTTACCTTTTAATAGCCTTACAGTAAATAGACTCCCTTTTCCGAACTCACTTTCCACATTTATACTACCATGATGCATTTCCACAAGTTCTTTAGCCACTGAAAGTCCGATACCAGAACTTAAAGGAGCGTAAATGCTATCCGGAACCACATTCTCGTAACGATTGAAAATCACTTTCTGCTTTTCTCTCTTTATCCCTACTCCTTCATCTTGGATTTGAAGAAGGACTGCATTCCCATCATCTTTCATACTAACCCAAATGTTCTTGCCATCAGAAGTGTATTTGAAGGCATTAGACAGCAAATTAAAAATAACTTTCTCTAATTTATCTTTGTCCACCCAAAGATTTACTTTAGACAATTGAGTGTTAAAATTCAAACTAATATGCCGCTCTTGAGATAAAGTTGTAAAATAGTTGATTATTTCTTTCGTGAAACTGATAATATCCACATACTGAACTCTCAGTTTCATCTTGCTATTCTGGATTTTACTAAAATCCAAGATCTGCCCTACCAACCTCTGCATACGGTCACTATTCTTTTTAATAATCTTCAAAGTATCTCTCACCTTCCCAGAAAGACTTTCGTCTCTGAGTATATATTCCAAAGGTCCGGTAATCAATGTTAATGGAGTTCTTAATTCGTGAGACACGTCAGTAAAGAAGCTGAGTTTTAATTGAGTAATCAATTCTTCATTTTTAGCCTTATTTTTTATCCGATAAAAAACGGTATATACATAAATGGCAACTGCAATAAATAATACAATCAAAAAGAAATAGAGCATAGTAGCACAAGGTGTCTCAGAGAAAGTAGGAAGCACTTCAAAAGAAAGTGTTCGTTCATTTTCAACCCATACACCTTCATTATTGGTAGACTTTACACGAAATACATATTTTCCCGGAGGAAGATTAGTATAGTTAGCCTCATGCCCGTTATCCGTCAAACGAAAGTTTTTATCAAAACCGTCTAACTTGTAAGCATATTGAATATACTCCGTATTGGTCATGTCTAGAGCAGAGAATACCAACCTGAGGGTGTGATTATTAGGAGGTAACTGCATATCCTTGCTATTATCAGGATTAACAGACAAAATAGAAGGAGTTTTTCTGGGAGTCAGTTCCTGATTGTTTACCCAAATAGAAGAGAAAAATATTTGTGGTATAAAATCTGTTTTATGAATATTCTCAGGGGTAAAATAGAACAAACCTCGGTTAGTACCAAAAAATCTGCTTGCCATCTGTTGCCCCTACACCTTCACTAAAATGCATATTAAACGCGATATGCTCACTAGAATACTGAATCTGTTCGGCCGAAGCTACAAATTTCACTAATCCACCACCCGTCACCAACCATAAATTTCCTTGTTTATCCTCGTGCATGGAATAAATAATATCTGAAATAAGTCCATTCTTCTGTGTGAAGGATTTACATTGATAAGAATGGAGCCCCATGGGAGAAAGCTCATTTAACCCTCCGCCATAAGTAATGGCAAAAATGTTCCCATTATCCATACATTGAATCATTTGTACGTCATTATTACTAAGACTATTCACATTTCCCTGTTCACGGCATATAGAATGAAAATCTATTTCTTCAGGACAATGAAAAGAAACCTTAAATTGTAAAATTCCCGCTGTTGTAGACACCCAGATACGCCCTTGATTATCTTCAGTAATATGTCTGACTTTATAAAAATGACTAATCGGATATCTCTTTAACAAATTGCGATGATTGATAAATCTTAAAGTACCATCAGGCATAGTTTCAATCAAATTCAATCCACCTCCGTAAGTAGCTACCCAAAGTCTCTGCCTACTATCCTGAAAAGTAAAATAGATATTATCATTACTCAATGAATAGGGGTCGTCAGCTTTATGTTTAAAATGCTGTAGCTTAAAATTGCCTTGTGAAGTTTCTATTGCTTTTATCAATCCCTGGCCTTTAGTCGAAATCCAATAAACACCAGCCGAATCTTGCATGATGGCATATACTTTGCCCCATTTCATCCTTTTCAATAATCGAAGCCGGGCATCATATATGGAAACATTCATATCTCTGCTTCCCGTCCAAATACGTTGTTTTTGTCTTATATACAGTGCCCTGATCTCATTATCAGGTAACTCTACATCCTGAGGAGCAGGTGTATAGATATGAAATTTATCAGGGATAAAAGTGATGCGCTTAAGTCGGTTGAGCTGGGTACTCATCCATAAATTTCCTTGTTTATCAACAAAAGCAGCAAAACAGCGGTCATTTGATTTCCACTTGACAGGCTGCTCCGTAGTATTAAAAGGTATTAACCGCCTATTTTGAGAATCAAAATAAGAAAATCCTCCGCCCTTAGGGTGTACCCATAAAATATCATTCCGATCCTCAAAAGCAAAAAAATCACTTTCAGTATTTAGTGGTCTTCCCTGTTCATCCTTTCCTTCAATAAAGCTTAAACGCTGTGTTTTCAGATCAAACAAAGTGACTCCCGGAACAGGATGTACAAGCCACAATAAATCTCCACAAGTAATTTTAGCAGACTCTATGTTTTTGTCTTTCAACAGAGAAAGAGAATCAAGCATCACATGTCTTATCTCACCGAGAGAGTCATGAATAAAAAAGCCATCCGAATCAGTAACATATATCAGTCCAGCCACAGAAGGCAAAATAGAAATCACAGAAGCCGATGTTGGCAATTGAGTATGGATAGAAAGTTCTCCTGTCAACAAGTATTTATAGACTTTGCCTTGATGTGCACCTAAATATATATATTCTTCCAACTCTGTTGCAAAATAAAAAGGTATTTTCTCACTTTTTCGACAATCAGACAAAGAAATAATAGAAAGTTCTGAATCATATAATCGATATACCCCCTCATCCGTAAGAAGCCATTCCTGTAATTTCGAATCCATAAATACAGACCGGATTTTACCAGTAGCCAAAGTATTTTCTCTTGATGAATAGAATTGAAATGTCATAGATAAATCTTCAGGAGCCGTAACGACCCGTACTGCACTCCCATCTTCACATAATAACCATACTATTCCATTCGGAAGGACAGATATTGACCGAAAGTTATTGACTGTTTTTTGAATGACAGGTTCAAAGACTTCCTTGTCAGGATTAAAACGATAACAAGTGGAATCATAACACAATACCCATATACATCCGAATTTATCCTCGACTATATCCAATAAACGATCATTGGTCAATCCTCCCAGATCTTCCATATTCGATTTATAATTCTTAAAATTATAACCATCAAAACGATAAAGCCCATTCCAAGTAGCAAACCATAACAAACCTTTATGATCTTGGATAATATCATTGACCAGCCCATCCTCCACTCCATTCTGACTGGAAAGTACGTAACTGAATATTTTTGAGATATAGCTCCTTTTGCCAGTACATCGGCTGTAAAAAAGCATAGTATTACTACACAGAAAAAGGTAAGAATATCAACCCAGTATGTTTTCATATCAAAGTAATGTGTTTCCTTTGCGAAATTAGCAGAAAATGGGTATTCATCAAAGTACTTTCTATTTTTAATCCACCGCAATATATGTTGTTTAGCTACCTTTGATAGATATTCCAACTAAATTATCAGTTTTTCCACTTATAAAAAGATAACATCCGTCTATATTTGACATCAAAACAAAAACAACTCTAATACTAAATTAATAATGAAAGACATGAGAAAAAAAGAGTATTTAAAAATCCCGCTCTGTTATAGTACAGGGTATTCATTCTCCAAAAAGATTTTGGTTTGCTTGCGGACTTTCCTTAGGACTAGTTTCCTTACCATTATCCACTTTTGCAAACAATTGGTCAAACCAACTAGGTTCATCAATTCAAAAATCAATTCAACAAAACCGAATCATTACAGGTAGTGTCATAGACGAAAGCGGAGAAGCATTAATCGGCGTTTCCGTATTGGTAAAAGGAACTACTTTAGGAACGGTAACCGATTTAGATGGTAATTTCACACTGGAAGTTCCAACAGGTGCAATCTTAGTTGTTTCATATGTAGGGTATAAAACACAGGAAATAAAAGTAGGAGAGCAGCAAAAACTAGCTATCACGGTCGAAGCAGACAACAAATTGTTAGATGAAGTGGTAGTAGTGGGCTATGGTGTAGTAAAGAAATCAGACCTTACAGGTTCTGTAGGTAGTGTAAAATCCGAAACAATTTCTGCCAAAGGTGCAACATCAGTTGTCGAAAGTCTACAAGGCAAGTTGCCGGAGTGAATATCTCACAGTCTTCTAGCCGTGCCGGTGACGGATTCAATATTCAGATTCGAGGTAAAAGTTCATTAAATGGCGGCAATCCATTATATGTAATCGATGGAGTAGTTTGTGAAAATATGGATTTTCTAAATCCGATGGATATTGAAAAAGTAGACATTTTGAAAGATGCTCATCTACCGCTATCTATGGTTCACGGGCCACAAATGGTGTAGTGATGATTACCACCAAAAAAGGAGACAAAGATATAGCCAAGACTACAGTCAGTTATGATGGATATTATGGTATAAAAACCAAAGCCAATATGCCGGACTTTATGGAAGGAGATGATTTCATGAAATTCCGTTTCTCCCGTTATCTAGTTTCATCTATGGATGCCTCTTCAGGAATGACTAACTGGGAAATGACTGATGCCAATTTCCTGAACTTCTGGGGAAATGGCAGTCAAATAGTGAAAGATATGTATCTCAATAAAAATTACACCGATTGGGTAGATATCGTAACCCGTAACGGCTCACAACAGAATCATTTCATCAATATTTCCGGAAATACAAAAAATATAACCTACCGCGTAGGACTAGGGTATCAAAATGAAGAAGGAATCATGTATGACGGTTATGAACGCTGGAATATAAAAGGAGCCGTAGATCATAAGATTTCAGATAAAATCTCAGCCGGATTCTCCACAAATATGGCAACAGCATCCAAAGAGAGTGGTAGCAACTACTCTATTTTGGAAGGGTTCCGTATGACCCCTAATATGCCATGCTATTATTGGGAAGGGGAAAAGGCAGGACAGTTAATTTCACAACCAGGTAAAGATACCGCCATCTATCCCAATGGTGGTGGTCCGACTTCCTCCATCAATCCAGTGGTGGACCGTTTGAACTCAAAAGACGATACACGTTCTTATGATGTGATGGCAAATATTTATTTGCAATACAGCCCCGTTAAAGAAATAATTCTTAAAACTACTTTCTCCCCCATGTATACCAAAACCCATCGTGGTACATTCTATAACGGAGAAACCCAACTTCGTTCTGGAAAAACAAACATGGCCGAAAACTATAATGATGAAATATTCTCGTATACTTGGGATACGCAAGCCAATTACATCAAGAATTTTGGAGATCATAGTCTGAATGCCTTGGCCTTATTCAGTGTCTATGAACAAAAGTTACAAGGCGACTATATCAATGTAGTGGATATGCCATTTGATGTAAACTGGCATAATCTTGGTTCAGGCACTGTACAAAGTCAGTCTAGCTATTATAAAAAAATCTCCATGTTATCTTATGTAGCCCGTATCAACTATGCCTACAAAGGCAAATACATGCTGACTGTATCTTCACGTTGGGACGGCAGTTCCAAATTCCAAAAAGACAATCGTTGGGGGATGTTCCCCTCAGCTGCCATGGCATGGCGCATTTCCGATGAAGATTTTATGGGATTTGCCAGCAAATGGTTAAGCAATTTAAACTCCGTGCCAGCTTTGGCGTTACCGGTAATAATGCCGGTGTAGGGCCTTATGACACACAAGCTTTGGCAAATATTAAATATTACTATAATTACGGATCGTCTGTTGCCAACGGTTATGGTTATACCATGACAAACGCCGACCTGACTTGGGAGAAAACAACCGAAATCAACCTCGGTCTTGACTTCGGTTTCTTGAATAATCGTATCAATGGATCTATCGATATCTACAACAAAGATTCCAAAGATCTCTTGATGGAGATGGAAACCCCATTTGAACTAGGTTCCTATACAGGCTCCATTGTAAGTAATGTGGGTAAGGTGAACAATAAAGGTATAGAAATCCAACTGAATACCATCAACGTAAAGAATAAAGATTGGAACTGGGAAACAACCTTCTCTTTTGCGCGTAACATTAACTCTATCAAAGAATTGAATGGTACCAAAGAAGATTTGGTGGGTAACAAATGGTTTATCAATCACCCTATAGACGTAGTATACGGCTATAAATATACCGGAATCTGTACTCGAGAGGAAGCCCAAGCTTATGCCCAAGACCCGAAAATGAAAACCAAATTCTATGAAGGCGAGATGAAAATCTATGATAAGGATGGCAATGGTACTATCGATGCCAATGACAAAATGATCCTCGGACATTGTGCTCCGACCTGGACCGGTAACTTCACCTCCAACTTGTCCTATAAGAACATTGACTTCTCTTTCAGCATTTACACCAGTCAGGGAGGAATGGTATACTCTCCCTTCATGGCCGAGTTCGTAGACTATGGACAGCGTGGCATGAATCGCCTAAACATGGATTACTATATACCTCAAGGTGCTCCGATACTAGGTGCTGATGGCTCTATAGCCTACCAAGAAGTCACTCATTACGGTAGTTACCCCTTCCCAACCAATGGTGGAAACGGTAAAGGAGGCGGTGCATACTGGCAAAGTGGTGCCAATGAGGACCGAGCACAAAATTTCGTTGACAACTCATATGTTCGAATCAAGAATATTACCCTCGGCTATACTTTTCCACAGAAATGGATTTCAAAACTTCATATTTCCAATTTAAGAATCTATGCTAATATATTAAATCCTTTCACTTTCACAAATTATGAAGGGTTCGACCCCGAATGGGCCGACGCACAAGTAGGTGATGGTACCGGTGGTGTCAGTTCAAGAACTTATCAAGTTGGTGTAAATTTAAAATTCTAAAATTAAATGATTATGAAAAAAATATATTTCATTATGGCATTAGGATTGGCAACTCTCTCAGGATGTTCGGATTTTCTTGACCAAAACAACAAATCTAATGTTCCATCAGCTGAATTTTATCAGACTTCGGCAGGATTCGCCAGTTTAACTAACAGCGCTTACTCCACACTGCGGGAGCTTTATAATGCCCAACCGCAATTATTCGTAGCGGGAACAGACCTGTATGCAGACGGAAAGTCACAGGGAGTAGTCATGAGCCAATATACCTTCACTGCAGATGAAGGCATTTATAAAAAATTTCTATGTAAGTTGTTTTAAAGGTATTCAGCTAGCCAATAGCGTTATATCTTATGGAGACATAACGGAAGATTCCAGTGTACGACTGCAATATGTGGACGAAGCACGTTTTATCCGTGCATGGTATTATTTCCAACTAGTGCAACAGTTCGGGCCTGTAGCTTTGAACAAACAAATGTTTGACCATGCCGAAATGAGTCATGAACGTGCCAGTCTTGCAGATGTTTATAAGTTCATCATTGAAGAGTTTGAGTATCTAGCCTCTTCCGAATCCCATTTAATGGAACGTGCCAACTCCGGTGTAGGACGTGCCAATAAACGCGCAGCAACCTTTTACTTAGCCAAAACCTATCTGACTCGTGGATGGCTAGATGGCACTGATTACGAAGCCCAAGAAGAAAATATAGCTCAAAATTCAGACTTCGCAAATGCAGCTAAGTATGCCTTGGAAGCAATTAATGGCGAAATTCCTTTCCTCTCCATAGAAGAAGCTTTTGACGTAGAAAATGAAGAAAACAATGAAATATTCTGGAGCATACAGTTTAATTCGGCTGCTGTAGAAGATCCCGTAAAAGACGGTTCCTACCAACAAGCCCAATTCGGAGCTTATTTAGGTGGTTCCGAAAAACCAAGAAATAAGGCAATTGACGGTTGCTTTGCTCCTTCACTACGTCTACAGCAAATGTATAGTCGGGGTGATGCACGGTTGGAACAAACTTTTATGTTAGAATTCCATACCAGTTATTTCGACTATTACTCAGCACCGACTAGTTCTTCTATCATTTATTATTATGCTCCAGCATGGGCTACAGATGAAGATATCGCTGCCTGGAAAGCAGACGATCCTTATGGAATTAAAAAGAATACACTGGTAAGCAAAACAATAGCAGACGGTGGTATTGCTCCATCCAACGGTGCCCCAGCCACATACAAAGACCGTCGTTCACAAGACTACGGCAATGCTTGTATCAAGAAATTTGATGATTATTCAGAAACTTCTATTGCTAACCGTAATTCTACTTGCAGCATGCATGATGTGGTAGTAGCGCGCTTAGGAGAAACCTATCTGATTGCCGCCGAAGCCTATTTAAAAATGGGTAAAACAGAAGAGGCTGCACAAATGATCAATAAACTTCGTCAACGTCCAGGAACTATTCGTAAAGGATACACAACAGAAATGACTGTCACCAGCAACGATATTAATATTGATTTTATTCTTGATGAACGTGCTCGTGAATTAGCTGGAGAATATGTCCGTTGGACAGATTTGAAGCGTACTCACACTTTAGTGGAATATGCCACAAAATATAATGAAGACGGCATAAAAGAATCTGCTATGATAGGCCCTGATGGTAAATACAAGATTCTTCGTCCTATTCCACAAGCTGCCATTGATTTGAATCAAGCTAAAGTGACACAAAACCCTGGTTATTAAGTTAAAAAACATGCTGATGAAAAATTTTTTACTTATTCTTCTATACTTTATAAATAATGTACTAGTCTTGTCAGCTCAAGGTACTCCCGGTAAATGGGGAGATCAGGGCAATGGAACATACATAAATCCGATTTTAAATGCTGACTACTCTGACCCGGACGTTATCCGGGTCAGAGATAAATATTACATGATAGCTTCCGACTTTCATTTTCTAGGAATGCAAGTATTGGAATCTTCAGATATGATCAATTGGAAACTGATTTCCCAAATCTATCACCATTTTGATTTTCCCGGCTGGGATAACAACCAACAATATGCAGGAGGTTCATGGGCACCCTCAATTCGTTACCATGATAACAAATTCTGGGTCTTTTTCTGTACTCCCAAAGAAGGATTATTCATGTCAAATGCTGTCAATCCTTCAGGTCCTTGGAGCCCTTTACATTTAGTTAAGAAAGTAGAAAAATGGGAAGACCCTTGCCCCTTTTGGGATGAAGATGGTCAAGCATACCTAGGCCGGAGCCGTCATGGAGCCGGGCCTATCATTATTCATAAAATGAGTGCAGACGGTACACGTCTACTTGATGAAGGAATGACCGTATACACCGGACCTGTAGCCGAAGGAACAAAAATTTTCAAAAAAGATGGTTACTATTATCTCTCTATTCCGGAAGGAGGAGTAGGTACGGGATGGCAGACTATCCTCCGCTCAAAAAATATATATGGTCCTTATGAAAAGAAAGTAGTATTGGAACAAGGAAGTACTACGATAAACGGCCCTCATCAAGGAGCCATTGTCGATACTCCGGATGGTCAATGGGCTTTTTTTCATTTCCAACATCATCATGCCTTAGGCCGTGTAGTTCATCTTCAGCCATGCATTGGGAAAACGATTGGCCCGTTATCGGAGTAGACTTTGATAGAAATGGAATAGGAGAACCTGTATATGTATGCCAGAAACCCATTGAAAGCAAAACCATATTCGCTCCGCAAACAGATGATGATTTCTCTACCCCCAACCTATCACTACAATGGCAGTTTAATCATAATCCGACAGACCACGCATGGTCCTTATCGGCACATCCAGGTTCACTCACTCTGAAAGCATTGAAATCTTCAACCTTCAGACTGGCACGCAACACCCTGACACAAAAGATTATGGGGAATATAAGTGAAGCTACAATAGCTATGGATTTTACAGAAATAGCTGATGGGCAACGATGCGGATTAGCTTGCATGGGGAAAAGAAAATAAAGTTCTAGGTATCAAGATGGAGAAAGGACAAAAATATCTATACATATCCAATGACACAACAGAAATAAGTACAACTTTCCTAAACGGAAACCAGATTTATCTACGTGTATCCATCGACATGCTCAATCAAAAGTTCCAATATTTCTACAGTACAGATAATATACGTTTTATTCCTTATGGAACTTCCTTTTTTATTCCATTCGGTTTTTGGAAAGGTGCCCGCATTGCACTATATTGTTATAACAAAGAACAGGAAGCAGGAGCAACTTCATTTCAATGGTTCAAATACAAACATGACGGACCTCAAAATAAAATAGAAAATACAGCCGAACAGATTATTGCCAATATAGCGCGCACTTCATTTCCGCATAAGAAAATAAAAGTGATCTGCCCTGATTCCGCTTCCAACCAAAAAGGTCATTCACGCCAGTTAATACAGCGAGCAATAGACTCTTGTTCTTTGGCAGGCGGAGGACACGTTATAATTTCGAAAGGAATCTATTATTTAAAGGGAAATCTAGTACTGAAAAGTGATGTCAATTTACATTTAGAGAAAGACGCCTATCTACTTTTTCAGCGGTAAGGCTGATGACTTTCTTCCTGAAGTATGGACACGTTGGGAAGGTACGGAACTATATGGACATTCTCCCATGATTTATGCCAAACATGCCACTAATATAGCCATTACAGGACAAGGTACCATAGACGCCCAAGGAGGACGGGAATTTGCTTCATGGTCTCAGATAGAGGTATCAGACAGAAATCGTCTGCGTAAAATGGGAGAAAAACTAATCCCTGTCACAGAAAGGATCTTTGGGAAAGGTACTATACTACGTCCCTCTTGCATACAATTCATGGGATGTTCTCGCATTTTAGTAGAAGGTATCACCATTAAGAATTCTCCTTTCTGGACTATTCATCCTGTATACTGTGACAATGTAATAGTACGAAGCATCACCATTGACAGTCACTATCCTAATAATGATGGATGTGATCCTGAATCAACTTCCAATGTATTAATAGAAGAATGTATTTTCCGCACAGGAGATGATGCCATAGCTATCAAAGCAGGCCGTGACGCCGACGGCCGTGAAATAGGACGCCCTTCAAAAAACATCGTCATTCGTAATTGTCTGTTCCAGTCTGAATGCAATGGATTATGTATCGGCAGTGAAATGTCAGGCGGTGTAGAAAACATATATATGGATAATATACAAATAGGAACGGTCAAGAATGCCCTTTATTTCAAATCCAACCGTGACAGAGGAGGATATATTCGTAATATACAAGTCAGCAATATTACTATAGAACGCTCAAAAGGGGCAGTGCTCCGTTTTGAAACCAATTATTTTGGTTTCCGAGGTGGCAGACATACCTCTCAATACGAGAATTTCCGCATCAACAATGTAAAGGCTGGCTGTTCCGACCATTATGCAATTTTTATAGATGGATATGAAGAAAAGCCTATCAAAAATATTGAGATAGAGCATTTCCATGTACAAAAGGCCCCTCATCCTTATTACTTAAGGTGTGTAGAAAACATCTGCCTCAAAGCTACTTTTGTAAATGGACAAAACTTACCGGAATATCCGAAAAAACAAAAAGAACGTGTAATACTAGATGTTTACTGATTCTTCACAAAATCTGTATAATAGAATAAAAGTTCTGCAAACAGAACTTTTATTCTATCTATATGCATATCTTATTCCAAACACTCATCAAGTTCACCTATCAACTCTTCTTTATCAAGATGCCGCCCGATAAAAACTATTTTCTGCATACGGTCTCCATATTTATCATCCCAATCCCGCAACAAGCCGGGCTCCTGACGCATTACCTCCATCAGTTCTTCTTCAGGTGCCGTAGCATACCATAAACCAGCTTCCTTCAACTTTTTCTGCACACCAGCCTGCTCAAAAAGAAAAGACATATCACGATTATTGCTGAAATAACAGACTCCTTTTGCACGAATGATATTACGACTCCATCTGGTTGATACAAAACGATCGAATTTATGGATATCAAAAGCCGGACGACGATAATACACAAAAGTACTGATACCATATTCATCCACTTCACTACCCTCATGATGATGATGGTGCGCGTGTTCCTCCGCTTCTTTTTTCTGCTCTTCCGTAAGGGCGCTCTCTATTCCACGTATCCAACCGGCAGAAGTGGCAGTACGTTCAAAGTCAAATACTTCAGTATAGATTATCTTATTCAAATCCACATCAGCATAATCACATTCTATTATTTCAGCTGCAGGTTGCAATGTACGGATAATCTGTTTGATACGTTCCAATTCGTCATGTTTCACTTCTGAGACCTTATTCAATAATACAACATTACAAAATTCAATCTGTTGGATAATCAGATTTTCAATATCCTCTTCGTCAATACCTTTACGGGTCAAATCGTTGCCACAAGAAAACTCACTTTGCAGACGTAAGGCATCTACCACAGTCACAATACAATCCAAACGACATCCCCCGTACGTATTCTCCATACTTGAAATAGAACAAATAGTCTGTGCGATAGGAGCTGGTTCACAAACACCACTTGCCTCAATCACAATGTAATCAAAACGCTCCAACTTCATAATATCATCTATCTGCTCCACCAAATCCATCTTCAGAGTACAACAGATACAACCGTTCTGAAGTGCTACCAAGCTTTCGTCTTTCTTTCCTACAATCCCTCCTTTCTGTATGAGATCAGCATCAATATTCACCTCACCGATATCATTGACAATAACCGCAAACTTAATACCACGTTTATTAGAAAGAATATGGTTCACTAATGTCGTTTTTCCACTGCCTAGATAACCGGTCAAAAGCAGTATAGGAATTTCTTTTACTCTCATATAAAATTCAATATTACTTTCACAAAAGGTATAGAATGATTAAATTTTACCAAACAATAGAAAACATCTTTTTTATACCTTATAAACAAAAAATACTCTTCACATACCACCCAGTTAGAATCTATTAAAATTTAATTCGCAGTGCAATATTTTTTCAAAAAATGCTTTAAATATTCCAAGAGTATAACTATATTTCGCAAAACAAATTTATAATAACAATGAGAA
>ENA-OQAY01000351-OQAY01000351.1-human-gut-metagenome-genome-assembly--contig:-NODE-351-length-13587-cov-0.853046_pt1 | contig 13587 bp, 18 predicted proteins | sample MGYA00242740_ERZ504537 | MGnify/ENA primary metagenome ERZ504537 (study PRJEB26092, sample SAMD00036272) | human gut metagenome | host: Homo sapiens | study: EMG produced TPA metagenomics assembly of... | reverse complement strand
TTTTCTTTGATTTTAAACATGATTATTTGTTTGATGAGATTGTAACCAATATGCCGGTGCGGGGAAAAATGACGCGGGAGCAGCTGGACCGTCTGTATGAGAAATTTTTCCGGAAAGCATTAACCATTCTGGAAAAGGAGGCTGTGATTGTAATGTATACAGGAGAGATTGGATTTGTGAAGAAACAGCTGCGTCTTCACAGGGAATTCTCTCTTTTGGAAGAATATTGTATGCAGAGTAAGGCAGGATGTTATCTGTTAATTATAGGAGTAAAGAGGTAATGGCATGAACGATGATACGAATCTGATAGATATATCAATGTTACAGCAGCTGCAGGATCAGTTTTGCTGTGCAGATCATTTGTATCTGATGTGTGTGGATAAGAATAAAGGTGTTGTGACAAAACCGTTTGGAACAGAAGAACAGGTGGAGTTTTTACGGACACAGGTAGATAAACATGCCTACATGGAACTGGTAGACCAGATGCAGCATGACCGGATGGAAACGGTTGTGGAGCGGGAAACAGCACAGGATTTCATGAAATTGTGTGCTGTTTCCACAAAAGTAGAAGATCAGCTGCAGGTTGTCTGGATTGTTATGGGCATTATAAAGGAGCGGCTGACACCAGAGGTTCATCTGCCGGAGGGAATGCTTATTACGACGGAGGAGCAGTTTTACGCATCGGTAGAATTTCTATCACTGCTTTCCGGACAGTTGTTTGAGAGTCGCAGAAATCAGATGATCGCGCAGAAAGCGGTTGAAAAGAGTTCTGTTTCCGAGCTGGCGATGGAATACCAGCTGCACCGCAGCCGGGCAATGACCGAAATTTTGCAGATGATGGATTCGGATAACAGTTTTGAAAAAGTGGCTGAGGATATTTTGCGGGAGACCTGTGAAAGTCTGGAAATTTCCGGTGGATGTCTGTTGCGCGAGAATACAGGGGAAAATACGGCAGACATGATCTGCGAGTATACAAAAGAACCAGACAAGTCCATTCTTGCAGAGGGGCAGCATATTCCGATCGGTGCACTGCCGTTTTATAATGGTAAAACTTATATGATCTCATCGGACTCCATCATGCCGGAACCGTTTGCACATTTATTTAAAACCTGTCATATCAGTGCCGGAATTTTTGAACCGATTGAAATACAAAACCGCACGGCGATGTATTTTTGCGTGTATGATAATGAAAAAACAAGAATCTGGGAGAACAGAGATATCAAATTTGTCAGTGATGTGCGAAGAGTTGTGCAGAGCATCATGCTTAAAAGAATTGCAAAGAATTCGCTGGCAAGTTCCTATACATCTTTAGAGGCGATTCTGGAAAATACCGGATGTGGAATATATGTGGTTGATTACCATACCCATGCAATTCTTTATATGAATCACAAATTCAAAGAACTTTTCTCTCGCAGTATCGCGGGAAATCATCTGGAAAAAATGCTGTTTTCCGACCGGGAAACAAAGCGCAGCCAGTATTATGAGGAAATTTATTCGGTTGTTGAGGAACGCTGGCTGGATGTGCATAAGACCGAGATTGACTGGGTGGATGGCAGAAAAGTTGCCATGTGTACACTCTATGATATTACCGAAAAGAAAATTTATCAGAAAGAAATCGAAAATCAGGCGAACAATGATTTCCTGACAGGGTTGTTTAATCGCATGCGCTGCGAACAGGATCTGGGACAGTTTATACGAAAGACCCGGGAAAAAGATGCAACAGGAGCGTTGCTTTATATGGGACTGGATGATTTTAAGCATATCAATGACGGGCTGGGACACCAGTATGGGGATATTCTGTTGAAAGCGATTTCCCATAGCCTGCGCAGGATAGATGGGATTGAGAATACCTGTTACCGCATGGGAGGGGATGAGTTTGTTGTGATTATTCCGGATTCCGTGTATCCGGAGCTGGAACGGATTGTCAGGGAAGTGACATCCATATTTAAGAAACCATGGTTTTTAAAGGGAGAAGATTATTATTGCACCATAAGTATGGGGATCGTATATTTCCCGAAGGATGGAGAAACGGTGGAAGAACTTGTCCGTAAAGCAGATATTGCCCTGTTGTCGGCAAAACGCAGGGGCAAAAACCGCGTGGAATACTATGATGGGATGGACGCATCTTCCTCATACCGCAGACTGGATCTGGAGAAAAATATGCGTACTGCAGCCATGAATGCATGCACGGAATTTGAAGTGTTTTATCAGCCGATCATTGATGTCTGTCAGCCGGGAGAGCCATGCTGTGGTGCGGAAGCATTGATCCGCTGGAATTCAAGTGCACTTGGATTTGTGAATCCGGCAGATTTTATTCCACTTGCGGAATATCTGGGACTGATCAATCCAATCGGTGAATATGTAATGAAAAATGCGGCATTGCGGTGTAAATACTGGAATGATATGGGGCATCCGGAGTATCATGTCAATGTAAATTTGTCGGTTGTACAGCTGTTGCAGAATGACATTGTAAAGAAGGTTGCAAAGGTTCTGGAAGAAACCCGTATCATACCACAGAATCTGACATTGGAAGTAACGGAAAGCCTGGCGATTAATGATATGGTCCGGATGAAGAAGATATTAAGTGAGATCCGGAATCTTGGTGTACGCGTGGCACTGGATGATTTTGGAACAGGATATTCATCCCTCAATCATATCCGTGAGATGCCTTTGGATGTGATCAAGATTGACCGTTGTTTTATTGAACATCTTGGCGAGGACGACTTTTCCAATGCATTTGTGCGGATGGTATCGGAACTGGCAAATGCCATCAATGTACGCGTATGCGTGGAAGGTGTGGAGACTAAGCGCCAGAGAGATATTGTAAAAAAGATGGGAATCCGTATGATTCAGGGATTTTTTTATGGAAAACCGATGAAGATTGAAGAATTTGAAAAGAAATATCTGATATAAGGAGGATGATATGTACACAGCATTAACAATTGCTGGAAGTGATTCCAGTGGAGGCGCCGGCATTCAGGCAGATATTAAGACAATGACAGCAAACCATGTTTACGCAATGAGTGCGATCACGGCTTTGACTGCCCAGAATACGACCGGTGTAACAGATATTATGGAGGTAACCCCGAAGTTTTTGGCAGAGCAGCTGGACAGTATTTTTACGGATATCTATCCGGATGCGATTAAAACCGGAATGGTTGCTTCTGGTGAACTGATTGGGACGATTGCGCAGAAGCTGACAGAGTATCACGCAAAAAATATTGTCGTAGATCCTGTCATGGTGGCAACCAGTGGGGCAAGACTGATCAGTGAGGATGCCATCAGCACATTGAAAAGTAAATTATTACCGCTCGCAACGGTGATTACGCCAAATATTCCGGAAGCGGAAGTGCTTTCCGAAATGCAGATCAAGACCGATGCAGATATGGAAAAAGCAGCAGAAATTATTTGTGACACATTGGGCTGTGCCGTTTTATTAAAAGGTGGTCATCAGTTAAATGATGCCAATGACCTGCTCTACCAGAAGGGTAAAGAGCCGGTATGGTTTGAGGGAAAGAGGATTGACAATCCAAATACACACGGGACAGGCTGTACGCTTTCTTCTGCGATTGCATCAAACCTTGCAAAAGGAAGAGATCTTGAAACGTCCGTGAAGTATGCAAAAAATTATATTTCCGGTGCACTTGCCGCCATGCTTGACCTTGGAAAAGGAAGCGGACCAATGGACCATGCATTTGCAATTGAAGGAGAATATTAGTATCCGGCAAATGTGAGGCCGGGTTTATCATAGGTTAAGAGGAGTGTACAAATGGAAAAAAAGGAACTTCCGTGTTCAGTAACGGATTAATTTGGTTTGGAGCAGGTGTATCCCTGGCGGAAATACTGACAGGTACTTATTTTGCACCGCTTGGATTTGGAAAAGCCATGGCAGCAATTTTACTGGGACATCTGATCGGCGGACTTATGATGTTTGCAGCAGGAATGATTGGAGCGAAAGAACGAAAAAGTGCATGGAAACTGTGAAAATGAGTTTTGGCGAGAGAGGAAGCTTCTGTTTGCTGTCTTAAATGTGTTACAGCTTGTAGGGTGGACCGCAATTATGATTTATGACGGAGCACTTGCGGCAGACGGGGTTTTGCATACCGGAATCTGGGTATGGGCGATCATTATCGGCGCATTGATTGTTGTTTGGATTTTTGTCGGACTTACGAATCTTGGCAAGTTAAATACGGTTGCCATGACCGCACTTTTTATTTTATCTCTGGTTCTTTTTAAAGTGATCTTTTTTGGAACCGGAAGCGCGGCTCCGGTCGTGGATGATGGAAGTCTTACATTTGGTGCGGCTGTGGAACTTGCCGTGGCAATGCCGCTTTCCTGGCTGCCACTGATCAGTGATTATACAAGAGAAGCAGAAAAACCGTTTGCCGCAACACTTGTCAGTGTGGTTGTCTACAGTCTGGTCAGCATTTTTATGTATATGATCGGTATGGGGGGCTGCTATTTTTACCGGCGAATATGATATTGCGCAGATTATGTTAAAAACAGGATTTGGCGTTGTGGGACTTCTCATCATTGTATTTTCCACGGTTACGACGACGTTTCTGGATGCATATTCCGCAGGAGTTTCAAGTGTTTCCATTTCCTCAAAAATTAAGGAGAAATGGGCAGCGATTGTTGTTACCGTGATTGGAACTGTGGCAGCAATTGTTTATCCGATGGATAACATTACAAATTTCCTGTATCTGATTGGTTCTGTATTTGCCCCGATGATTGCAGTGCAGATTGCAGATTATTTCATTTTAAAGAAAGCAGATGCTGAGGAATCCGCTTTTCAGTGGAGAAATCTTGTGGTGTGGCTGGTCGGTTTTGTATTGTACCGGGTGCTGATGCATGTGGATACACCAGTTGGAAATACGTTGCCGGATATGGTGATTACCGTAATTGTCTGTGTGATTGTAGAGAAAATTGCAGCAGCAGTAAAAGAAAAATAAGGTGTTATCATCCTACACCTATTAATCATAAGACTTTTTTGTTTGACTTTTTAGAAAGTCACTGAACAGTTCCGAGCTTGGATATGATCTGTGCGAGAAGATCATAATAGATTGTGCAAAATAATAAAGAGTAACAATACAATAACAATACAAATAAAAACAATCAAAAAATAATCGTATTTTTTTACGTATTGATTTTTTGATTGTTTTTGCATATAATAAACATAATAAAGTTGGAAAGGAGACCAATAGTATGCATGAAACGAGAACGGTAGAGTTTAAAGAAACGATTACAAATACCTTTTTAAAAACGGTAAGTGCCTTTTCAAATTATGAAGGTGGAGCGATTTTTTTTGGAATTGACGACAATGGTAACATCAAAGGAATTGCTGATGTAAAGCAGTCATGTCTGGATATCGAAAATAAAATCAATGACAGTATTTCACCACAACCGGATTATACACTGGAAGTACAAAGTGATAATGTTATAAAACTTGCTGTAAAAAGTGGCATTCAAAAACCTTATTTATATAAATCAAAAGCGTATAAAAGGAACGATACAGCAACAATAGAAATGGATACATTAGAACTTTCAAGACTTATTTTGGAAGGGAAAAATATTAAATTTGAACAACTTCCATGCAAAGAACAGGATTTGTCCTTTGAAATTTTGCATCAAAAATTAAAGGAAAGCATTCAAATTGATACGTTTAATATCGATACTTTGAAAACTCTGAATTTGTATGACAATGTAAAGGGATATAATAATGCAGCAGGGCTGTTGGCTGACAAAAATCACTTTCCGGGTATTGATATTGTGAAGTTTGGCGAAAATATCAGCATTATTCAAAAAAGAGTGACTTTTGAAAATAAATCGATATTGGAAGTGTACGATCAAACAATAGAGACTTTCAGAGATTATTATCGTTACGAAATCATACAGGGGGCGGAACGAAAAAATATAGAAAAAAATACCAGAGGCTGCATTCAGAGAGGCGATTGCCAATGCCTTGATTCACAGAGCTTGGGATGTAGAGTCGCAAATCAGGATCTTAATGTTTGATGACAGAATAGAAATTATTTCTCCGGGAGGCTTACCTGCTGGAATAACAGAGGAGGAATATTTATCGGGCAAACTTTCTGTTTTGCGCAATAGAAATCTTGCAAATGTATTCTATCGATTGGGGTTTGTTGAGATTTTCGGAACAGGAATTACAAGAATAAAACAACTTTATATGGATGGATTAAGAAAACCTGATTTTGAAGTTTCAGAAAATACAATTAAGATTGTTCTTCCTGTTTTGGGAGAAAATACGAATTTGACGGAGGATGAAAGAACCGTATACAAAATTTTGAGTAAAACCATGTTGAAACCTATTAGCGAAATTGCACCATATGTATCTTTTGGTAAATCTAAGACAACACAGTTATTGAAAGATATGAGCAGAAAGGGCATTATATTGGTTGAAGGCAAGGGCAGAGGAACAAAATATATAATAAAATAGACATGAAAATTGTAACGGAAGCGTTTTAAAACTGATACAGCTAGGAACGGTCATGACAGACACTGACTATTGGGGAAAGGGTTATGCACGGATTCTTAATTTGTTACGCAATCAGGTAATTGAAGCTTCTACAGATTGATGGTAATATGGGGGTATCATTTTTTGAATCACGAGGAAAAACAATGCCGGACATTATTATCGTAGAGGACAACAGGGAGATCGGAACACTTTTGTGCGATTTCCTGCGAAAAGAAAATTATACGGTGAGCCTTGCGGACACCGGGGAGAAGGCACTTCAGATCTTTGAGAAGTACGGTGCCAATCTTGTCGTGCTTGATATCGGTCTGCCGGGTGTGGACGGTTATTCCGTTTGTTCCAAAATAAGAGAAACCTCAAACGCACACATTATGATCGCGACTGCAAGGGATGACAAGGAAAGTACGTTAAAGGGGCTGCAGATCGGCGCGGATGATTACATCTGTAAGCCGTATGACATCGATATTCTGATCGCCAAGATCAACGGCATTTTCAAACGCAAATATGCATTGGATGAAATCGTATGTGACAATCTGAAATTGAACAATGTCACGCAGACACTCACCGTGAACCAAACACCGGTCAATGTCACGGAAAAGGAATTTCAGCTGCTGAAACTTCTGGTCGAAAATAAAGGAACGACATTGAAGAAAGAATACCTGTTCAACCGCATCTGGGGAAGCGACAGTGAATCGGAGCTGCAGACGCTCACGGTACATATCAAGTGGCTGCGGGAAAAGATCGAGCAGGATTCGAAGAAGCCGAAACACATTATTACGGTTTGGGGAACGGGATACCGATATGAATAATTACAAAAAATTTGCAGCGAAGTTTTGTGGAGTGGAGCTGCTTATTATTGCACTTGCAAATATCGTTTATTATGTGACAGCAAATAATCAGGAACCGTGCATTTCGCGTGTGCAGGATAAAACCGAAACAATCTACAAGATCATTTATACACAGACAGACTACAGAACCTGGATTCTTATGGACGTTGTCCTTGGAATTCTGTTTTTGCTGTCTGTTTTTTTGATCTGTTATATCGGAAAGAAGATCATAAAGCCGTTTGAACAGATGCAGTCGCTGACCGAGGATCTGGCGAAAGGCAATCTCTCGGTGCCGGTCAAAGCCGAAAAAAGCAAATTCTTAGGCAGATTCCTATGGGGAATGGATATGCTGCGCGAAACATTGGAGAGCAACAAAGAAAAAGAACTCGCGCTGCAAAAGAAAAAAAGACGCTGATCCTGTCGCTGACACATGACATCAGGACGCCGTTATCTGCGATCCGGCTGTATGCGAAGGCACTGGAAGAGGATCTTTATACGACCGGGGAGCAGTGTGTCGGAGCATGTCAGGGGATTGGAAAAAACGTAAAAGAGATTGAGGAGTATGTCAATGAGATCACACTTGCATCGAGAGAGGATTTCCTGCAACTGAGTGTCAATCCGGGGGAAGTGTATCTGTCCCATGTGATCGATGCGATCCGGGGACTTTATGAGGAAAAACTGCATAATTTACATACCGGATTTCAGATTGCATCCTACAACGATCTATTGCTGAAAGGGGATGAGGACCGGTTGATTGAGGTGTTGCAGAATCTTTTGGAAAATGCGATCAAATACGGGGACGGCAAGCGTATTTCCATCGATTTTTCGGAGGAAGAGGACTGCAGACTGATCACGGTAAGAAATTCCGGATGCAGCTTAAAGCAGGAAGAACTCATAAATCTGTTTGATTCTTTTTATCGTGGAAGCAATGTTGGTTCGGCAGAAGGTTCCGGTCTTGGACTGTATATCAGCCGGCAGTTGATGCGAAAAATGGACGGGGAAGTATGTGTGGAAATCAAAGAAGATGATTTCTGCGCGACCATTGTTGCGCGAAAAGCATAATGTGCATTTAAGGATTGTTTAATAATTTCTCCTGTAAGATGAATACATCAAACGAGGGGAGGAACGTTAAAATGTTTTTTCGTATTTTGAAAAAAGATTTGAAAAGAAAGAAAGTAATGAACGCAATATTGCTTTGTTTTATTCTGCTGGCAACGATGTTCGTAGCAAGCGGAATCAGCAATGTTGTTTCCGTCATGAACGGAATGGATTCTTATCTGGATAAGGCGGGGATCGGTGATTATGTGGTCATCTCGATGGGTGCGGACAGCAAAGCAAACATCAATGAGATCCTGCATGAGATGGAATCCATCCGGAATTACCGCATTGAGCCGGTTGTATTCGGAGAAAAAATCTAATCTGAAAGATATGAACGGAGAAGAACTGGAGGCAAAGAATTCCGTTATCTACCAGTCCGTCGAGGACAGCCGGCTTAAATTCTTTGATAAAGAGAATAAACAGATTACCCGGATCAAGCAGGGGCATGCATATGCAACCGGTGATTTTATGGAGAAAAATCATTTGCAGCCGGGGGATAAAATCAGGATTACGCACAACAGTATTTCTTTTATGGATGTTTTAATCATATTGCGAAAGGTACCGAAGGGGGCAATGATTCAGGCAACAGAAAATGGATTGGTTTGGTATCTCTAATACGACAGATTCCAGTTTTTGAAACTGAGAAATTGGTATTTTAAGAGGAGGTATGTATTATGAATATAGGATTTTGGTCATGTATAATTTTGGTTATACCATTTGTAATTATAGGTGTGTTATTTGCGATTTTTAAGGAAAAAGCAGCTAAATTTGTTTCAGGATTTAATTCATTTTCTAAAGAAGAACAGGCAATGTATGATAAAGCTCAGATCTCTCGTGATATAAGAAATCAGTGCTTCATATGGACTGTTATAATGTTGGTAGGAGCGATATTATCCTGCTTTTTAACCCCGTATATGGCTATACCAACTTATATTATTTGGTTAGTTCTGTTTTTTAGAGAAGTCCACTTTGATAATCATAAAGCGTTTAAAAAATATTTATTAAAATAAATTATTGTTTGCAGGAGATGCTTATTTATGAAAAAAGGAATAAACAAATCAATCTTATTTTATGTTGTATCAGCTCTGTTTTTGATAGTCTCAGCTATAGGCTTAACGAGTGGAAATGAAAATACTATGGCTATAGTATGGTTAAGCCTTGGTTCCGCATTTTTTTGCTTAGGTTCGACTTATAAGAAAAAGGAAAACAATAAAACAAATACAGATGATAAATAATTTCCTGTGTGTATTGCTGGAAAATCGATATTTACCAAGCTGTTTAATTTTGAAAATTTCTTTGAAAAACTATTGACTCCTACGTAACGTAATAGTTTAGAGTATGCTTATCGAGAGGAGGAAATGACAATGATGACGGTGAATGAAGTAAGTAAATTAACAGGAGTGAGTATACGCACTCTGCAGTATTACGACACCATTGGACTCTTAAAACCTATTGAATATACAGAGTCAGGTTATAGGTTGTATGACGATACATCCTTGGAAAGGCTGCAACAAATTTTACTGTTTAAAGAATTGGAATTTCCGCTTAAGGAGATTAAAAAGATAATCGATGCTCCTAACTTTGACAGGAACAAAGCATTAGAGCAGCAGATTGAATTGCTTACGATGAAAAAGGAGCATCTTGAAAATCTTATTAGTTTCGCTCGAGGAATAAAAGGAATAGGAGTGAAATATATGGATTTTAAAGTATTTGATACAAGAAAGATTGATGAGTATTCTAAACGAGCAAAAGAACAATGGGGACAAACCTCTGAGTTCAAGGAATTTGAAGAGAAAACAAAGAACTGGACGAAAGATGACGAAGCTACTGCCGCCAATGAGTTTATGCAATTATTTGTTGAATTTGGACAAATGAAGGAAATGAACCCGGCAGATGAGCAGGTGCAGTTGCAGGTAAAGAAACTTCAGGATTACATTACGAATCATTTTTATACATGTTCTGATAAGATTTTATGTGGTCTTGGAAGAATGTATGCTGGTGGAGGAGAATTTACGGAAAATATTGACAATGTTGGTGGTACAGGCACTGCGGAGTTTGCAAGTAAAGCCATTGATATATTTTATATGAGCAAAAAATAACTTCGGGTTTGTCTGACTCATAAATAATTTAATAACAGGATTACAAGCACTTTAGCCACAACAGGTTAGAGTGCTTTTTTCATGCCCTGCAGTAAAAGGAAAGAGGTGAACAACAAGTATTGATATTTTTAAACCTGGTGACAAGATTCTGGCACTTCTTGAGGCTGTGTTTGGGTTTTGAAACAATCAGATATCCCTGGTCTTTGCAATGCTTGGACAGTCTGTAGAAAGCGCAAAAGAATCGAGCAAATATTTAAGAGAAATAGGAAAAGTACCATTTTGTATTGGCTTTGGCAGCAGCAGAAGTGGTTGCGGCGGGAGTTCCGCGTAAAGTGATTCGTAAAATAAATTTTATTTTGAATGTTAAGTTTGAAAAAAGATATTGTTGTCATATGTAAATTATGATATAATTTGCATATACTATAAGCGGAGGTGACTAATATGTTAACATTACAAGAATCTATAAGACCATCTGCTGATTTGAGAAATCATTATGCTGAAATATCAAAGCAATGTAAGGAAAACAAAGAAGCAGTTATTATTACAGTAAATGGTAGAGGCGATACCGTTGCACTTTCGTATGAAGAATACAAAAATATGAAAGCGAGAATAGAACTATTAGAAGTATTAGCCGAGGCGGAAGATGATGTGAAAAATGAAAGAGTAGCCCCGATAACTGAGACATTTGATGACTTGAGAAAAATGCTTCAGGAGGATAATGATGAAGTATGAGATAATTAGAACTGATACAGCGGATGCCGGCATTAGAAAAATAATTTTGTACGTTGCTCAGAATTTTGGAAATACAGTTGCACTTGAGAAGCTTGATCAGATTGAGAAACGAATTCTTGATTTGGGAGATGATCCGTATATTGGAACAGATCCAAGATATTTGGTTCTTAAGAGGCAGGGATATAAAGTCCTTGTTTTAGAAAAAGATCTTGTTTTTTACAAAATTGATGAGGATAATAAAAAAGTAGTTGTATATGCTATTGTAGATCAACGACAGGATTATTTAAATATAATACGAGGGTTATAAAAATGTGGTAAGATAATAAGCAAGATAAGGAAGTAATATGTCGAATTATAAACCACCATATACAATTACAAATAAAATGTTGGAATAAAAATAGAGGCAAATTCATTATCACTGTCAGAGGTAAGAGATGTTATAAACGGAAGAATCGTTTTGGGGGACAGGCAGGAGATTCAGGAAGTAAAAAATGCATATATGGCTTATGGAGAAGTTAGGACTAAAATTAAGGGAAACATTTCGAAAGAATTACATGAACCCGGCGCTGGAACTTGGAATTGTGCAAATGACAATTCCGGATAAACCGAATAGCAGGAATCAGAGATATGTGAGAAAATAAAAGGATTAATATAGAAATGTGAACTTTAATGCGTGGGAAGCCGTATTATCCATGAACTGAAACAGACTGCCAGGGGCAGAGAATTGGCAGTTGTATCGGTGTATTTGTACCTTATGCGGGAGTTGCCGGGGTGGCCTGGTCATCTTTGATTGCAAGAACATTTTCAGCTATAGTCATCACAGTCCTATGCTTTTCATAGAAAAATCCGGTACGATATTTGAAATAGGGCTACCGCAATCCCACTGGCTTTAGACGGTGGGTTAAGGTAGCAGGAAGCGGAGGTTTGTGTGATACTTGCGTTATGGGAACGTGGAAATCAAAAAACAGACACAAATATTTGTTACAGTATCATATTATTTTCGTATGCAAGTATAGAAAGAAATTGCTGATGTCAAAACAAATATCAGATGATATAAAGCAGTTTTCTTATGAGATATGTCAAAAGATAAAGTCATTATCAGATATATGGAGACAGATAAAGATCATATTCATTACATGATAGAAACAGAACCAACAATGTCTATCAGTAAAATGGTAAATCTGATGAAGAGTTATACAGCATATCATATTTGGAAAAAATATCCGGATTATCTACGAAAACATTTCTGGAAAGAACATACTTTTTGGACGGACGGATATTTTGTCTGCAGTGTAGGAAATGTTTCAGAAGAGATGCCACAAAAATATATAGAAAATCAAGGGTAGGAAGGTGGCGACAGTAGGTGTTAAAAGCATATAAATACAGGATATATCCTAATAGCGAACAAAGAATTCAGATTGCAAAAACATTTGGCTGTTGCCGTTTTGTTTACAATCAGACATTGGCATATCGGAAAGAAATATACGAGAAAGAGAAAAAGTCAGTTAGTAAAACGGATTGTAATAATTACTGTAACAGAGAATTAAAGAAAGACTATGAATGGTTAAAAGAAATAGATAAATTTGCTCTGACCAACGCAATCTATAACATGGACGCTGCATATCAAAAATTCTTTAAGGAGCATGCAGGATATCCGAAATTCAAGAGTAAACACGATAACCATAAATCATACACAACAAACTTCACAAATGGAAATATTGCGGTAGATTTTGAGACAGGGAAGATAAAATTGCCAAAATTAAAAGCGGTAAAAGCAAGGTTACACAGGGAATATAGTGGGCAGATTAAGTCAGCGACCGTTTCGCAGGTTTCCAGTGGAAAATACTATGTGTCCATACTTGTAGAAACGGAGCATAAGGAACTGGCACATACAAATCATAACATAGGAATCGATTTAGGAATTAAAGATTTATGTATTACTTCCGATGGGAAGGTATATGAGAATCTAAAAATTATAAAAAAATACGAGAAACAGCTTGTAAAGCTGCAAAGGCAACTGTCACATAAAGGAAAGAGAAGTAAGAACTACTATAAAACAAAGAAAAAGATAGCATTATGCCATGAGAAAATAAGGAATATAAGAAAAGATTATCTACATAAAGTTTCACATGAGATTATCAGCGAAAACCAAGTGATAGTTTCAGAGAATTTACAGATAAAAAACATGGTAAAAAATCATCATCTGGCAAAAGCCATAAGTGATGTATCATGGTATGAGCTGACAAGACAGTTAGAGTATAAGGCAAAATGGAATGGCAGGAAATACATCAAAATAGATACATTTTATGCTAGTAGTCAATTATGTTCTGTTTGCGGG